>CENG01125579.1_pt1 | contig 18939 bp, 14 predicted proteins | sample 530131 | NCBI WGS metagenome assembly CENG01 (sample SAMEA2591057, study PRJEB7988) | marine metagenome | biome: marine biome (ENVO:00000447); feature: surface water (ENVO:00002042) layer; material: saline water (ENVO:00002010), including plankton (ENVO:xxxxxxxx) | depth 5 m
TCTTTTTTTCAATAATTGTAGAAAAAACGGGGATAAAAGATGAAGACAGAGCACCTTCACCAAAAAGACGACGAAACAAATTGGGTATAGTAAATCCGACAATAAAGGCTGAACTCCATGCACTAGCACCCAATGCGGCAAAAATTAAAACATCACGAAGTAATCCTGTCACACGAGATAACACGGTAGTCAGACTGACTGAGGCTACATTTTTAAGATCTTTGCTCAAAGGAATGGATAAAGTGTACTACAATAGGATGGATTCTGTAAAATTGAAGCAAATTATTTATAGAAAAAACGATAAAGCTCGATTTATTCGATGAAACAAATAAAACAATAAAAGTAACTTATAATTTATCTCAAAAGTTCGTTTAATAAAATGTCATTAATCAATAATCTATGCATGCGACTGGAGCGTCATCCGAAGAGAGTTGTCTTCCCCGAAGGTAATGATGTTCGAATTCTTCAAGCTGCACGAAAGTTTGCTGTTAAAAAATTAGGCATCCCAATTCTCTTAGGAAATCGAATAGAAATAAAAGAGCTTGCGAATAAATTAGATATTAAAATGGAGCATATTCGTATTATTGACCCTCTAAAATCAGAGGAAAGGCCACGTTTCAAACAATTCTTACATTCCATTTACCGTTTTAAAGATAAGGGCGAAATTGATTTAGAAGCACTCCTTAATAAAAATACTTACTTTGCCGCGTTAATGTTAGCCACGAGCCAAACAGATGCGATGGTGGCTGGAGCAAATTCACAAGCTTCAAGTTCATTGAGGCCACTATTACAGGTCATCCCCTTTCAAAATAAAAATAAGTTAATTTCATCGCTTAACATTTTTGATTTAGAAGATCAAACCACAGGAAAAGACAAAGAGCTTTTCCTAGCTGATTGTGCAGTCGTACCCGAACCTAGCATCGAACAACTTGCTCAAATTGCGATTAATACTGCTGCGCTCAGTTATCAATTAACCAACAAAAAACCCAAAGTCGCATTTCTCAGCTACTCAAGTCAATCCATTGGGAAAGACTCACATGCATCTATACAAAAGATGAAAGCGGCGACTCAGCTAGCAAAGCAATTAGCCAAGTCTATCTCTATTGATATGGACATAGATGGGGAACTCCAATTAGATGCGGCTCTAGACCCAAGAGTAGCTGAAAATAAATCACTCAAAGGCTCCGTTGCTGGAAATGCCAATGTGCTTATATTCCCCGATCTGCAATCCGCTAACATCTCTTCCAAGGCGATTAATTATTTTACCCATAGCCGACAATACGGCCCCATTTTGACAGGTTTCTCAAAACCTGCGGCTGAAATCAGTAGAGGCACTTATGCAGGAGATATCTTTGGAACTGCTGTTATGGTTGCTTCACAAGCCATAGACCATGATTTATTATACCCTACTCCAGATAATGCTCTCAATGAAGATATCAAAGACATTTTAAAACAGTAGGATAAAAAATTATAATGGACATTCAATCACTATTCGAAGGCCCTGATGACTCAGAAATATTAACAAAGCCTAGAAACAAAATCACAAAAAGAATCTTTATTGCCGCTACCCGAATGAATGACGGCAAAACAACAACAAGTCTTGGGCTTTATTCTGCTCTCAGTGATGGAAAAAAGAAAATTGGGTATATCAAACCAGTTGGACAAAGATTTGTTGATATCAACGGAGAAAAGATTGATGAGGATAGTTTTCTTCTTACCGAAACCTTTGATGTTTCTGTTCCGATTCAAGCAATGAGTCCAATAGTTGTGGATAAGGATTTCACTAAAGATTATTTGGATGATTCGAAATCTATTTATCCAAAAATCGTCAATCGTTTGTGCCGTTCCTTTGACCGAGCTGCCTACGAAAAGGACTATATTATCATTGAAGGAACTGGGCATGCTGGAGTTGGCTCTGTATTCGATTTATCGAATGCCGAAGTAGCGAAAATGCTTAATGCCAAAGCAATTATTATTGCTAGTGGTGGTATCGGAAGGCCCATAGATGAAATTGCTTTAAACCAAGCTCTTTTTGAAAAAGCAGGAGTCGATATTATTGGGGTCATTATAAATAAAGTTCAGACGGATAAGCTTGATTTTATTAAACATTATTGCGGACAGGCTCTTGAAAAAATGAACTTGAAGCTCCTTGGAATCATTCCGGAAAACGCTAAACTTTCAGAACCTAGTTTATCCCAAATTTTTCATGAGATAAAAGGAGAATGCCTAAATACAACAGATAATATCCAGTCTAAAAAAATTAAAAAAGTGGTTATTGCCGCAAAAACTGGACTCAGCACTATTGATGATATCGAAGATGGGACATTGATTGTTTCGTCTGGAGATAGAGAAGACATCATACAGCCCTGCATTAAATCAAATAAAGCATCTATGTTGTCTGGCATCATTTTAACTAATGCAATCAAGCCCAATGATGCTACATTAGCTGATATTCAAGCATCCGAAATCCCTTTTATTCTTTCAAAGGATAGCAGTTATTCTGTTATCAGCCGTATGAATAAAATGAATATTAAAACGCAACCACACGACGTTGATAAAATTTCCATCATAAAAGAAATTCTAAAATCGAATATAGACCTAAAAGAAATAGAGGAAGCTTTTAAGTTAAGCCTTTGACTGATCCTCTAAAACAGATTTTACTCTATCCTCTAGAATAGAGTAAATTAAAGGGTGAGACGCTATTAAATCTGTTTTTATAAAATTTTTGATTTTTGCATCATCTACTAAACCCTGTAAGATTTCGTCAACATCACCTCCCTCTCCAGCGTGACGACCGGGCAAAAGGAAAAACATTGCGACTACCAAGGATTCTAAAGATTTCCCTATGGATGTTTTTTCAAAAGAAATCGTTTCAAGTAAAGGATCATTAAATGCGTAAGCATCTCCTTCTCTTCGCTCCATCGAACATGCAGTAGCTGTACTCACTGAATCACCTAATAATTCTTTCAGTTGATTCGTTACTGTATTTCTCAAGATAGATAACTTTTCGATAGGCGAACCGTGATCCACAAGAACCAGATTAGTTGTATCACTCAGTTTATTGTGTTTGAGTGTAAGCTTTACCTGATCGGCTAAAATTCTTGCTAGTCGATGATCCGGATGATTTACATCCCAACCGGCTAAAGGTGGAGCAACTAAAATCTCAATTTCTGGACATAATAACTTCGCCTCTTCAATTAATTCCATCAAATACTCTGTAATCGCTAAACTCGGCCCTAAAAATAATGGGAGACAGATGAAATGGCGCTCCTCATTCGTGATACCTAGCTTAAAACGCCTTCGAATAATCGTAGCAGGTTCACCATTTAATTTTTCTGCATCAATTTTATGAGAATGGAGCAAACTCACTCCCTCAACTCGCATTCCTAGTTGTTTCCCTAATTTTTTTGCAATCTTCCGAAGAGCAAAAGTTGAATCGGGCCGAAAAGAACCATTATCAAAAAGAAGTACTGTATATTGTTTTTCCAAAATTTATTAGGTAGAATATTAGAAAAGGATTGCGACTCAAATTAAATCCTAATAAATACTAGATATGTTAAGATTCAATAGCACTCTATTACTATTTCTATCTCTGAGCATTTTTTGTGTATCTTGTTCAACGACTAGACAAGATAGGCCAACTCCATCTGGACCTATCGGATTAAGTGAAACGATTTTTGATGATGGTTCTACGTTAAATTTTGGTCCTGATGCAGGAAACTTAGAAACTAGAAATGGTAAATTTAGCAACGAGCTCTATAATGGGAAACAAATGATTCTTGGCTATTTTGATCCAATATATTTTTCTTTTGATTCAATGGCAGTCGACGCAACACAAAGGCCTATTCTTTTAAATGCAGTCACTTATTTAAAGGATAACCCAGGATATGAAATACTCATTAAAGGTCGCTGTGATTGGTATGGTACTGAAGAATATAATCTAGCACTTGGTGATTTGAGAGCGAATAGTATTGCTCTTTATATGGAAGACCAAGGCATCCAATCTGAACGCATTCATACAGTTTCCGTTGGTAGCTTAGAAGCTCAAATAGGTCTCTCTAAGTCTAATGCAAAAATTGATCGCAGAGCAGACCTGATTCTTTTAAAATAATAGGTAAAAGAATATCTCTTCTTAGCCAAAATCCCTGAGCATTTTTATCTAGGCTCACCCAAAGAGCGAAAGATGTCTGCGAAGGTTGCCGTAGCCTTTTGCATCAGCTCTATATCAAAGCTTTCATTTGGGGCATGCAAATTATCTTCTGGTGTAAATAAACCCACCATTATTGCATCTAGACCTGCACGATTCTTAAAATCTGCAATCACCGGAATGCTACCACCTTCCCTGAGGTAAAGAGGCGACTTACCAAATTGTTTTTGTATTGCTAAATCTGTGACAGAAAACGCATTTTTTAAAAAGTTAGAACATTCCACAGCTTCAGATTTATTGGGTGGAATGACACTATAAGCATTTGCAAAACAACCTCGACGTACCTCTAGTTTTACTCCCTTTGGACAACGTTCCTCAATTGCTTTTATCACATGATTTTGAACCTCATCACCCTTTTGCTCTGCGACTAAACGACAGGTGATTTTAGCAAAAGCTTCACTTGGAATAATTGTTTTAGTGCCCTCACCTTGATAACCACCTCCCATTCCGTTGATCTCTAAAGTTGGCTCAAAGCGGACTGCTTCTAATGGCGAAAATCCTCTTGGCTCGTAAAAACCTGGTACCTCAAGCATTGATTGATATTCCTCTAAATTCAGAGGGTAACGCTTCAATTCATCGCGTTCCCAATGTTCGATTTTAGAAACTCCATCATAAAATCCAGGAATATTCACACTCCCATCTTCATTATGTAAGCTTGCGATAATCTCCGACAAAGCATGCAAGGGATTATAAACCGCTCCTCCATAAATGCCAGAATGTAAATCACTCTTAGGACCTTTGACCTTAATTTCTAGTTCAACTAAACCGCGTAATGCAGTTGTAATAACAATTTGATCTGTAGTTGGGCTACCCGTATCAGAAACAAACATCATATCGGCTTTTGATAAACGCTCGGAGTAACGATCAAAAAACTTTGGCATACTTGGACTGCCCATCTCTTCTTCGCCCTCAATAACATAAGTAATATTCAAAGCTAGATCTGGTTGTTCTGATAAAACTTCCTGTAAAGCAGACATGTGAACGATCGTAGGGCCTTTATTATCGGCAGACCCTCGACCATAAATTCGTCCATTACGTATTTCGGGCTCGAAAGCGGCACTATCCCATAAATCCAATGGATCAGCTGGCTGAACATCATAATGACCATACAATACGATATGCGGGAGGTCCTCTCCAACAAAACGTTCAGCCAAGATAACGGGATGGCACTCTGTCTCTATTAATTCGACTGAAAAACCCATGTTTTCCAATAGCCCGCCAACAAAGTTTCGGGCATCTTTCATACCCTCATGAAATTCTTTATCTGTCGATACTGAAGGAAATCGAAGATAAGAAATCAGGGTCTCTAATGGATCAAAATTTTTCACTACTTAAGGAATTAACGAAAAGAATTAAGTCTAGTCTTGTTTATAGTAAAGCATCGCTTCCTCCATTAATAAGCGCAATTCCATAATTCTATTTTCGCTAGAAGGGTGTGTCGAAATAAACTCGGGAACTTCAAATGATTTCTCTTTTTGCATTCGCTCCCAAAAAGGAATTGCCACACGTGGATCATAACCAGCTTGCGCCATGTATATTAACCCTAAACGATCTGCCTCTTTCTCGTGTAATCGACTGTAAGGCAATAAAACTCCTAAAGAAGAACCTAATCCATAGATTTTAAACAGGCGCTCACGATCTTCTTGTGAATCTCCCTTAGTCGCTTGAGACAATAAAATACCACCCCCTAATGCAGCTATTTGCTGAGACATTCGTTCTCCTCCATGCTTCGCAACTACGTGACCCATCTCATGTCCTATCACAACAGCTAAATCCGCCTCGCTCTCCACTATTTTAAATAAACCTGTGTACACACCAATTTTTGCACTCGGTAACGCGAAAGCATTTATTAGATCATCATTTTCTATAAGTATAAACTCCCAATCTTGCTCGGCGAGCTCGGTTGGTATTGGAATAAAAGGTGACAATCTCGAAACTACCCTCTCAATTTGGGCTAAATATTTTGCGTTATCCGATAATTTTGAATTACGCTTAAGTTTATCAAACTCTTTGTTTGAAAGCTCAACTAAAGTTTCTTGTGGAATTAATTGTAATGAATTGCGATTAATACTATCGACAGATGTACAACTGACAAATGCGTACATCGTAACTGAAATCAGACATGTATTAATGAAGGACATAATAAAGTTTTTTTTAGAACACATCATACGTCAAATTTAGCAAAATATTAAAAGATTACAAATCATTGGCCTTAAATGCTTATTTCAATTCGTTCACCAAATTACTTTTTTATAAGCTTTAATAGAAATGTTTTTGATTCAAAAAGTATCATTTACTGAGCCAACTCCTCAACACTCGGACAACTGCAGATCAAATTACGATCCCCTAAAGCATTATCAATCCGAGTCACTGGTGCCCAAAACTTTCGCTCTTTATTTAAACCATTAGGCCACCCTGCTTGTGTTCGAGAAAAACTATAAGGCCAGACATCCGCACTCAGTACCGCAATGGTAAAAGGAGAATGCTTTAAGACATTATCATCCGCATCAGACTCACCCTTTTCGATCAGTCCAATTTCTTCGCGAATTGCAATCATGGCATCAATAAAACGATCCAGTTCCTCAATCGTTTCACTTTCCGTAGGCTCAATCATGATTGTACCAATTACCGGCCAAGACATAGTCGGGGCGTGAAAGCCATAATCAATTAAACGTTTACATACATCATTCACATCGATAGCTGCACTTTTCTTAAAGGGTCTCAAATCAATAATCCCTTCATGCGCAACTAATCCACCTTCTCCTCGATATAGAATATCATAATGCTCACTCAATCTATTCAGCATATAATTTGCATTCAATATTGCGACTTGTGATGCTTTTTTAAGACCGCTTGCACCCATCGATTGAATGTACATCCAAGGAATTGATAAAATTAAAGCACTACCAAAATTAGCACCTGCAACTGGGCGACTGAATTCAGCATCCAGTTCACAAGGGTCGGATGGCAAGAAAGGGGCTAAGTGTTCAGCAACACCAATGGGTCCAGAGCCAGGGCCACCGCCCCCATGGGGAATGCAAAATGTTTTATGTAAATTTAAGTGGCAAACATCTGCACCAAAGTCGCCAGGACGACACAGCCCCACCATTGCATTCATATTTGCACCATCCATATAAACTTGACCGCCATACTTATGGATAATTGAACAAATATCTTTTACCTTTGATTCATAGATTCCGTAAGTGGAAGGGTAAGTCAGCATGAAAGCCCCTAAGTGCTCTTGGTACTGTTTCGCCTTTGCTTCTAAATCTGAAATATCTACGCAGCCACCTGAGCAAGCAATTGAAATAACTTTGAAGCCTACTAATGAAGCACTTGCTGGGTTTGTTCCATGGGCACTCTCTGGTATTAAACAAATATTTCTCTGTTTTTCACCGAAATCACCACGGCTTTCGTGATAACTACGAATTGCTACCAAACCTGCATACTCGCCTGAAGCTCCAGAATTTGGCTGTAAAGAAACCGAATGAAAGCCTGTTATTTCAGCTAACCAATCACTCAATTCCTCTGTCAACTGAGAGTAGCCTTCTGCTTGTTCTTTTGGAATCAAGGGGTGGAATTGATTTAAAGAATCCCATGATACTGGATCTAATTCACTCGCTGAATTTAATTTCATTGTACAAGAGCCCAATGGAATCATCGAATCGACTAGTGTTAAATCTTTTTTCGCCAAACTAAAAATGTAACGAGTGATTTCTAATTCACTACGATTTCTATTAAAAATAGGATGCTTAAGGAATCCAGTTTTCCTAAACAATGACTCTGCGATAGGGTTCACCGAATGCGCTAATATTGATTCCCATGAATCCACACTGAAATCAAAGATACGACCTAGTGATTTTATAATATCGATATCTACAGTTTCATCGATTGAAAATCCTAATTCAGTATTTGAATAATAGCGAAGGTTGATACGTTCTTTAACTGCACGAGAGCGTATCGCTTCCATTTGCTCAATACTGACTGATACTTTAATTGTATCAAAACGTGCTCTTTCTTCAATTCCATAAGAGCCATCTCTAAGCTTCGTCTCTAAATAAGTCGTTATAACATGAGCGGTTTCTGCAATCGAACGAAGGTTATTAGCCCCGTGATACAAAGCAAACATAGATGCCATAACTGCGGGCAAAACTTGAGCCGTACATATATTACTTGTGGCTTTTTCTCTACGAATATGTTGCTCGCGCGTTTGTAAAGCAAGTCGAAGCGCATCTTGCCCAGAGCTATCTTTTGAACGACCCACAATCCTACCTGGAATCATCCGTTTATAATCTTCCTTTGTCGCAAAAAATGCAGCATGTGGACCACCAAAACCCATAGGACATCCAAAGCGTTGAGTGCTACCGACTGCCACATCTGCTCCCCAAGAGGCTGGCTCTGCGAAAAGCGTTAAAGCCAGTAAATCTGTAGCAGCAACTACCAAAACCCCCTCATCATGCATTCGCTTACTGAATTCTGTAAAATCATTCAGCACACCATCGGTTTCAGGATACTGAACGACTGCGGCAAAACTCGATTCGTTTGGAGTGTAATTTTTCCAATCACCAACCACGACAGTCCACCCCAATAACTCTGCGCGTGACCGACATATTGCGATTGTTTGTGGATGACATTTGTCTGATAAAAAGACTTCACTACCTTTAGAGCGATTAGCACGGTGACAAAGCATAATTGCTTCTGCTACAGCGGTGGGCTCGTCCAATAAAGACGCATTAGCTATAGGCAAACCTGTCAAATCACTCACCATCGTTTGAAAATTAAACAAAGCCTCTAAACGCCCTTGAGAAATTTCTGCCTGATAAGGCGTGTAGCCTGAATACCAAGCAGGATTCTCTAATATATTTCTTCGGATAACAGGCGGTGTAATCGTTCCGTAATAACCTTGCCCAATTAAACTGTGAAACAAATCATTTTTTTCTGCTATTTTTGATAAACGCTCGGTCGCTTCTGTTTCCGATAAGGCCTCCGGCACATTAAGCTTTTCCTTAAATTGAATATCACTAGGGATTAGTTTGTCTGTAAGTGCATTCAGAGAATCGTACCCAAGATAATTGAGCATCCAATCAATAGAAGTATCTGTAGGTCCAATATGACGATATTTAAATTCAATCATTTGTTTTTTACTCAACGTAGTCTTTTTGGTAAGTTTCAAAGTCCACTAAATGTCCATCATCAACATCGACATTCAAACGAATTTTAAACAACCAACCTTCTTCGTAAGGAGATGAATTCACAATTGTTGGCTCAGATTCTAAAGTCTCATTTACTGCCTCTACAGTTCCAGCAAGAGGTGCGTAAATGTCTGAAGCAGCTTTGACACTCTCGATCACCGCCATCGGTTCGTTATTTTCAACCACTCGACCAATTTCAGGTAACTCAATAAAAACTATATCCCCCAATAGCTCTTGGGCATGGTTGCTAATGCCGACTTTTATTAAGTCTCCCTCTTTTGAGACCCATTCATGAGTCTTTGCATATTTTAAATTTTTAAATTCACTCATAGTTATAATAATTAGGAATAAATTATCCCTCTTTTCACAAACATCAAAGAATATTTTCTATTTCTGATAAAAATTGAGTACTTTTCTGACTCATTCAGCGAGATTTTAGAATTCACAAGGGCAAAACCAATTCCTTCTCCAGTCAATGGAGATAGGCAGCCACTTGTAACCTTACCAATTGAACTTTCACCTTCAAAAATCTCATACCCATTCCTCGGCGGTGGTGCTTTTTCTAAGACTTTAAAATAAACAACCTTAGGTAAATTATCAGGAAGTTGCTCTTTCAATGTTTGTTTCAACTCAGCACCAACGAAAAAACCTAAACCCGCTTGTATTGGAGTGAGCGAAGTATTCAGTTCGTTTCCATATAGAGGATACCCTGCTTCAATGCGTAATGTATCTCGACTTCCTAAACCACAAACATGGCATTCTACACCTGAATTATTATTAAGGAGTCGTTCCCATAAAGCACGTCCTTCTTCTATATCCGTAAAAATCTCAAATCCATCACTACCAGTATATCCTGTCCGAGCTAATATCATGCTATCACTCTTCCCATCAACCAACTTTAAATCATTTTTCTTAAGACGATCGAATTCAATTTCTGGAAAAATACTCTGCATTAAGGACTCTGCCATCCTTCCTTGAACTGCTATTGACACAACTGATCCACTACGATTTTCCAAACGTACATCGGCTTCTCCAATACAGCCTATCAAATGAGCCATCACCGCATCTACTCCTGATGCATTAGGTACCACAAAAAAAACATCCTCTGCCAAGCGGTATATAATCAAATCGTCGATCACTCCACCATCATCATTCAGCAAAAAGGAATAATGCGCCTGCTCAATGGCCAATGACCCTATATCATTCGCTAAATGCTTATTTAGCCAAACGGCTGACTCTCTACCTGAAATAAAGACCGCACCCATATGGCTGATATCAAATAATCCTACCGATTCCCTTACGTGAAGATGCTCCTTTAAGATACTCCCGTAATGTAGCGGCATCTGCCATCCAGAAAAGTCAGTAAAAGTCGCCCCAAGGGCTTTATGTTGCTCATTTAGGGGAGATAGTAGGCTCATAATTTAAAATTCCATTCGTCACTAGTAAACTGATTGCAGAAATCACGCCAATGACAACACATTCGTGGATTTTCTATAGGCTTTTGAATTGTTTTTAGAGAAAAAGCCTTCTTCAATTCTTTCAAAAACTGCTCTGCAAACAATTCCATTTGAAAACCCGCCGCTAAACTTCCTTGAATAAGAATACCTTTTTTTGATTTTTTAATCGCTGAACCTCCCAATTTAGCTCCATTTTCTAAACTCAAAAGGTCAAAACGATTTGGCGAATCGAAACAAAAATCAGGCAAAGCTTTCACACATTCATCGTATAATTCAGCCTCAACAGAGAAATATTTGCACACACGATTCACCAGACTATGAATCTCATAATATAAATCTCCTAGTTTTAATTCATACAATGCATGATGACTTGGTATCGTCAGAGTGTAAATCAAGTCATCATCATGGAAGACAGTACCGCCACCCGTTGGTCTTCGCACTAATGTCTTATAAGCTTTCGTGCGCTCCTTGATCACAGCAAGCTTTTGATTACGCCCAATTGTGCAGGTATCCACCATTTGATAGACGCGAAAGCCAAAAATAGACCGCTTGTCTGTCTGCAAAAGCATCCATTCATCCATCGCCATTTGTTCTTCTGAGCTGAATGCAAAATTTTCCGAATAAAAACAAGCATCCATTTCTACTAAAACTCAGCCGACAATCTTGATTAGTGTTTAAAGTGACGCCTTCCAGTGAAAACCATTGTCATATTTCGCTCATCTGCTGCGGCAATGACTTCAGCATCACGAACAGAACCACCCGGTTGAATGACTGCAGTTGCACCAGCCTCAGCAGCGGCAATTAAACCATCTGCAAAAGGGAAAAAGGCATCTGAACAAATCACCGAACTCTCTAAACTCAAATTAGCTTCACCCGCTTTCCAAACAGCAATTTTAGAACTATCAACACGAGACATCTGACCTGCCCCAACTCCTAAAGTAGTCTCATCACCTGTATAAACGATCGCATTCGATTTCACATGCTTTACCACTTTCCAGCCAAACATCATAGAACGCATTTCCGCTTCTGTTGGCTGACGTTGAGTCACAACTTCCCAATCAGTCACTTTTGATGAATTCATATCTCTATCTTGCAAAAGCAATCCACCAATAACTGATCGTACTTCACGTAAAGAATCTGCTGGTAAGCTTCCATTTGCAATCATGAGTCTAAGATTTTTCTTTTTCCCAAAGATGGCTAAAGCTTCATCGGTGAATGAAGGAGCAATAATCACTTCTGAAAAGATGCTCGATACGATTTCAGCAAATGCTTTATCTACCGTCTGGTTAACTACGATAATTCCACCAAAAGGTGCTTGTTTATCTGTAGCAAAGGCTTTTTCCCAAGCTATGACCAAGTTCTCATCACTAGCAACTCCACATGGGTTAGTATGTTTCAGGATCGCAACAGTTGGCTTTTGAAATTCCCCAATCAAATAGGTAGCCGCTGTGATATCGATAATATTATTAAAACTCAATTCCTTGCCTTGTAGTTGCTCAAAGCAATCAAAAAAGTTTCCATAAAGAGCCGCTTTTTGGTGTGGATTTTCACCGTAGCGTAAAACTTTTGCTTGCTCAAGTGAAAGATCAAAAGTGCTAGGAATGTCTGAAATCATATTCAAATCAGGTTCATCTAATGCCTCATTTTGTGCCACCTCTAAATAATCGGCAATCGCCCGATCATAACTTGCTGTACGTTGGAAAACTTTGAGCGCTAAAGTTTTTCTTAAAGCGAGCAAAGCAGACTCATCATCTAAAGCATTTAAATAAACATCATAATCATCTGCATCCACAATTACACTCACAGAAGCATGATTTTTCGCTGCACTTCTCAACATAGAAGGACCTCCTATATCGATATTTTCAATCGCAAGCTCGTAAGTAGTATCTGGTTTAGCGACCGTAGCCTCAAATGGATATAAATTCACCACCACTAAATCAATCATCTCAATTGAATGATCGACTGCTGACTGCATATGAGACTCCTTATCTCTTCGAGCCAGTAAGCCACCATGAATCTTAGGATGAAGCGTCTTGACTCTTCCTTCCATCATTTCAGGAAAGCCTGTGTACTCACTCACCTCCGTGGTAGGAATACCATTACTTTCTAAAAGCTTTGCCGTACCTCCTGTAGAAAGAATCTTATAATTATATTTTTCGACCAATGTTTGGGCGAAGGGAATGATTCCCGATTTGTCGCTAACTGAAATGAGTGCTAATCTTTGCATAGTAGTTAAATAAAATTATTAGTAGGCGCGCTCATTTTTATTTTCATAAAAATTAATATACGCTTTGTTTAAGACGGATAGACCACCGTGAGTCGGATAGTTGCCAGTAAAATACCAATCACCGTCATGCCCCACTAATGCCTCTTTCATCTTCTCAACTTTGAGAAACAAAATCTCTAATTCCCCGCCCCAAGGCACATCTTTTGGGTATACCAACTCAGCAATCTTTTCGGAAATCTTTTCATCTGTATAACGATCGTAAATTTGCTTTACGTAATTTTTCATCTCTGAGGCAGGCTTATTTTGCTGCGCTAGGCAATCCTGATAAATGTCTTTAAGCAATTCATCGGCTTGATCATCTTTTACTAATTCAATTAAAGCTTTAAATGCGATGAAGTTTGATAGCTTTGACATATCAATACCATAACAGTCTGGATAGCGTATCTGTGGTGCTGTTGAAGCAATGACAATTTTTTTAGGATTGGTCCGGGTTAAAATCTTCAAAATCGATTCCTTTAAAGTAGTACCACGAACAATTGAGTCATCAATCACCACTAAAGTATCTCCCTCTGAAACCACTCCATAAGTAATATCATAAACGTGCGAGACCATTTGTTTGCGACCTTTCTCTTGTGCAATAAAAGTACGCATTTTCACATCCTTGTGAGCAATCTTTTCTCCTTTCGGCCAATTACCCATGATCAGCTTATCAATTAGACTTTCATCCAAAGACCCCTCATTGTGAGCTTTCATTAATTCTGCTTTCACTTCTGTACGGCGGTGTAACCTTAGTGATTCGAGTAAGCCATAATAAGCAATTTCCGCAGTATTCGGAACAAAACTAAAAACACTTTTACCAAAATCATTTCCTATTGCAGCAACGACTTGATCTTTTAACGCGGCCCCTAATGCTTTTCGCTCTTGGTAAATCTTTGGATCATTGCCTCTTGAAAAATAAATTCGCTCGAAAGAGCAAGGAATACTTGGCTTAGTTTCAATAAAGCGATCTGAATAGATCTTACCATTTCTCTTGACCACTAATGCACAGCCTGGATCCAATTCTTTTATAGCAGAGGCCTTTTGGTTAAAAATTGTCATTAAAGCTACGCGCTCAGAAGCTACGGCAAGGATCTCATCGTTTTGAAGATAAAAACAAGGTCTGATACCATTCGGATCACGCATAATAAAGCTATCACCATTACCTATAATACCCGCTATAGTATAGCCCCCGTCCCAATTGGCTGCTGCAGATTTTAAAATACGAATGGGATCTAATTCTTCACTGATAATCTCAGGGATATCAACTCCCTTGGTATTATCCTCTCGCATCTTTCGATAGATTGAATCATGGGCTTCATCTAGATGAAATCCAATTTCCTCAAGAATTGCTTGAGTATCTGTACCATAAATCGGGTGTTGCCCGTGATTGATTAATTGCTGATTGATTTCTTTTTCATTCGTAATGGTAAAATTACCTGCCAGCATCAATCGCTTAGTTGGCCAATTGGATTGACGGACAAAAGGATGACAATTTTTTGCCGTGTAGACGCCAGAAGTTCCATAACGCAAATGACCTAAGAGGATTTCCCCACCAAAAGAGAAATTTTCTTTCACTGAATGCGGGAACTCTGGAAAAATCAATCCATCGTTCATTTTGTCATTATATTCTCCTAGAAGTTTATTGAAAATGACTGCCAAAGGATTGGTCTCGATACTTCTCTCACGAAAAATGTATGGATGTCCCACAGGTGTATTGAGTTTTAAACATCCGACACCTGCACCATCTTGCCCTCGATTATGTTGCTTCTCCATTAACAGAAACAATTGATTAAACCCATAAAGCGATGACCCATATTTTTCTTTGTAGTAACTAATTGGTTTTAAAAGGCGTATCATTGCGATACCACATTCATGCTTTAAAAAATCACTCATAGTTTAGTCTCTACAGGAGGAAAGTTGCGTTTAGGAGAAAATACACCCTCAACCATCAAAAATAAAATCAGGATTGCAAGTCATTTACCATCGCTTCTTTATATTATTGAAAATATCCAAAATAATTCGCTTACGATTTCTTAAGATTCCGGAAGCAACTCACAAAAAATATAGCTCAATCATTAAGTATGGAATTTATAGATCTTAATCGTCATGGAGAAATCGGATCCAATTCCACTTTTTTATCGATTGGGTCATTTAATATTTTAATTGATAGTGGATTACACCCAAAAAAATTAGGCAAAGATTCACTGCCCGACTTTAATCAAATTCAAGGCAAGACCATTGATTTAATTATTCTCACTCACTGTCATCTCGACCATCTAGGCTCATTACCTATTATCGCTAGAAGCCATCCTGAAGCTCCAATCCTCACAAGCTTGCCCAACCTTTCATTAGCGCCGAGAATGTTAAGAAATTCAATCAATGTGATGAAACGACAAAGGGAAGAATACGGCATGACAGATTATCCTCTTTACGTACATCGTGATATTGATCATGTGAAACGCTCAATCATTGCTCTGCCTTTTGAAAAATCTGAATTTCTTTATAAAAATAAAGATAAAATAGAAATTAAGCTCCATCCGTCAGGACATGTTGTCGGAGCCTCCGCAATAGAAATCATCTACAAAAGCAAGCGGATCGTGCACACTGGTGATGTTTTGTTTGAGGCTCAACGAACACTTCCTGGAGCCTATTTACCGAATGGAAAAATAGACACCCTCTTCTTAGAAACCACACGAGGCGCCACTGTTAGGGCAAAAGAATCAACTCGTGAAAACGAAATCAAGCACCTCATAGATAGCATTAATGAAATACTGGATCAAGATGGCACCTGCCTCATTCCAGTATTTGCACTCGGTCGAATGCAAGAGCTCTTCAAAATCATCTTAGAGTCGATGCAATTTGGCATTCTAAGAAAGGCTCCTGTTTACTCTACTGGACTCGGAATGGACATTTGTAATTACTTCGATAAGATCAGCAACCGCACAGGACTTATCAATTTTGATTTAAAAATTCTCAAACAATTAGATATCAAAACCATTGACCCTAAATTAAGACCTGGGAAAAACATTAAAAAGAAAGGCATTTACATAGTCAGTAGTGGAATGCTAGTTGAACGCACTCCATCTTACAATGTAGCTGCTTCATTACTCAATACGCCTACAAACGGTATTTTCTTCATTGGCTATTGCGACCCTGATACACCAGGCGGTCAACTACTCGAAAACAAAGATGCTGAAAGCTTCTACTTCAATGCCTTTGATTACTTGTCCCCAATTCGTGCTTCCATTAAGAAATTCGATCTAAGTGGACATGCCGATAGAGATTCTCTTGTCGAGTATGCGGTACAAGCAAGGCCAGATACAATCGTACTGACACATGGAGAAAACGAAGCCCGCAACTGGTTTCAGCAAAGTTTAAATCAACACTTACCAAACACACAAATAATAGATCCTATACCTGGACAAACTTACCCCATTTAAAAATTAATTCATCAAATAACTTGCACCTATTCTAAATTCATTCATTTGAACACTAAGAATAGAACCACAAAGAAAGATTTGATGAACGCTGATTTAATTAGAAACATTGCTATTATTGCCCACGTTGACCATGGCAAAACCACTCTTGTCGACTGCCTGCTGAAACAAAGTGGAACTTTTAGAGAAAACCAATCCACTGAAGAACGCATGATGGATTCCATGGATCTCGAAAGAGAAAAAGGGATTACCATCAAGGCAAAAAATACAGCGATCAAGTGGACAGACCCTAAAGACGACAAAACATACACTATTAACATTGTAGATACTCCTGGACACGCCGACTTTGGTGCAGAAGTTGAACGGGTCATGAAAATGGTTGATGGGGTTCTTCTCCTCACTGATGCCGTTGGTGGCCCGCAAGCGCAAACTCGTTGGGTACTCAAAAAAGCCCTCAGTCAAGGACTCAAAACTATTTGTGTGATAAACAAAATTGACCGAGATACCGCCCGATCTGAATGGGTGCACGATAAAGTTCTCGAACTCTTTTTAGACTTAGAGGCAGATGATGATCAATTCAACGCCCCCTTTCTTTATGCCTCAGCCAAAAATGGTTTTGCCGATAAAGAGGTAAACGGCCCAAGAGAAAACATGTCTGCTCTCTTTGAAACTATCGTTGAGCGTATTCCTCCTCCCATTATTGAAACTGGTGACTTTCGAATGCTTGTTTCCAATATCGAGTGGGATGACTATGTCGGACGTATGGCAATTGGTAGAATACTCTCTGGAGAGATCAAACAAGGACAAACCATTCACGCCCAACACAAAGACGGCTCTACTAAACGTGTGAAAATCACTAAAATGAAAACGTTTTCCGGCTTAAAAACAGACGACATAGAAGTAGCCCATGCAGGGGACATTGTCGGCATTGCTGGATTTGATAATATCGATATCGGTGACACCTTATCCCTAAGCCCTGAGGGAGAGAGACTTCCTTTTGTTGAAATAGACCCCCCTACTATCCAAATGGAATTCTCCGTAAACGATGGTCCACTCGCTGGACAAGACGGCAAAAAAGTCACCTCAAGACAAATCAAAGAGCGACTAGAAAGAGAAATGCAGTCTAATATTTCAATTTCCCTTGAAGAGGCGACGGAAAGCACACGCTTTCTTGTCAACGCCCGTGGATCCATGCAGATTGCCGTATTAGTAGAAACTATGCGTCGAGAAGGGTTTGAACTACTTGTTTCAAGACCCACTGTACTCTATAAAGAAATTGATGGTAAACGCTGTGAACCTTATGAACAAATTTGGGTTGAAATCACTGAAGATGCCCTCGGAGGTGTCATGGAAAACCTATCCAAGCGGAAAGCAAAAATAACTAATCTTGAGCACCACAATGCAGGCGTAACCGTTGAAGCCGAAGCACCCACTCGAGGAATTATTGGCTTTGAAAGCGATTTAACCACTATGACTTCAGGCCACGGTGTGATGAGCCATTCTTACTTAGAATACCGTCCCTATTGCGGTGAGATTAATACACGACTTACTGGAACTCTTGTCAGTATGGATCAGGGTAAATCTATGCCATATGCTCTTGATATGATTCAAAATCGAGGCAAACTCTTTATTGCTCCAAGTGAAGGTGTCTATGAAGGACAAATCATTGGAGAGAATCCACGAAAAGAAGACCTTCCCGTTAATCCGACAAAGGCCAAGCAACTGGATAATATGCGTGCTTCTGGATCCGACAAGGGCATCCAACTAGCTCCCCCGCAAAGATTTTCTCTGGAACGAGCCATTGAGTATATCACATCTGATGAACTCGTAGAAGCGACTCCTAATCACCTTCGACTCCGCAAGCGAATACTCGATTCAAATGTTCGGAGAAAATTAGCCAAGGCAGAGAAAAAATAAGGGCTTATGCACAATGCTTAGTTTGCTTAATCAAACTAATAATCTGTATTCGCTAACAAACTTTTCAAATGTGCAACGTAGGCTTCAGGGCCACCACTTTCGTATCCGGTGATTCCTAGAATTGAGCCTTCAGCATCTACTAAGATGATTGTAGGAAAACTATTCACACCGTATTGATCCAATAGCCTATAATTTTGATCGAGAAGAGATTCCTCCAGTTTTACACCACGAGGAAAATCAACCGTCATCAGGATTAAGTACTCATCCGCATAATCAATAAAAGCTGGTTTAGAAAAAACCTCCTTTTTAAGTTTAATGCACCAGCCACACCAATTCGATCCAGTAAAGTCCATCAAAATAGGCTTCCCTTCTTCCTTTGCCATTGCCTTAGCCTCAGAAAAATCGGTCAACCAATTTACAGAATTCTCTGCACTCAAGTTCGTATCAGTATCAATATTTTTTT
>CENG01080097.1_pt1 | contig 18838 bp, 19 predicted proteins | sample 530131 | NCBI WGS metagenome assembly CENG01 (sample SAMEA2591057, study PRJEB7988) | marine metagenome | biome: marine biome (ENVO:00000447); feature: surface water (ENVO:00002042) layer; material: saline water (ENVO:00002010), including plankton (ENVO:xxxxxxxx) | depth 5 m
CTATTTCTATTTTTATATAAAAAAAATACCATGTGCTCTATAATTTTCATAAAATATTGTCTTTCAATAGTTTAATTATAATATTAGGTCAATGTATAGTCAAATTTAAAAATGTATAAATGAAAATAAAAATCCTTAGTCCTTGATAATGAGCAACTAAGAAAATACACAGAAAGTGTAACTTTTTTAATTAATAAATTTTGAGAATAGATCAAAATAACCATGTTGAAAAACTAAAAAAGATCCTTAGTAAAGCATTCAGAAAGATTTTAATATAATTCTCTAAGGAATATGAATAATTCAAGGGTTGTTACTAGTGATTAGCAAAATAATAATACAGATAATCTTGGTCTAGAACTTCTTTTTTAGTGACAATATGGTTCACTTTTGGTGCAGCAATTCCCTCCTCAATTTTTTTAGGATTTTCTAATACTCTGATTTCGTCCCATAGGTTTTCGGAGAGAAAATGATTAAATGTTCTAGCTCCTCCTTCTACCATAATTGACTGAATATTTTTTTTATACAGTGTTTCTAGGATGGTTTCGGTTGTGTTAAAGTTGGTTTCTAAATACTCTTTTTGTTTGAAGCGATCCTTGACTTTCATACGGCTCAAAAGACAACTATGAAAACCATCTGACATTATTTTTGAATCTTTAGGAATTCTATTGTTTGGATCAATAACAAATCGGGAGGGATGATTTCCTGTCCAATGTCTTGTTGTTAAAGATGGATTGTCATCAATTACTGTTTGAACACCAACTAAAATAGCATTTTCTTCACTTCTCCATTGGTGTGCTCTCTGTTGAGCAAGTTTTCCAGTGATCCAGAAAATAGATCCTTTCTCTTTAATTTTTGGGCTAATAAATTGATCTTTTGTTTGAGCCCATTTTAAAATAATGTAAGGCCGTTGTTTTTGATGAAAGGTATAAAACCTTCTATTTAAAAAATCTGCCTCTACTCTAAGCACACCCACCTTAACTTCACATTTTGACTCCCTGAGCTTTTCTATTCCTTTTCCAGCAACCCTTTTGTCTGGGTCTTGTGAAGCAATCACTACACGTGGAATTTTATGTTTTAGAATCAAGTCAACACAAGGAGGTGTTTTTCCAAAATGGGCACAGGGTTCCAAGTTGATATAAATTGTAGAATGTTTTAGTAACGATTTATCTTTCACGTTTTTTATAGCCAAAACTTCTGCATGAGCTGTCCCAGCTTTTTTGTGCCATCCTTCTCCTATTATATCTCCCTTATAGACAATCACACAACCTACCAGTGGATTAGGGTAGGTTAGACCCAAACCCTTGTGAGCAAGAAACAAACAGCGCCGCATATATTGACTGTCTTCTAAGCTACTTTGTTCGGTAATTAAATTGTGACTCATTTGTTTTGCGGGAACTTTTTGAAAAGGTAAATTTAGCTAAAATTCACGTTGATGAAAGTTCGACCCATTTGTGCTTCAGATAATAAACCCTTGTCTCAAGTTTTACGCACAGTGCTGCTTGAAATGGGAGTACCAAAGATTGGAACTGCATATGCTGACCCCGAGCTAGACAAACTTTTTGAAACCTACCAAAATGAAAATATGCACTATTATGTGCTGGAGCATAAGCAAAAACTATTGGGAGGAGCTGGAATTGCTCCTTTGCCTGCGGCTCACAAATTTATATGTGAATTGCAAAAAATGTATTTTCTGCCTGAGGCTAGGGGAAAAGGATGGGGTACAGAAATGATGAATGTTTGTTTACAATTTGCTAAATCAAGACAATTTAAACAGTGTTATATAGAAACTATGCCTAATATGAAAGGAGCACAAGCTCTTTATCAACGTTTTGGGTTTGAATATTTAGAGGCTCCGTTAGGTAATACGGGACATTTTTCATGTTCGGTTTGGATGTTAAAGCAATTATGAAGACACTCATAGGAAGCTATAACAATTATCAAAGTGAACTGAAATCTATTTTTTCGAAAAGAGAAATTGACTTTTATTTTAAAATTCTTCTAGATTATTTTTTTAAATGGGACACAACTTTTTTGGGGCTTAATCCTAATCATGAGTTGAAAATCAATCAGCAAGCACTGTTAAAAGAAGCGCTATTGAAACTGAAAGAGCAACAGCCCATTCAACAAATTGTTCAACAGGCTCACTTTAGAAACTTACAAATAAAAGTGAATCGTTCTGTATTAATTCCTAGACCAGAAACAGAAGAATTAATAGATTGGATTCTTGAAGATTATGCAAGTATTACAAAGTCAAAAAAAGTTCTCGACGTAGGAACAGGCTCCGGCTGTATTGCTATTTCACTTGCCCTAGAAAATAAAAATTTTAACCTTGAAGCGTTGGATGTTAGTCATGAGGCACTTGAAACGGCAAGAGAAAATGCAAAAAACTGTGGCCTAGATATTCATTTCTATCAACACAATATTTTAAAAGATGAATTAAAAATTTCTTTTGATCTTATAGTTTCAAACCCTCCCTATCTCAGTCCTCATGAGAAGGAATATATGGAAACTAAAGTACTGCAATACGAACCACATCTAGCGTTGTTTACACCTCTTGATGATCCGCTTATTTTCTATCGAGCTATTCTTAACCACTCGACCAAATATCTAAAACCAAAAGGGAGAATCTATTTTGAAATAAATCCTATTTTTTTTGAAGAATTAATTACATTAATAAAAACATACGCCCTTTTCATAATTTCAATACGAAAAGATATTTTTGGAAAAAAAAGGATCTTGCGACTAATTAAAAAATGAATCAACACGAAATTTTTGAACAAATAAAACTATTAAGAGCGGATTTACATCGGCATAATTATAATTATTATATCCTTGATAGTCCTGAAATCAGTGATTATGAGTTTGATCAAAAGATGAAAAAACTTCAAGATTTAGAGGCTAAATATCCAGACGCTGTTGACCCCAATTCACCCACCCAGAGAGTAGGTGGTAGTGTCACCAAAGAATTTGAAACGGTGGTGCACAACCAACCAATGTACTCACTTTCAAACACCTATTCAATTGAAGAAATTAAAGATTGGATAGATCGCATAAAGAAGCGAATAGGTGAAGTGTCAATGTCATTTACATGTGAGTTGAAATTTGATGGTGCCTCAATAAATCTGACTTATAAGAATGGTAAACTTACTAGAGCAGCTACAAGAGGGGATGGAGTGCAAGGGGATGACGTTACTCAAAATATTAAGACATTACCAACAGTGCCATTAGAATTGCGTGGAGATTTCCCCGATTTTTTTGAAATCCGTGGAGAAGTAGTCTTGCCTTGGCACGCTTTCAATTTGCTGAATAAAGAAAAGGAAGCTTTAGGCGAACCAACTTACAAGAATCCGCGAAACACTGCTTCTGGGAGTTTGAAACTCCAAGACAGTGCACTGGTTGCCAAGCGGGGACTTGAGTGTTACAGTTATGCAATAGCTGGAAAGGACTTAACTTTTAATACTCAATTTGAAGTTTTAAAAAAAGCTCGTTCATGGGGGTTTATGGTCCCTCAGTCAGCTAAGCAATGCCATTCACAAAAAGAAATTTTTGATTTTTTAGCCTATTGGGATATACAAAGAGCACAACTTCCATATGAAATTGATGGAGTGGTTATAAAAGTAAATGAATTAGATTTTCAAGATCAATTAGGTTATACTGCAAAATCACCACGTTGGGCTATAGCCTATAAATTTCAAGCAGAACAAGTCTCAACAACTTTATTAGAAGTTCAATATCAAGTGGGGAGAACAGGGGCAATCACCCCTGTTGCATTTTTAGAACCAATTCAAATCTCAGGAACTACAGTAAGGCGAGCCTCATTGCACAACGCAGACCAAATTGAAAAATTAGATTTGCGCTTGGGTGACAACGTTTTTGTAGAAAAAGGGGGAGAAATAATTCCAAAAATTATTGGAGTGGCATCCCAACAAAGAGGCCGTGAAGAAGCAAAAGTTCAATTCATAAAAAATTGTCCAGAATGTGGGAGTTGGCTGATTAGGGAAAAAGGTGAAGCGCAACACTATTGTCCAAATAAAAACGGTTGTACCCCCCAATTAATTGGACGTATCCAACATTTTATTTCGAGAAAAGCGATGGACATCAGTGGTATTGGTGCTGAAACAGTAGTTCAACTGTTTGAAGCTGGGCTTATTAGAGATAGTGCGGATTTATATAATTTAACATTAAACGATTTAATTGGACTTGAGCGCATGGCCCAAAAATCAGCTCAAAATCTTGTTGATGGTGTAGCCCAATCTAAAAAACAACCCTTTCCAAAAGTTCTTTTTGCTCTCGGAATTCGCTATGTGGGTGAGACAGTTGCTAAAAAATTAGCGAAACAGTTCAAATCAATGGATGCCCTTGCAAATGCTTCAGAGGAAAGCTTGTTACAAACAGAAGAAATAGGCGATCGAATTGCAGCTAGTTTGCAGTCGTTTTTTAAAGATCCTCATCATAAAGAATATATAAAAAGATTAGAAGCATCTGGTTTGAATTTTGATCAAAAAGAAACCGCTGCTTCATTGCCACAAATATTGGCTGGAAAAAGGATTGTTATTTCAGGTGTTTTTGAACAGTTTTCTAGAAAGGAATTAGGTGAAAAGATCGAATCTCTTGGTGGTATTTTAGTAGGGTCTATTTCTGCTAAAACAGATTATCTTGTGGCTGGAGAGAATATGGGCCCTTCAAAAAGAGCAAAAGCAGACCGACTCAAAATTACTATTTTGAATGAAAAAGCTTTTTTAGAACTTATCGGACCCTAAATCTGTTATATTTACAACAATCTGTGTTAATTTATTAGTAGATCTAAAAAAGTTAGACAGACCCTGTAGAAGGTTTAATTTTGGCATTAAAATGAAAAAAGTATTGCAAGATTTTTTTCTCGGTATTCAATATAGAAAACATCTTAAATTATTGGGTCAAAGAAAAATTAAGCATGCTACAAGAATTAGATCAGTAGGAATATTGCTTGGGCCTGACATGGAAATAGATACCCAATTTATATACAATATAGCAACAGAATTATCCGTTCCGTTGAGAAATGTCCATGTTATGTCACTAGCCACCAAGGTTCAAGAGGATCAAAAAGTGAAAACCAAAAAGTTCTTTTATAATCAAAAGCTACTTCCATGGACAGGACGTTTTACAGTCCAAGAAACTCATTTTTGTGAAACTACTCTGGATGTGTTGATTAATTATTTTGAAGGTCCAAACAAATTATTGGGTTTAATTTCAGTAAAATCTAAGGCTAAATTCAGAATTGGATTCGCACAAGCAGACCATCGCTTGAATGATTTAGTTTTTGATTTTGATCCTTCCGAGAAAAATCTTTTCGTCCTAGAGATGAAAAAATATTTAAAAACAATGTTTAAAATAGCTTCATGAATTTAAAAGGTGTTGGTGTAGCCTTAGTAACTCCATTTTTTGACAATGGGGACATAGACCATCAAGCGCTCAAGCGAGTGGTGAGACATGCTATTGTCCAAGGCGCAGATTATTTAGTGGCGTTAGGAACTACTGCTGAAACAGCAACTTTGGAGGAAGAAGAAAAGAAAGCTGTCATTCAAACTATATTGACTGAAAACGATAATCAATTACCCCTAGTTCTTGGGGTAGGAGGAAATCATACTTCAGCTTTAGTTCATTATTTACAGCAACTGGACCCGTCACCCTTTTCTGCCATATTGTCTGTTACCCCTTATTATAATAAACCTTCTCAAGAGGGACTCTATGCACACTACAAACAATTGTCTTTGGCAAGTCCATTGCCAATTATAGTGTATAATGTGCCTGGACGAACAGGAGTGAATCTTTTGCCTCAAACATTCATTAAGATAGCTTCAGATTGTCCAAATGTGGTGGCCATAAAAGAAGCTTCTGCAGATTTGCAACAAGGCATCGAATTAATTCGACGAGTAGGGGGAAGATGGCAAGTCCTTTCTGGTGAAGATAGCTTGAATTTGAAACTATATCAATCAGGGAGTGCAGGTTGTATTTCAGTTTTGGGAAATGCCTTTCCGAACCAAATCGCTAAAATGTACTCTTTAATGGATTCAGGAAATGCACATGCTGCTGAAGTATTAGATCAAAAATTAAAGAGGCTCAATGAACTCTTGTTTTTAGAGGGCAATCCAACAGGTATTAAGGCCCTATTGTCGCTGATGAATCTGTGTCAAAAAACAGTTCGCTTGCCTCTTGTTGAAGCATCAGTTTCCCTTTTAGAGCAATTTACAGAACAGCTAAAAATGCCTGTTGTTTCCGAAAGCTATTAGTCCTTCATTAATCTTTAACATTACCTTTTGAAATTTTATTTTCAAAGTGGTTGATATTTAGTAGTTTTGCACGATGGTTTTAAAAAAAATTCATTTTATTTTTTTATTCGGTATAGCACTTCTTTTTGTGAATTGTAGTGAATATCAGAAACTTTTAAATAGTGATGATGCTTCGAAAAAGTATAGATCAGCTGAAGAGTACTATAAAAAGGGTGAATTCAGAAAGGCTAATCGTCTTATTGAGCAAGTTATACCAAAATATCGTGGCAAGCCTCAAGCTGAAAGAATTATTTTTTTCTTTGCAGACTCCTACTTCAAAACAAAAAACTACATCCTTTCTTCATATCAATATGAGAATTTTATCAAATCCTACCCTAAGAGTCAACGTATAGAAGAAGCACAATTTAGAGCAGCCCAGTGTTATTATTTTCTATCTCCAGAATACAGTTTAGATCAAGAAGACACTTACACTGCCATAGATAAATTACAGCTCTTCATTAACCTATATCCTACTTCTGAATATGCAGAAGAAGCCAATCAAATGATTTTAGAATTGCAATCTAAACTGGAACAAAAAGATTTTGAGATTGCAAAAGGCTATTATACCATTCGTGACTATTCGGCTGCCATAAAATCTCAAGATAACTTTGTTAGTTCTTTTCCTGGCACCAAGTTTAGAGAACAGGCCTTGTATGTAAAATTTATTTCTGCATATGAAATTGCTATAAATAGTGTCTTGACAAAAAAGCAGGCACGTTTAAAAGAATTGCAACAACAATATGCCACAATCTTACGTTATTATCCTGAAACGTTTTTTCTAGAAGAGTTAGACCAAAAAATGGAAGTAGTCAATAAAGAATTTAACCTCCTTGCACAGAATCAAGTAAACTAATAAACAATAAAGGCATGACAAAATACAGAGAATCAAAAGCAGCTCAAACAACAAAAACGCACAACAGAAATCAAATAGAAGAACCCACTGAGAATGTCTATGAGGCCATTTCTATTATTGCTAAACGATCCGTTCAAATTAACCTTGATATAAAAAAGGAGTTGCATGAGAAATTGGAAGAATTTGCTACTCACAATGATAGCTTAGAAGAGATTTTTGAAAACAAAGAGCAGATCGAAGTTTCAAAATTTTATGAGCGATTGCCCAAACCTCACGCCATTGCTGTCGAAGAATGGTTTAATGACAAAATTTATCATCGCAATACAGATGAACCTAATGAATAGTTTATGAGTTTGTTGAGTGGAAAAAAAGTCCTCCTTGGAATCTCAGGAGGAATTGCCGCTTACAAAACCCCTATCTTAGTTCGGGAACTCATCAAAAAAGGAGCAAAGGTTCGAGTAGTCATGACTCCGTCTGCGAAAGACTTCGTGACACCATTGACCCTCTCTACAGTCTCAAAAAACCCTGTGTTATCGTCATTCATAGCAACAGATCAAGATAATCCTCTATGGAATGATCATGTGGCTCTTGGCCTTTGGGCCGATCTATTGCTTGTAGCTCCAGCTACAGCAAATACTATCAGCAATATGGCCCATGCAGTTTGTAATAACCTCCTTTTAGCCACTTATCTATCGGCTAAATGCCCCGTTTTTATTGCTCCTGCAATGGATTTAGATATGTATGCTCATAAAGCACAACAAAAGAATCTATCCGCATTAAAAAAAGTTGGTAATGTAGTCTTTCCTGTAGGCGAGGGCGCTTTGGCGAGTGGTCTTTCGGGTCAAGGAAGAATGCTTGAACCCATTGAAATAGTATCTCTATTAGAAGACCATTTGTTGGCTCATGCTCCTTTAAGAGGTCATAGAATATTAATCACTGCAGGACCCACCCATGAAGCCATAGACCCAGTTCGTTTTATAGGGAATCATTCTTCTGGAAAAATGGGCTTTGCACTAGCAAGTGCTGCTCTTGAACTAGGAGCTGAAGTTATTTTGATTAGTGGACCAACCGCACTCGAAATCAACCATACCAAGCTAAACCGAATTGATGTTGTGACAGCTGCACAAATGATGGAGGCTGTTATAGATCACTATGCAAATGCTTCAATTGCCATTTCTGCAGCTGCAGTGAGTGACTACTCCCCAAAACATAAAGCTTCACAAAAAATTAAAAAAGAAAATTCAGATGCTAGGTTGACTCTTGAGCTCATAAAAACAAAAGATATTTTGGGTTATATGGGTGAAAATAAAAAAAATCAAATTGTTATTGGTTTTGCCTTAGAGACCGAAAATGAAGAGGTCAACGCAAAAGCCAAAATGATAACGAAAAACGTAGATGCAATTATTCTCAATGTGTTGCATCAAGAAAACGAGGTTTTTAATAGTGATAAAAATGAAATCACTATTTTTCATAAAGATGGTCGTCAAGTTAATTTTAAAAAACAATCGAAATTATCTTTAGCTCATGAAATCTTCAAACAAATACTATAAATGGCCCTGATTAAAAAGCTTAGCGTTCTTATATTCCTTTTATTTTCAACTATTAAGTTGGAAGCACAAGAGCTTAATGCTCAAGTTGTTGTGAATGCAGATTTGGTTAACCAAACCAACCAACAAATATTTCAAACCTTGGAGCAGTCTTTAAACGAGTTTATTAATACTCGCATATGGTCAACAAAACCCTTCTTGAATAGAGAACGTATTACGTCCTCTTTTTTATTTACTCTTACCTCGTACAGTGGAAATCAATTTAAAGCAACATTACAAGTCCAATCTCAACGACCCATTTTTGAAACAAATTACGATAGTCCAATAATCAATTATTTGGATAAAGAAGTTGTTTTTACTTATCAAGAGTATCAACCACTTTTTTATAATCAATCAGAATTTGAATCCAATTTAGTTTCAATCATCAGTTTCTATGTCTATATTATTTTGGGTTTAGATGCTGATAGCTTCAAACCATTTGGAGGAAACCCTTATTTTGAACAAGCGCAGCAAATTGTTAATCTAGCCCAGCAAACAGAAATTAATGCTTGGAAACCCAATGCTGCTAATCGCAGAAATAGACACGAATTGATAGACAATTTAAGATCGAATACATTTAGAGAATATAGAGCAACACTTTATCAATATCATCGCAAAGGTCTTGATGAAATGATTTCAAATGCAGACGAGGGTAAAAGAGCAATGATGGAGGCAATCAATAACTTAGAAAGTTTGTTCAATAGAAGACCTAATGCTTTTTTGCTTCAGCTATTCTTTGATGCTAAAGTAGATGAAATTGTAAATATTTTTTCAGATGGGCCTAAAGTTAATTTTGATGAAACAAATTCCACATTAAAAAAAATTGCCCCGTTTTTTGGAGCTAGGTGGAAACAAATTAAAAGTTAGTTTTTTATTTAACACTCTTAGATTATCTTTAATTTTTAAAATTAGCCTTCAACTTGTGCTTAAGTCTTTAAAAATTCAAAATTTTGCACTCATTACTTCTTTAGAAATTGATTTTCACGAAGGGATGACATCAGTTACAGGTGAGACTGGTGCAGGAAAATCAATACTGTTGGAAGGGTTGAGTTTGGCCTTAGGAAAAAGAGCAGACCTAAGTGTTATTAATGACCATAATAAGAAATGTATTGTTGAAGCCGAATTTCAAATTTTTGATTATCACTTAAAACCTTTTTTTGATCGTCAAAATTTAGATTATGATGAATTAACTACTTTGAGGCGAGAAGTTACACCCTCAGGAAAATCAAGAGCATTTGTAAATGATACCCCAGTCACTTTAAATGTTCTTGAACAACTTAGTAGCCATCTCATTGATATTCATAGTCAAATGGAAAACGCAGCTGTTTTTCAAAAAGAATTTCAATATTTAGTTATAGATTCCTTTGCCAATCAGCAGGACAATGTCACTGCTTTTGAGCATACTTTCAAAAAATGGCAGCGTATGAAGCGGGAATATACTTCTTTGTTGGAAAAACAAGAAGCAGATGATGCACAGCTAAGTCTAAAACGATTCTTTTTGAAAGAATTAGACGAAGCACAACTTGAGGATAATGAGTTTGAGGCTTTACAACAGAGCTATAGTGAAATGCAGCATCTAGATTTTTTAAGTGAAGCTATTCGAGAAGCTACTGATAGATTAGAAAGTGAACCAGCTGGGATTCTTAATGAAATGATTGAATTAAGGGCATTGTTGAATAAAATGATGCTCAAATCAAATCGTTTATCTCAACTTTTTCAACAACTTCAAAATCTGATTTCTGAAACTGAAGATTTTCAACATAATTTAAGGCAAGTAGCTGAATCGATACAATTTAACCCAAACGAACAAGCAACCATAGAGGCAAAGCTTAACCAATATAATTCTTTGCTCTACAAGCATCAAGTAAATGATGTTAGTGCACTTATCGCATTTAAAGATAAATTAGCTAGTGAGTTGAGTCAAACAGAAGGAATCTCAGAAAAAATAACCCTTTTAGAGCAAGATCTTAAAAAGGTGGAAAACGAAATGGAAATTGAGGCTAAGCTTATTTCTGAAAAGCGAAAAACTGTTGTGCCAGAACTATGTGAGGCATTACAAAACCTTGTTGCAAGAATGGGAATGACCCAGGCTAAGTTCCAAATCGCAATGAAAACAGCAACCGAATTTAATGCCAAAGGAAAAGACGAACTTGAATTGTTGTTTTGTGCTAACCCGGGCAGTACTTTTCAAAATTTGAAGAAAACAGTGTCTGGAGGAGAACAATCCCGCATTATGTTGGCTATAAAGACTATACTTTCAAGTTTCAAAAAGTTGCCTACAATTATTTTTGATGAAATTGATACAGGTGTTTCTGGAAAAATTTCAGATCAAATTGCTGCTATTATGGCTGAATTATCAGAAAATATGCAAGTTTTTGCAATAACGCATCTTCCACAAGTTGCTGCTAAAGGGACACATCATTATAAAGTGTTGAAAAAAACAGAAGCTGGGGTTACTCAAACAATATTAAAAAAACTAAGTGCAGAAGAGCGGGCAATTGAAATAGCTCAAATGCTCTCAGGAAACAAAACTGGTGTTACAGCCATTGCACACGCAAAGGAATTGCTTAAATAACGTAACTTTGACAAAAAAATAAATTATGTCCAACCAACTATTAGCACAAAAAAAAGGGATTATTTTCGGAGCCCTTGACAATCAATCAATTGCATGGAAAACGGCTGAAGCTGTTGCCGAAGCTGGTGGCTCTTTTGTGTTGACAAATGCCCCTGTAGCTTTGCGGATGGGAACAATCAATGAATTGGCTGAAAAAACGAATTCTCAAGTCATTTCTGCGGATGCTACCAATGTGGAAGAATTGAATGCTTTACTAGATCAATCACAGGAAATTTTGGGAGGGAAGTTGGATTTTGTGCTTCACTCTATAGGTATGTCTGTGAATGTAAGAAAAGGAAAACACTACACCGATTTAAATTATGATTGGCTTAAAAAAGGATGGGACGTATCAGCAGTATCTTTTCACAAGCTATTACAAACGCTATATCACAAAAACGCTATGGCTCCATGGGGTAGCATTGTTGCCCTATCATATATCGCTGCCCAGCGCACTTTTCCAAATTATAACGACATGGCTGAAAACAAAGCCTATCTAGAGTCCATCGCACGGAGTTTTGGCTACTTTTTTGGTAAAGAGAAAAAAGTTAGAGTCAATACCATTTCTCAGTCACCCACACTAACCACAGCGGGTAAAGGTGTTGCAGGGTTAGATGGGTTTCTTAATTATGCTGAAAAAATGTCTCCTTTAGGCAATGCTACGGCTGAAGAATGTGCAAATTATACTGTGAGTTTGTTTTCTGATCTTACTAGAAAAGTAACACTTCAAAACTTATATCATGACGGCGGTTTTTCAAATGTAGGAGTGAGTCAAGAAATTATTGATTCACTAGAAGATGATAAATAGGTTCATAATCGTGTGAAATTTTATAGTTCTCTTTTCAAGAAAAGATTATCCACACCATTTTTTGGTAAGCAGCGTTTTTTTTTACTTTTTGTCGTTTGGTCACTATTGTTTTGGGGAATTACAAAGCTTTCAAAAACCTACCAAATATCCTTATTTTTTGAAATTGAACTGGAAGGAGTTCCTAATACTTTGAGGATTGATCAAAAAAAAGAGCCCATTGAAATTAATCTTTCTGCAACTGGGTTTGATATTTTACGCTATCAATGGTTTAGAAATACGCTTCAATTGAGGAGCCCAGCCGAACAAGTTTCAGATCCTTATTTTACAATTAACCTAATCGATCAGCAATTTTATTTACAAGAACAAATGTATGGGAACACTGTAATCAATGGATTTAAGCAACCTTTTCTTAGAGTGAATTATTATAGCTTAAGCCAAAAAAGGGTGCCAATTCTTGTAAATGCTTCTATAGATTTCCGCCCCGGTTATTTATTAGATTTTCCTTTAAAAACAACTCCAGACAGTATCACCGTCATAGGCTCCAAAGAGCAATTGGATACCCTTGAGTTTGTGGTGACAGAACCATTCGAAAAACAAGAACTTTCAGAAAATTTTAAAACAACCCTAAACCTAGTGCGTTATGAAGAAATGGAATTTGATTATTTAAAAGTGATAGTGAATGGTTCAGTGTCTAGTTATTCAGAAAAACAATTTGAACTCCCTGTTGAGGTTAATAATTTGTCTTCTAATACACAGATTAAACTTTTTCCTTCTACAGTAAAACTAACCGTATTAGCTCGATTGGAACAATTGCAACAATTGAAAAACTCAGATTTTGAACTGAGTGTAAATTTTGCTTTAAAAAAAGATACTATTTCCTCTCTACCAGTGATTCTCTCAAAAGCACCTAAAGGAATAAAAAAAATTAATTGGAATCCTAAGCAAATTGAATTTTTAATTAGAAAATGAAAGTAATTGGACTTACTGGAGGCATTGGTAGTGGAAAAACTAGTTTACTACCTGTTTTTGATGAAGAAAATATACCCATATTTAATGCTGATCAAATAGCCAAACAATTGCAAAACAATGAACTAAAAGATGCTATTAGCGCCCAATTTGGTTCAGGAATCTTTAAGGAGGGAGTTTTAGACCGAAAGCAACTTGCTTCAATAGTATTTAAAGATCAAGCCCAATTAAAAATTTTAAATAGACTTGTACATCCAGCAGTTGCTAATGCCTTTGAAAACTTCAAAAAAATGCATCAAGAGGCTAAATTGGTAGTTAAAGAAGCAGCTATTCTTTTTGAAACGGGAGCTGCGGAAAATTGTGATTATACTATATTGGTTACCGCAGATGAAAATAATAGGATTGATCGCATAATGAAACGCGATGAAGGCCTCAGCAAAGAAAAAATTAAAGCACGTATGGAGCAGCAATGGCCCGATGAAAAAAAAGCATTATTGGCCGATTTTATTGTTATTAATGAAAATTTAAATGAAGCTAAAAGAAACTTAAGAAAAATTATTTCCTATTTAAAATCACTATGAATCGGTCTATTAACATAGCATTAGGAAAAAAATTAACTTTATTGTAGGAAATTTGCATTAACCCGTGTAATAATACACGTCTATGAAAAAAAATATTTATCTATCGTTTGTCATCTTTATGGTTGTTTCCATATTAACCATCATTTTTGTTCAGGGATATTGGATCTATTTTGCATGGAAGAATAAGGAATCTGAATTTTCATTGGCTGTTCAGCAATCACTTCAAATAGTTGCTAAAGAAGTAGAGGAGAGAGAACTTTCAGATTATATCGCTAGATATAATAATTTAATCGATTCTATAGGAACACCAGACCAATCCGATTTTTTGAATATCTTTTTATTTCTTGATGAAGATGAACCTAATAATTTGATTAGCTATTTTACCTATGGTTTATTGAAAGAACAATATAATGTGACTCCATATCTCAATCCCCAACTGGGAGTTGTTTCTAATGTTGCCGATTATAAATCTGTTCGAAACACAACTATTGTCAATAAAAACGATGTTTTTGATCGTGAGAAAAGTTTGATTAGTTCCATTGAACGTATCAACACTGTAGAACGAATGAACATCTATGATCAAACAAAGAGAGATGCCTTTATAGAATATTCTAGTAAACTTCCTGTGCATAGAAGAGTTAGTGTGGAGGAACTAAACTTTTTACTTAACAGAGAATTATTAGATAAAGATATAGAAACTGATTATGAATTTGGAGTTTATAATGATGGTCTAGCAACCAAAATAACTTCTAATAATTATGTTGATGAGCTCAAAGGGCCTCGTTATAGTACTCCAATTTTTATGAATTCTGAAGGCGTAGGTATGTATGATCTTGTAGTTACTTTTCCTCAAAAAGACGCTTATGTTTTATCTTCCATTTTTGGTATAGGTGCGCTAACGTTTTTATTAACCCTTTTTATAGTATTGGTTTCAACATCAGCCTTGTATCAAATTATTCGTCAAAAGAAACTTTCAGAAATTAAAACAGATTTTATTAATAATATGTCCCATGAGTTTAAAACACCTATTGCCACTATAAATTTGGCCTTAGATGCTATTTCAAATCCTAAATCAATTTCCTCAAAGTCGAGTATTAACAAATATGTAGGATTGATTAGAGAAGAAAATCTTAGAATGCTTAAGCAAGTTGAAAATGTATTACGTATTTCTCAGCTTGAAAAAAGTAAAGATCCAATTATAAAGAAATTAATTCATTTACATCCCTTGATAGAAGAAGCAATTAAACATGTAAAATTGCTTTTAGAGAGTAAGAATGGAAAAATAGAACTAAAAAACCAAGCAGATCAAGACCTTTTCTTGGGAAATGCAAATCATTTCACCAACGTGATTATTAATATCCTAGACAATGCAATTAAATATACTGATGCTGAACCACAGATTTTCATTCAAACATGGATCGACAAGCAACATCTTTTTTTATCGATAGAAGATCGTGGTTTTGGAATGTCTGCAGCAACTCAAAAGATGATTTTTGAAAAATTCTATCGAGAAACTTCAGGAGATGTTCACAATATCAAAGGACACGGATTAGGATTGGCCTACGTTAAAAAAATCATGGACTTACACCAGGGTCAAGTTGAAATCAAAAGTAAGCTTGGACAAGGTTCCATTTTTACTTTAAGTGTGAATTTAGAATCCCCCCAAAAAACTTAAATAGTAGAAATATGAAAACCGAAAACAAGAAAATTTTGCTGGTAGAAGACGACCCCAATTTTGGTACTATTCTAAAAGATTATTTGAATCTCAATGATTATGAGGTCACTTTGGCCAAAAACGGAATTGAAGGTTTTGAAAAGTTTGTCAAAGAGCAATTTAATTTAATCATTTTAGATATTATGATGCCCTATAAAGATGGTTTTACTTTGGCAAAAGAAATAAGAGAAAAGAACGATACCATTCCCATTTTTTTCTTAACAGCAAAAACCTTAAAAGAAGATGTTTTGAAAGGCTTTAAAATAGGGGGAGATGATTATTTAACAAAACCATTTGATTCAGATGTTTTATTAGCTAAAATAAAAGCGATTCTAAATAGAAACACTGTAAAAATCTTGCCTGAAAATGACCTTTTCGAATTTGAGTTTGGAGATTTTTCTTTCAACTCTAAACTTCGGCATTTAAATTATAAGGATAACTTTTCTGTAAAGCTTTCTCCAAAAGAAAACCAACTCTTAAAAATGTTGGTGCAGCACCTAGATGACCTTCTCCCGCGAGATATAGCTTTAAATAAAATCTGGCGAGATGACAACTATTTCACCTCAAGAAGTATGGATGTCTACATTGCAAAACTCAGAAAATATCTAAGTAAGGATGAAAGAGTAAAGATCATTAATATTCATGGTGAAGGATTTCGATTGGTAGTAGAATACTAGTTTATAAGAGCTGACGAGGATGATATCTTTCTAGCGTTTTTTTTAGGTGTTTTGTATCAAGGTGTGTGTATATTTCCGTAGTCGTGATACTTTCATGTCCCAATAAGCTTTGAATTGTTCTTAAATCGGCACCATTTTCCAATAAATGAGTGGCAAAAGAGTGTCTAAATGAATGGGGACTAATATTCTTTTTAATGTTGGCTTTTGGTAAAAGAGCTTTGATAATTGTAAAGATCATCATACGAGTAAGTTTTTTTCCATTACGATTTAGAAAAACAACATCTTCACTTTTTGAATCAATTTTTTGAAGTGCCCTAATTTCATCGATATAAATTTCTAAGTATTTTTTTGCATAAGCTCCCATAGGAACTAGTCGGTGTTTACCACCCTTACCAAAAACACGAATAATATTTTCTTTAAAAAAGACATTAGAAAGGGTCAATTCAACCAATTCTGATACACGTAAACCACTACCATAGAGTGTTTCTATGATGGCTCTATTTCGATGTCCTTGGGGATGACTTAAATCAATTTGCTCAAGTAATTGTTCAATTTCTTTGACAGTGAGCACTTCAGGAAGTTTTCTGCCTAATTTGGGAGCTTCAAATAAATCGGCAGGGTTATTTTCTCGGTAAGATTCAAAAATTAAATAGTTAAAAAAACTTTTAAGACCCGATAAACGCCTTGCTTGAGTGGTTGCTGTTTTTTTCTTAGCCTCTTGGTAAAGAAATTCTTCGACACTTTTTTTTTCTATGTTTAAAGGGGTCGCTTCAATATTATTGTTTTCAATAAAAGAAACTAGAGCATTCACATCACGTTCATAGTTGTCTATTGTATGAGATGTCATACCTCGCTCTATTTTTAGATAGGTTTTATAGTCTTCTAAAGCCTGTCTCCAGTTCAAATTGAACTTTTTAGAATGTTAATTTCTCTTCTCAAAGCTAGGGGAGCTAGAATGATCGAAAATAAATGTAGTATTTTTACGAAAATTTTTAAAATGAAGTTAGCCATTATTAATGGACCTAATTTAAATCTTTTAGGAACACGGGAACCAGGAATTTATGGAAATCAAGATTTTGAAACTTTTCTCGAGGTTTTAAAAGAAGATTTTCCTAAAATTCATTTCTCTTATTTTCAATCTAATATTGAAGGAGTTATCATTGATCATTTACATAAAGTGGGATTTGAATATGATGGCATTCTTCTCAATGCGGGTGCATACACCCATACCTCTGTGGCTATTGGTGATGCCTTGAAAGCGATTGATACCCCAGTTATTGAAATTCATTTATCGAATACATTCGCAAGAGAAGATTTTAGACATACTTCTTACATTACGCCTGTTGCAAAAGGTCTTATTGTTGGCTTTGGATTGGACTCCTATCGTTTAGGGGTTCATAGTTTTTATGAAAAAACCTCACTTGGGTAAAGTGAGATTTCAAAATAAATATCAAACCTAAAAAGCTAAACAATAGTTTTACGGTTAAGTTCTGTGTTGCATAATTTGAAATTTAAAAAAGTATAAAGGCTCAAAAACTGTGGTAGTTGTTTTGCGTTTGAGAGGAAAGAGTGCAAAGTAAAAGGAGAACAAGAAGTTTAGTCAATTTGAGCCACCGAGAAGGGAGAATAAAAAATAATTTTGGTTTTTTATTGGCATTTTTTTTCTAATCATTTTAACACTTTTATCATATTAATGATAGTACTAAAGTTTATATATTTTTGATCTTTTTCAAGACATATGTAACAATCCAGGGTGATTTAAGTTTGATTGAGAAGAAAAAAGGAATAGGAGGTTTCTTATAATAAATAAGCAATCCCTAGGCCACTGAGTATGCTTATAAGTTTTTGAAGATTAAATCGATGACCTCTATTACTTTCAAATAAGATGGTAGTTGAAATATGAAGTAACATTCCAATAATCAATGCTAATAACGGAATCATATTTTGAGAAAACCCCTTAAAGTGAGTAATAAAATAAGTTCCTAAAGGAGTCATAAAAGTAAAGAGTGCTAGGAAAATAATTTTAGTGTAGTTTGAAAAAACATTTTTCCAAACTAAAAAAATCAAAACCATACCGATGGGTATTTTATGGACAAAAATGCCCCATACCAAAGTATTGTTTTGTGATAGAGGGAACCCCTCAATAAAAGCATGAATACTAAGGCTAATTAAAATTGTGTAGGGAAAGCTATTGTTTGAATGTATATGTCCGTGCTCTACACCCTGTGAAATAAATTCTAGGAGTAGTTGTAATAACAAACCACCAACAATATACAGTCCAATATTTTTATTTTGGGTAGAATAAACTTCAGGTAATAAATGAAAAATGGTGATTCCCAACAAAAAAGAACCACTAAAGGACAATATCAATTGGAGTCCTTTTGGAGTTTTAGGCTTTGTCCAAAAAGCAATTAGCATGCCTGATGAGGCCCCAAGAAAAGGAAGAAGGTACTCAGCTCCTTTAAATAAAAACATATATCGAGTCGATCCGAATTACAAAACCCAAAAATAGATTATTTTTGGACCCTATGCGCATAGTGGAAAGTAATTTTAAAATGTTGGCAAAAACCTTCTATGGCTTTGAAGAGCTTCTAGAACAGGAATTGCGCGCACTAGGGGCTCAAAAAATTTCAAAAGCCAATCGTATGGTTTCATTTTGGGGTGACTTAGGATTTCTTTATAAAGCTAATTTATGCTTAAGAACAGCGCTAAAAATACTTGTTCCATTACATCA
>CENG01079086.1_pt1 | contig 18616 bp, 17 predicted proteins | sample 530131 | NCBI WGS metagenome assembly CENG01 (sample SAMEA2591057, study PRJEB7988) | marine metagenome | biome: marine biome (ENVO:00000447); feature: surface water (ENVO:00002042) layer; material: saline water (ENVO:00002010), including plankton (ENVO:xxxxxxxx) | depth 5 m
AATCAATCTCAATAAAGCAAGCTGACTTTATACTTTTATTGATAAAAATGTAGTTTTTCTTAGATCGATAAATTTTCTGCAATCAAGACATTGTCGGCTCGAATGACCTGGCTATTTTTCTCAGATAGCACCAAGACTTTAGGCTTCCAGTCTTTAGCCTCTTTTGCATCCACTTGCGCGAAAGACATAATCACCACTCGATCCCCGATTTCCCCCTTATGAGCAGCTGCTCCATTTAAAGAAATTAGATGAGAACCCTTCGGTGCTTCAATTGCGTAAGTTTCAAAACGTTCCCCGTTCGCAATGTTCGCAACCAGAATTTTTTCGTATGGGAGCAACCCGACTGCCTCCATCAAAGCACTATCAATAGCTAGACTACCTTCATAGTGCAAAGCACGATCTGTAATCTCGGCTCTTAGTAATTTGGATTTTAATAGGCTGATATTCATGACAAAATGCTTACAATAACTCGATCTAGGTAGATGTCAAAAAGCATAAAAATAAATTAAACATTCGGATAGCTTCCAAGCCATTTTACAAATGAAGAACAATTTTCTAATTCCTCAATGGCTTCCTGAACTGAGTCCTCTTCTATATGACCTATAAGATCGATAAAGAAAAAATAGTCCCATGCTTTTTTACGACTAGGACGCGATTCAATTTTTGATAAATTAATTCCACGTTTAGCGAAAGGCATCAATGCATTCTCTAAGGCACCTGATTGATCTTTTAAAGAAATCACTAAGCTAGTTTTATCATTCCCCTCTCCCAAAGGTCTTACTTCCGTTTTGCCAATGACTAAAAAGCGTGTAACATTTTCAGAACTGTCTTGTATGTTATTTTGTACAACTGGAACACCATTCAATTCTGCAGCAATTGAACTGGCAATCGCCGCAACCTCAGGACGCTTAGCTGAAATTTCAACCGCACTTGCTGTGCTATGAGATTCTACTAATTCGGCATTTGGCAAATTGCGCCTCAACCACTCACGACATTGTCCAAGTGCTTGGTCTTTTGAATGAACTTCTTTAATTGCATCCAAAGGTGATTGCGCAATTAAACAATGTTCAATTGGCAAGTAAACTTGTGCGCAAATTTTTAAATCCGATTCCACCAATTCATCCATCGAATGAAAAACTGCTCCTTCTGTAGAATTTTCAATCGGGACAACTCCATAATCACAATCCCCCGCTTCAACTGCAGAAAAAACATCTGAAATTGTTTTCATGGGCGTTGCTTTTAAGCTGACACCAAAATTTTTCAATACGGCTTGATGCGTGTAGGTTGCCTCTGGTCCCAAGAAAGCAACTTGAAGCTCTTTTTCCAAAGCAATTGACGCAGAAATTACTTCTCGATAGATCGCATTTAAGGCAGATTGATTGAGCGGTCCTTTATTAAGTGCAGCCAACTTTTTAAAGACTTCGGCCTCTCGTGCTGGATCGTAAAAATCACTTCCTGACTCTTGTTTAATTTTACCAATTTCATGAGCAATAGCTAAACGTTGATTGAGTGACTGCACAATCTCTGCATCAATCTTGTCAATTTGCTCTCTTTGTTTGTCTAAATCTTGTTTGCTCATGAGGGCTATTCTTCAGTTTTTTCTATATATGCATCGCTTTCCATATTTTCTTTCTGCCAATCCACTTCAACAAAAGTTTCTTCAAGTGGCAACTCTGATGGTTTAGTTTCTTTTGCCAAGCCAACTGTCTCATCAGAAATCTCACTTTCAAATTCTTTATCTTTTCGCATAAAGTCATCGATTTGTACATTGGATAAAATATCCGATGTGGGCAACTCCTCTAAATCTTTAATTCCTGAAAACTCTAAGAATTTTTCCGTCGTACCGTATTGGATTGGACGGCCTGGTAATTCCGCTCGACCAATTACCTCAATCAATTCAATTTCTAATAATCGATTCACCGGACTGTCGACTGACACACCCCGAATGGATTCGATCTCTGCTCGTGTGACCGGCTGACGATAAGCAATAATCGAAAGTGTTTCTAGAGTCGCCATAGTAAGCTTCATAGGCTTAGGTTCAGCACGCAATAAACGAATGTAATCAGAAAATTGCGGTGCCGTCGCCAGATAAAATCCTTTAGGCCCATCGACTAAGCGATAAGCTCGGTCTTCGAGTTCCGCCTCCTCCATAATCGATTGTAATGCCAATTCTAAATCTTTCTTTTTGACTGTTCCTAAATCCTCGTTTTCTGCTTCGCTCTCTTCATCTTCGGTCTTTTTTGAATCTAATAATTGTTCTTCATACTTACGAAAAAGCTTCAAGATATCCTTAACCGTTAAAGGTTCGGAGGTTGATATCAGCAAGGCTTCTAAAATCTTTGTTAATTTAGGATTCATAATTTACGCTTATAAAAATCAAAATTTCATAAAAAGAACAGAAAAAAGGATATTGTCCTTGAAACCTTAATTTGTTCTAAAACTATGTTTAAATTGATTATTAAATAAATAAGGAACTATGTCTGAATCGAACACAAGAAATTATTCATCAACTATCGTAGATGGCGTTGATCGTGCCCCTGCTCGATCTATGTTAAGGGCAGTCGGATTTACCGATGAGGATTTTAATAAGCCTCAGGTAGGAATTGCTAGTTCACCCAGTGATTTAACTCCCTGCAATATGCACCTTGGTGAACTGGCTGTACACGCAAGTAGCGGAGTCGATACCGCTGGTGGTAAAGCTGTGAATTTCAGTACCATAACTGTTTCTGATGGTATTTCAATGGGGACTCAAGGGATGCGTTATAGTTTAGTCTCTCGAGATGTGATTGCTGACTCGATTGAAACAACAACCGCAGCAGAAGGATTTGATGGGCTGGTTGCAATCGGTGGATGTGATAAAAATATGCCTGGATGCATGATTGCAATTGCTCGACTCAATCGCCCATCTGTTTTTGTTTACGGTGGCACTATATTACCTGGATTCACCCAATCAGATAAAGAAAAATGCAACCCAATGGATATCGTTTCTGTATTTGAAGCTGTAGGGAAACACGCAAAAGGAACGCTTGATGACGAAGGGTTGAAAGATGTAGAAAAAAGTGCGATCCCTGGCCCAGGTTCCTGTGGAGGCATGTACACTGCAAACACTATGGCAAGTGCGATTGAGGCATTAGGCATGAGCCTACCTGGAAGTAGTGCCCAAACTGCGGTTGGTGAAAGCAAAAAGAAAGATTGCGAAAACGCAGGCAAGGCTGTCCTCAATTTACTCGAAAAAAATATCCGTCCTCGTGATATCATGACAAAAAAAGCATTTGAGAACGCTATTACAACTTGTCTTGCACTAGGCGGTTCAACCAACCTCATTCTCCATTTACTTGCTATTGCTCATTCGGCTAATGTTGAATTAAGTATTGATGATTTTGATCGTATTGGAAGGAAGATCCCACTCCTCGCAGATGTTAAACCTTTTGGGAAATACCATATGAGTCACCTGATCCGTATAGGTGGCATTCGACCGATGATGAAAATGCTCTTGGACCGAGGATTGATTCATGGCGATTGCTTAACAGTAACGGGAGAAACTGTAGAAGCCTCTCTTAAAGATGTAGCTCATTACGGAAGCTATCCCGATGAACAAGACATCATTCGCCCTTGGGAAAATCCAATTAAAGATAGCACCCACTTGAGAATTTTAAGAGGCAATCTAGCTCCAGAAGGTGCTGTCGGCAAAATCACGGGCAAAGAAGGTCTTTATTTTAAAGGAACAGCAAAAGTTTTTGAAGGTGAAGAAACGGCGTTGGAAGGCATTTTAAAAGGCGATGTGGTTAAAGGCGATGTAGTCGTTATTCGTAATGAAGGACCAGTGGGTGGGCCTGGCATGCGAGAGATGCTTTCTCCAACAAGTGCGGTAGCTGGAAGAGGCCTAATTCAAGATGTTGCTTTGATAACTGACGGACGTTTCTCTGGAGGCAGTCATGGCTTTGATGTAGGGCACATTACCCCTGAAGCAGCAAAAGGCGGCCCGATTGGTATAGTTCAAGATGGTGACCTGATTGAAATCGATGCAGAGAAAAATTCTTTAGAACTCTTGATTTCGGAGGAAGAGTACGCTGACCGCTTGAAGCACTATAAACCACTACCGCCCAAAGAGCTTAGAGGAGTACTTGCTAAATACGCAGCACTCGTAGCCACTGCCTCGGAAGGTGCTGTTACCGATAAAAATTTAAATCTCTAATTGAACTATAACGCTATATGAGTTGGAACACTTTCAAACAACATTACTTATCTATTAACGAACTAGACTTTGCTCTAGACTACAGTCGTATCCGCTTTTCAGACAGATTTTTTCAAGACAATGAAGAGAAAATACAATCTGCATTTTCTGCAATGGATGCACTTGAAGCTGGGAGCACTGCCAATCCAGATGAAGGAAGACAGGTTGGCCACTATTGGTTAAGAAACGCCCAATTAGCCCCTGATAGTGAAACGCAAAAAGCGATTATGAGTTCACTTGACGAGATCGATTCGATCGTGGAGAAAGTGCATTCTGGATCTTTTTCCGGAGAAAAAGGAGCATTTAAAAATCTACTGATCATTGGTATTGGTGGCTCGGCTTTAGGCCCACAGTTTGTTGCCGATGCCCTAGGTGGTCCTAAGAAAGACCGTATCAATACTTTCTATTTTGATAATACAGATCCAGATGGGATGGATCGCACTTTAGGTCATCTAGAGGGTCAACTTGGGCAAACATTATCCGTAGTAATTTCAAAATCTGGTGGTACTGCAGAAACAAGAAACGGTATGCTTGAAGCAAAAAATGCTTATACAAATGCCGGTCTGGATTTTGCTAAACATGCTATTGCTATCACGGGCGAAGGGTCAAAATTAGACACACTTGCTGTTGATGAAAATTGGCTCTATCGTTTACCTATGTGGGATTGGGTTGGTGGGCGAACTTCTGAACTTGCAACAGTCGGCTTATTGCCTGCTGCACTTCAAGGCATCAATATAAGCGATCTACTCAATGGAGCAAAAGCTATGGATACGGTAACGCGAATCAAAGAAACACGCAAAAACCCAGCCGCTCTCCTAGCGCTCTCCTGGTATCACGCCACTGAAGGGAAAGGCAGTAAAGATATGGTCATACTTCCTTATAAAGACCGCCTCGTACTGTTTTCAAAATACTTGCAGCAATTAATTATGGAATCGCTCGGCAAGGAAACAGACCTTGATGGCAACGTGGTCAATCAAGGGATTGCAGTTTATGGAAACAAAGGATCCACCGATCAACATGCATACGTTCAACAGCTAAGAGAAGGTGTGCATAATTTCTTTGTCACCTTTATCGAAGTATTAACAGATCGAAAAGGAGATTCTATTTCTGTAGATGAGGCAGGGAATTCAACGGGTGATTATTTGCATGGCTTTTACTTAGGTACACGAGAAGCACTTGATGAAAAAGATCGAGAAACACTTACAGTAACCATTAATGAAGTTAATGCCCATTCAATTGGTCAATTAATCGCTTTATTCGAGCGTGCTGTTGGACTCTATGCACACCTAATCAATATTAATGCCTATCACCAACCTGGGGTTGAAGCTGGAAAAAAAGCAGCCACAAATATTCTTAACATGAAGCAGACTATTTGTGAGTTACTAGAAAATGAAAGCCCCTCACCCCTTTCTATTGAAACCATAGCTGAAAAAACCTCACTTCAAAATAACGAAGAATTAATTTTTAAAATACTATATCGCCTAGCCCATAATTCATCTTCTAAGATTCATGTCTCTTCAAATGCTTGCCCTACAGAAGCAGAATTTTATTACCAATAAAATAGAATTGATTGTATGAAAATATTAGCCGCCATTTTGCTTACCTTGCTTTTTGTCCAAAGCTATTTTTTTTATGATTTAAACCAGAAAAATAAAGCTTTAGACAAAGAATACCAAGATGCGGGTTTAGCAATCAGTTATCATGAGAAGAAGAATATAGAAATGATAAAGCAAGTGCAGTTTGCAGAAAATAAAATTGCAGAGATGGATGCATCTGTAACCAAACAGAAAATTGATTATACTGAGCTCCAAGCAAAAAATGATCAGTTGAAGCACACCATTAACCAATTAAAGCAAAAAAATAATTCACAAGAAATCTTTGTTCAGCAGAAAGATAAAGAAATAATTATTTTAAAGAATGAGTTATTGAAATATCTTTCAGAATAAGATTTCCTAGAAAAAGTATGAAAACTAAATCACTCGGACTAATTGCACTAATCACACTTTTAGGAACTATGCTCCTCACTGGATGTATGACTGCCAATCCTGACGACCAAACAGTACCTTGGGGTCGCCCTGCAGACTGGGAGCGTGACACACCCTTTTATGGTGGGTAATTCCAAATGACGGAAAATGTTTCAGGGGGAAGCCTATCTATTGTTTCAGTCCCTATTGGAAACTTAGGCGATATTTCTGAAAGAGCCAAAATGATTCTATCTACGGCAAATATTATTGCCTGCGAAGATACTAGAGTTACTGGAAAATTACTGGATAAACTTAAGATTGAAAAGCGTGGAACTTTCATTTCTTACCGAGAAGAAAATGAAAAAATGCTCGCGGAACAATTAGTCTCTGAAATTCAATCAGGAAAGACAATTGCTCTCGTATCGGATGCAGGAACACCCGCAATTTCAGATCCAGGCTTTCGTCTAATCAGCGCTTGTCGCAAAGCTAATGTAGCGATCACCGCATTGCCAGGAGCTTGCGCCATCATTAATGCTTTGGCTCTATCTGGTTTGCCAACTGACTCTTTTTTATACCAAGGATTTCTTCCTCCAAAAACTTCAGCACGTAGAAAATTTTTCGAGACTCACTCAGACTTACCCTACACCATTATTATTTATGAATCCTGCCATCGCATCGAAAAATGCATTGGTGACATAGTCAGCACACTTGGGAACGATAGAATTATATCGGTTTGCCGTGAGATGACTAAACTTCATGAAACAGTATTCACAGGTACCGCTAAATCTGTTTTAGAGCAGATATCTAAGACCAGTAAAAAAGGTGAGTTCGTCATACTTATTGCTAAACAAAAATTCACTTTATAAAATAATAAAGTAAGCTTTAGCTTTTTTAAGCATTTACTCATTTTCTGTAAAAGAAGGAATTTTACTCTTTGGATTCACGCGAATCGCGCCCTCACCCTTAAGCAATTTAGATAAATGCTTCCCACAAAACTCATTCCGCCATGTTTGACTTAAAGGGTGATCTTGTAAAATCGCTTCATTCTGAGAATTAGTGTAAACAAAACTTGTCACTTTTGCTCGGTTTGCAATTAAGCTTGAGTCAATTTTCGTATTTAATGAAAGGCCTTTTATAAAAGCTAGAGCGAGGTCAACCTGAGCTTCTAAGGCATCCTCTTTTTCAAAATTTGAATATTCATTTACTAATGGGACCATCTCTTCATGCATACCTCGATTGATTGCTTCCCACAAACTTGTGCTAAATTTTCTCAAGAAGCGTCTGCCTAAATTCATCTTTTTCAAAGCATCTATTGATTTAGGGGGAGATTTAACAAGCTTCATCAGCACCTCGTCTGGTAAAACAAAAGTACGTGGTAAATTTTGTTTACGGGCAGAAGATTCTCGCCAAATATAAATGGATCGCAGTAATGTTTTTTGCTTAAAACTAGTTGACCCACTGTTTTTAACTTTTGGTGATATTATGGATGTATCTTTCTCTTTATATAAAGCTTCATTTTCATACATCTGCATTTCTTGAAGCACCCATTTTTTGTATTTTAAAGCATCCGCTTTGTTCAAAATAGCGTTCATCAAATCCACTCCGAAACAGACATCTTCTTTCGCATATTCGATTTGACTTTCGCTTAGAGGACGCGCGACCCAATCTGATTTGGTTTCCGATTTTTCAATACGAATTGAAAGCACTTTTTTTAAAAGCTCAGATAAAGAGATACTTGAACTCAATCCAATGAACCCAGCAGCTCGTTGTGTATCAAAAATATTTTTAGGGAAAGCTTTTGAAATGCGGGTTAATATAACCAAATCTTGCACTGCATCATGTAAAATCTTTACAGTATTAGTATCCGATAGTAATTGGCCTAGCGTAGAAAAATCATCCATTGAGACTGCATCAATCAAATCGACTGAGCCGTCTGGATACCCTACTTGGATTAATCCTAATATTGGATAATAGGTTTTTTCCCAAACAAATTCGGTATCCAAAGCTACTGCTCCAGCCGATATTCCTTTTTCAACAACACTAAGTAAGCCCTCTTCAGTATTTATAAGCTTCATATATTAGTTCTTAACCTACAGCATATCTTTAAATTTGAACAATCTAAAAATAATAAAAACATCGCTTGACTTCAAATTATCCATTTCTACTGTTGCATCTTCCAAAGGGGTAGTAGCTCAGTTGGTTAGAGCGCCTGCCTGTCACGCAGGAGGCCGCGGGTTCGAGTCCCGTCTATCCCGCCACTTTGAAAAACCCGTAGTATCCAAATGCTATGGGTTTTTTGTTTATTCAGCTCGTGTATGAGCATCCGATTCGATTAATTCCATAAATTCTTTCATCGCAGAGCCAACGTCTGATTTAATTTCAGCCAATGTATTATTCTCTGATAAAGCTTTCTGTGCGAAGACATAAAATTTTATCTTTGGCTCAGTACCTGAACCACGTACAGCAAAGCTATATCCATGACTACATTCTAAAAAGAAGAAATCTTGTTTTGAAATCATTTCACCGTCTTCATCATAAATATCACTCACACCAAAATCTTTGACTGAATTAACTTTAATTTCCCCAAAATTTTTCGGTGGATTGTCTCGATAAGATTTCAAAATATTTGCGATCTTTTGGGCGCCTATAGCTCCTTCATAATAAATATTGATCATTTTTTCAGCGAAGAACCCATGCTCTAAGTAAAGTTCGTCCAAGGCCTCCATGACAGTGAGATTTTCTGACTTATGATAGGCAGCCATTTCTGCAAATAATATCGTTGCGGCATTTGCGTCTTTATCCCTGACTACATCATGAGCCAAATAGCCATAACTTTCCTCTCCACCACACACAAAATAAGTTGCATAATCCATCATGATATCTGCTCGAACATCTGGATCAGTCGTGTCATAGTTTATGGTAATTCCTTCTGCTTCTTTATATTTTGCAGTCATCTCTGCCTCGTAATTAGCTAATTTTTTGCCAATCCATTTAAAGCCGGTTAAAGTATTCACTACTTTGAGGCCATGCGCTTTGCCAATCGCATCTTGCATCGGAGTGGTGACAAATGTTTTGATTAGAGCTGCGTTCTCACTGCCTTCTTTCGGTAAAATTTTACGCTCTTTCAAGGTTTTGATTCGGTAATCTGCCATCAATGAGCCAATCTGGTTTCCAGAGAGCAATTTCATTAAACCATCGGTATCTCTTACTGCCACGCCCATACGATCAGCATCTGGATCCGTTGCTATGACTACATCCGCATTGACAAACTCAGCTTTGTCCAAAGCCATCTTTAGGGCAGAAGCATTTTCTGGATTAGGCGAAACTACAGATGGGAATGCTGAATCCATAATATCTTGTTCCTCTACGCTAAATACTTTGATTCCCATTTCTTCTAATAAGGGAACTGAAATAATCGAACCCGTACCGTGAATAGGAGAAAAAACGACCTTTAAACTATCTTCATCTTCCGAAGCTTCATTCGATAAAATCTCTCTTAAAAGAGCTTTATAAGCATCATCGGCTGATTCATTTAAGGTGGTAACGCCTTCTAAAGACTTTTCTAAGAATGGAATAGTCGCTGATAGGTCCACTGCATTCACTGCTTCAACGATACTTTCTGCATGAGGGGCGACCACTTGCGCACCGTCATCAAAATAGACTTTAAAACCATTGTCATGATAAGGGTTGTGACTCGCAGTAATAACCGCTCCACAATGAGCTTTATAATGGCGAACCGAGAAGCTCAACTGAGGGGTTGATCGGGCTTCTTCAAAAATAATCGCTTGGCCACCTAATTGTGTCCAAGTTGAAGCACAAAGTTCACAAAAATGCCGGGAAAAATAACGAACATCATGAGCAATAACAAATCTAGGAATATCAATACTGCCTTTTGACTTTAGGTATTCTGAGACATAATGATAAAGCCCTATAGTTGCTTTAATTATAGTAAAATCATTTAACACATTAGTTCCTACAGCAGGTTTTAATGGTGTCTTTACTTCACCCTCTTTCATCTCATAGCTGGAAGAAATCCTGCCTATGGTTCGCCCTCGCATTCCACCAGTCCCGAAAGCAAGATTACGATAAAATCGATCATTTAATTCCTCCCAAGCATTCTGAGTAATTAGTTCTTCAATAGAAGCTTTAACCCATTTAGGCATAAAATCCGACCCTAACCATGTACTGATATGCTCAGCTGAACTTTCAAATAATTCCCCTTTTTCTTTAGCAACTAACAATGATTTTTCTAAATTCATTACTTTATTCTATAATTGTCCCCGATTCAATGATTGGTTTGTTATCTAAACTAACCCATTGATTTATAAAATCATCTTTGTCCATAGCAAAGCGATAATTGATTTCAAAAGTAAAATCTTTTGCTCCATTGCCTTCGTTGTTTAAAACTAGTTGTTCGTTTGTGGCACTAAGCCAACGGATCGCCTGCTTTTGTAAATCATTCCGGCAGGACTCTGGAGAATCAATTCCTTCTGCATTTTTTACAGGACTAAAATTATCATTTCTTAACCCTTCAATAATCACTGGATTTTTTGCTTTAGATATAGCATCAAAAACAAACATCTCAAACTTCACCCCATTTGAATTCTTAGGCACTTGTTGAAGGCCAGATGCATCGATAAAAGGAATTTTCTTTAAAGCTTTATGGTAAGGGAGCTTCTCTGAACTAGAAGGACTCCCAACTCGCTCAATAAAGTCTCGGTCAAATAAATGAATAGCAACACTTCCAGAACGGAAAAGGATACCACCTTCTTCATCTAAAAGTTCCTGCATTGCTTTGGGCATATCGCTATATTCGACAACTAGATTACGTCCCTCATATTGGCAAAACATGCCTACTTTTTCCAAAGGATAGGCTTTAGGAATCATTTTGCTGGATAATTCCGATTGATTTAAAACATGAAAGCCGATGAATGCAGGATCGATACAAGGGACTAAAGGATTATCTACTTGAAAATAACTCAGTATATCAATGCCTTTGCTGCGCATTTTTTCGCTTGCACCACTATCCACAAGGGCTCGCAAGGAACCTCCATGACCATTGGGCGTCATGACTAACTGACCTTTTTCTTGAAGAAGCATCTTACCATTTATATCTACTGCAGGAAACAGAGCTTGAGAAAAGAAAAAGAGTGATTCTTTGGGCATACCAAAATACTGATTGGCTTCAAAAGCATCAATGGTTGCTTGATGGTTGATTTCACTGGTCATAATAAACCACGGAATAACCACGCCGTAACGCTCACTTGCACGAGTGATTTTATCGGCAAACACTTCAAATAAGGATTTTCCGGTCAAAGGTGTCACTGGAAAGGTTCCTTTTGGGCCATCATAGCCAAGACGAGTTCCTTGCCCACCTGCTACTGTAAAAGCTGCTACACGACCATCCTTGATAGCTTTCTCACCTGTAGCTTTCGCTTGCTCCCACAAAGCAAAATCACCCCCATTTTCAGGCAAAGGTATATAATCAGCTGGCTTTAAAGCATCCCAATGAAAATCTGCATCTTTTTCATTAGCTAAAACAAGACGATCTATTTGTGACTTAACTTCACTAAAATCAATTGTTTCAATTTGTCTTAAAAATGCCTCCTGATCAGCTTCACTCAATTCAGAATAAAAATCAAAAATATGTTCCTGCCCTATCTCGCTCAGTTTTTTCGTATATTCACGCACTTTGTTTGATGTATCCATGGGAGACTTTGCTAATAAATTTCCTTAAAGAATCAAGGGATATATAGAGAATAAAGAAAATTTCACTTATTAGTCATCAAAACGAAATAATAATTCATTTGGTCGAGCATAGCCAAGACGTTGCCTAGCAACTCTTTCGAGAAATTCATCATCTTCAAGCAAGCGTTTGAAATAAGCTTCTTTTCTTTTGAATTCATTTTCGGCTTCAAGAAGCCTTAATTCTAAACGACTTTCTCGTATCTGAAAATTTTTCAGTTCATTGTAAGTACGTATAATTAAGCCCGAAAAAAAGATAATCAAAAGCACCAAAACAAGCACAGGCATAGTGAACCAAAGACTAGTTCGATTTAGTAGCTTGCTTAATCTGGTTAACATATGATCTATCAAAGCAAAATTCCATTCGAAGGAAAAGCGAAAAAGAATTACCTAATTAAGTATAATTTGCCTTAAGATTTTATTGTTTTTTTAGGGTGCTTTCTATTTGGGTATAAGGTTCGGCATAGCTCACAACCAATACCTTGGCATTCTCTAGCTTTACAAAATTCACGGCCATAAAAGATGATTTGAAGGTGCAACTGATTCCAACGCTCTTGAGGGAAAAGTCGTTTTAAATCACGCTCCGTTGTTTGCACGTTTTTTCCCGAAGTTAAGCCCCAACGCTGAGCTAAACGATGAATGTGCGTATCCACAGGGAAAGCAGGCACACCAAAAGCTTGAGACATCACTACGGATGCAGTTTTATGTCCAACCCCTGGCAATGCTTCAAGAAGCTCTAGTTTTTTCGGCACTTCTCCATCGTATTCGTTGATTAGGATTTTTGATAAATTAAATATCCCTTTTGATTTCATTGGGGCAAGACCACAGGGACGAATAATATCAGCAATTATCTCTTGAGATAATAGGCTCATAGCAAAAGGGTTATCTGCTTTCGCAAACAATTTAGGGGTAATTTGATTAACTCTTACATCTGTACATTGAGCGGACAATAAAACTGCAATCAATAAAGTATATGGATCTTTATGATCAAGGGGAATGGGTGTTTCAGGATATTTTTTATTTAAGTAATCATCAACGAAGGCAGCTCTTTCTTTTTTTGTCATAGCCATTCTAATTTTCAATTAATCCAGTTTAACAGAACTCGATTCAATTGATGGTAATTTATCAGGATAATCTAAATTAAAATGTAGACCCCTGCTTTCTTTTCTTTTCAAAGCACACCCTACCACTAACTTTGCTGTAGTAATCATGTTTCTTAATTCAAGCAAAGAAACATCTACTTTAAAGTTCCAGTAATATTCATTGATTTCTGATTCTAAATTAATCAAGCGATTCCAAGCTCTCTGTAATCGTTTATTTGTTCGAACAATACTGACATAATCCCACATTGTACGCTGCAATTCATCTCTATTGTGAGTAAGAACCACACGCTCGTCAGAAATTTCTAAATCACCATCAATCCATTCAATTGATTTCATTGAAAAAGAATCAATATTTTCTAAATAATGTTGCAAGGAATCCGCTCCACGGTTCGCCATCACTACTGCTTCCAGCAATGAATTACTGGCTAAACGATTTGCACCGTGTAAACCGGTACATGCAACTTCTCCACAAGCGTACAATCCTGGGATGCTTGTTTCGCCATTTAGGTTAGTTTTAACTCCTCCACATAAATAGTGGGCCGCTGGTACGATTGGAATCCAATCTTTTTCAATTTCAATTCCTCGTTTTTTGCAATAATCATAGATATTTGGAAATCTTTTTTGTAAAGTTTCAATCCCAAGAGAGCTTGCGTCTAACCACAGATGTTCTGCGCCCGATCGCTTCATTTCACGATCGATTGACCGAGCTACAACATCTCTTGGTGCTAAATCTTTTCTCTCATCGTAATTCTCCATGAAGGCTTCACCTTCTAAATTTCGCAAAATTCCACCTTCTCCTCTTAAAGCTTCTGTAATTAAAAAGCGTTCGTGTTTTTGTGAATAAAATGCAGTCGGATGGAATTGGATGAATTCCATATTTTGGATCTCCGCACCTGCTCGATAAGCCATTGCAATTCCATCGCCAGTAGCAATTAAGGGATTTGTGGTAAACTGATAAATTTGCCCCATTCCACCCGTAGCCAATAAGACTGCATTAGCCCCAAAGGTTTCCACGCGATTATTATTTATATTTAATACAAATAAACCAACGACTCGATTATCTTCGGGGATGTCGTGCTTATTTTGCTTCATCTTATCCACTGTGATTAATTCTACTGCGAAATAATGCTCCAGTGTTTCGATCAAAGGATTTGTTTCTACAGAATGCAGTAAAGCTTTTTCAATAGCTTTGCCTGTCACATCTTTCACATGAAGAATTCTTCTTTTGGAATGCCCGCCTTCTTTTCCTAATGATATTCGCCCATCTTCTAATAAAGAAAAATTTACCCCTTTCTCAATCAGCCCATTAATCCCTTTAGGCCCATCTCTTAATATCTCTTCTACTACAAGCCGATCACACAGTCCGTCACCTGCTTTAAGCGTATCTTCCACATGAATATCAATTTCATCTGAATTAGAGGTAACTGCAGCGATTCCACCTTGGGCATAATTTGTATTCGATTCGGCAGAGTCTTTTTTTGTAATGATACCAACTGTATGACCTTTATCAGCGAGACGTAAGGCCACACTTAATCCAGCGATACCACTACCGACTACGATCACATCATATTTTTTTTGCGGCCCCATCAATTATTGTTTATAATACAATATTATCGATTAAGCGCACATCATCCACCCATACAGCGACACAGGCTATAGTTTGATTAGGTGATATTATTTTAACCGCTTGCATAGAATCTTTATCCACAACTTGAACATAGATTACACGAATACGACGCTTTTGCGAAAGCAAGTAAATGATTTCTGCAATAATGCGATCTGTATTCTTAATTCCACTGTCCACTAATTCTTTCGCCTTAGAAAGTGCTTTTGAAATAAACAGTGCATCTTCTCTTTGAAACTTTGAGAGATATTGATTTCTCGAACTGAGTGCTAATCCATCCGACTCCCTTATCGTCTCCCCTACTTTTATCTCTGTGGGAATATTTAAATCACGAACCATTTTTTTAATAACGGCACACTGCTGTGCATCCTTTTGTCCAAAAAAAGAAAAATCTGGTCGCACTAAATTAAATAATTTCAAACAAACAGTAGTGACCCCTTTAAAATGGCTCGGCCTAGATACGCCACACATAACTGAACTGACTGTTTCTTCATTTAAATAAGAGGAAAAATCTTTGGGAAACATAGCCTCAACTGAAGGATGGAAGACTATATCGACCCCATTTTCCTCGCATTTTTTCAAGTCTTCCTTCCAGGTTCTGGGATATTCCTCAAAATCTTCATTGGGGCCAAATTGTTTAGGGTTCACAAAAATGGAAACAATAACCTTGTCCGACTTTTCTTTTGCCTGCTTGATTAAAGAAAGATGCCCAGCGTGCAAATTACCCATAGTTGGGACTAGTCCAATTAAATGACCGCCGAAACGTAATTGCATCGCAACGGTTTGCATTTCTTCAACTGATTCAATAACTTGCATATTTTATTCGATTATTCTTTACGGCAGTAAAAAATTCACAAACAAAATAATTAACTAATTTTTAACAACCTTTTATATAAAGACTGACTATGAGCGACCCATACATTCAAGAACTCTTTGCGGAACGCATTGGCGGAAATCAATACGGAAAATCCACGGCGATTTATAAATTTGAAAAAATCAAACGCGCTAAGAAAGCGGCAATTGAAAGTAAACCAGATCTCCCTTTGATTGATATGGGTGTTGGCGAACCAGATGCAATGGCTTTTCCTATTGTTATTGATGCCTTAACCGAGGCAGCCAATCTACCAGAAAATAGAGGCTACGCTGACAATGGTGGTGATGATTTCAAAAAAGCTGCAGCCGAATACATGAAAGACGTATTCAAAGTAGACTCGATAGATCCGGAAACAGAGGTCATACACTCGATCGGCTCGAAAACTGCACTTACTATGTTCCCTGCCTGTTTTATAAACCCAGGAGACTATGTACTCATGACAACCCCAGGCTATCCTGTTTTAGGTACGCACGCAGAATATTACGGTGGACATGTGCACAATCTACCACTCAAGGCAGAAAATAATTTCCTTCCTGATTTAGAATCCATCCCAGAAGATATTCTTAAGAAAGCAAAAATTCTTGTTATTAATTATCCGAATAATCCAACAGGGGCTTCTGCCACTTTAGAATTTTTTGAAAAAGCGGTTGCTTTCGCAAAAGCAAACGACCTCATCATAATACAAGATGCTGCATACGCATCCCTTATCTTTGAAGGAGATCCCTTATCTATATTTCAAGTCGAAGGTGCAAAAGATGTCGCAGTAGAATTACATTCATTATCTAAAAGTTTTAATATGACAGGATGGCGTATCGGCTTTGTTGTAGGAAATCCTCTCTTGGTGAAAGCTTATGGCGACATGAAAGATAATTCAGACTCAGGACAGTTTTTGGCCATACAGTCAGCAGCTGCTGTAGCCTTAAAAAATCCAATTATCACTCAAACTATTGCTAATAAATATTCTCGCAGAATGGACCATTTGGTAGAAGCCTTGAGAAGCAATGGATTCTCTGTGACAAAACCCAAAGGTAGCTTTTTCCTTTATGTAAAATCACCTAAATCTGCGGAAATTAATGGAGAGATTTGTGATTTTAAAACTGGAGAAGATTTCTCGCAATGGCTCATCACTAATGAATTAATCAGCACTGTGCCTTGGGATAATTGCGGACATTTTGTTCGCTTTTCTGTGACGTTCCTTGCTCCTTCTGAAAGTGAAGAGACTTCAATTATTGAAGAAATTAATCGCCGTCTATCTCAATATAAGTTTCAATTTTAAGTGACCAATTGCTTTCATCGAATGGAGTCTAATTTAAATTAGACTTCATTCTTACCATCTAGGCCGTTAGTCACATAGCGCTTTAATTCGATCTAAATAGTTCTTCCAATTACGGTTTTTGAAGCAATTTTCCTCGATGCCATTTTATCGCATTTTTATTCGCTTCTTCTACCCGTGGGAGTAGATCAGTTCTCGGTTCTCCGAAGGGTGAGAAAAATCCGCACTGTTGTCCTAGGTGTGTGCCAGCAGGTGCCCATTGTTCAATATAGCCGCAGTACCACCAGCCCAGCATGTAGGGGTGGTTTTGCATGATGTTTTTCATATAAGAATAGTAGGCCTCCGCAACCGCCTCTTGGCTTTCAAGTTTAATGCCTTTTGTCTTTTCCTGATGCTCATGCATGCAGGAATAGGAGTGGTCGCCGTTGATGATCGGCAGGCCTGATATTTCGTGGAGTTCCTCCAGCATGGCCTTGTGGTGATCTGCGTAGTGGGTATAGCTCTGGATCATTAAAACATCGGTATATTTTCCCATGGCCTGGAGCACACCGTGAGGAATCATGTGGACCGATTTGTCGTATCCTACATCATGTTTGTCACCGATGATTAGGTGATTCGGGTCATACTTTTTGATCAGGTCATGGTGCAGCTTGTACCACTGTTCCGCAATGGCCGTGAACATGTCCTCGGCATCTTTCAACGCTTTTGTTCTGTCTTTTGGTCGAACGGGCCACTCGGATACGGCAGACAACTCGCTCCAACTACTGATTCCAGTCAGCCCAAAGGTTTCCGCGGCTTTTGAAGCGGATGAGTGATTGTTTTTGAGGATGCTGATCCATTTTTGCTTGCCGGGAGCAGACAGTGGCAGGGCACGCATATCCTGCACCCATGGATAAATCAGCCCCTGATCGGGAAACTTGTAGCGTTGCCACGGGCGGATCGATTTCAGATCGGGCATATCGAAAAACGTATACCCTAGAAAATATTTTGCATCACGAAGTGGAGAGCAGGTTTTTTTAGCTAGGGCATCTAGTTTGCTTTCAAATTCATAAGCGAACACATCGGGGAAGCGATCACCCCTATCCCGCTTCATGTGCATCAGGCAAATTTCTTGGACCTTGATTTTGGCAACATAATAAATCTGTCGTTCGTCGTACAGTTCTAAAGGAACATTGTAGGCATGGAAGGGGATAGTATTGAAACCGTAATCCTTGAAGTCGCTAACGACCATATCCGTAAATGCATCAATGTTATCTGCCTTTCCGTTCAGCGCACCCCAAGGCGCTTTGATGTCATCGCCGTACTCCTTCTGCAGCCAGCCCTCATTGACCTCGTTGAACAAAATTTTACCCTCATCCACATGGTTCATTCCGGTGGTGATAAACCGCTTTCCCATGTGATCCACGAACCACCAGACGCCATCATCCTTAAGCAAATGTATGTAATTCGGATTACCCACTATCCGAATGTCATCTGCAAAAATGAGTGATACTCCTGAAAGGGAAATAATTAAAATTGCTAGAAAAGCTTTCATATAAATTTCACTAATACCCTAAGGGCATTCGCCTCGCACTGTTTTATCTCGCATTCGGTCGACATTGATTGAAACTTCGTCCTGGGAGTGGCTAAGATGTGTCTTCTCCTTCTTGAGGAATAAGAAATATTTGACTGTATCTCTTATTATTTCCAATTTTGTCACATTCAATTTAAACCTACTCCACCGTCATCGAATGACTTGCGGCAAATAATCTAGAACCTCAGTTGTGCGAACCATGATCTGCCCACGATTTCTCGCAAGA
>CENG01037129.1_pt1 | contig 18612 bp, 16 predicted proteins | sample 530131 | NCBI WGS metagenome assembly CENG01 (sample SAMEA2591057, study PRJEB7988) | marine metagenome | biome: marine biome (ENVO:00000447); feature: surface water (ENVO:00002042) layer; material: saline water (ENVO:00002010), including plankton (ENVO:xxxxxxxx) | depth 5 m
AGCAACAGCGTCGGCACCATATACTGCGGCACCACCAACAGATTTAACTTCCACTCTTTCAATCAAGGCATTAGGTATGTTGTTAGTATCAACAGCACCACCTAGTCCACCAATTGCTGAGTTTCCAGCAACAAATCTCTTACCATTAACAAGTGTAAGTGTTCTTTGTGCACCCAAACCAAAGCTATCACCAATGTTTTGGCCAATATCTTCAGAACCATCGTAAGCACTATCACCAAAGTTACTTGCACCAATACCTACAAAAGGTAAAGCAAATAGAGCTTCAGCGGCTTTGGTATAACCTCTATTTTCAATTTCTTCTGAAGTAATAACTGTAACGGGCGCGTTAGTTTCAAAGTTGGATCTTTTTATTCTTGATCCAGTAACAACAACCTCTTCAGCCTCTTCAGCTAATGAATTTTCTTCCTCTTCAGCACTTTCTTGAGCAAATGCTGCCGAAGATAGTAAAGTAAGTAGTAATACGTATCTAAACGTCTCTTTAAAAGACATCGACATTCCTCCTGTTTAGGTTATAACTGCTACAAATAATGCAACAAAAATAACGTTAATCTTTCAATATTGTCACAAAAATGTGACATGAACAATAAAAAGAATAAAAATTTTGCTACTTTTGTTGTTTATTTGAGAGAAATACACCCGAAAGTATCATTAAAGCGCCTATTACTAGGGTTGTAGTGATGACTTCATCAAGGAAAATGATACCTAGGGAAATGCTAGAGAGTGGCACGAAGTACGTCACATATGAAGCATTAATTGGGCCAATGCGTTTTATTAATTTAATAAATATCACGTAGGCTAAAGAGGTATTAATTATTCCCAATAATGCTAAATACAACCAGGACGTTGAAGAAATTGTGCTTAGAGATGAAGTATAATTAAGCAAGAATGGCAGCATTATTACCGCACCAACTAAGATTGAACCCATGCCTATGAATGAATTGCTCAATTTTTCCGGCGTTTTAGCTAAATAGATGCCGGCAACTGCATATGATATTGATGCTACTACACAAAGAATGCCTGAAAATGTGTCCAAGCTGCTAGATGGCCCAACCAATACGAAAAGTCCGGCAAAACCAAGCAAGACACCAGTGAGTTTTCTAAAAGAGAATTCATTTCTATACAGTGAGAATAACAATAAGGCAGTTAAGATAGGTACGGTTGCTTGTAGTATCGATAAAGACCCAGCTCCAAGTTTTAAGGATGCATAGGAAAATAAGGTGAAGGGTAATGCTGTATTCAATATACCTATCAAGACAAATGAAAACCCATGATCATGAAATGAGTATTTTTTTAGCTTATTAAGAAAAAATGGCAGTATAAATATTGCTGCGAGCTGCATGCGTATTGAAACAATTTGCAGGGGTTCGAGCCCATCTAAAACTAGCAAACGGACAAACAAGAACGACCCACCCCAGAGAATAGATACCAGCAATAAAACAATAAAATCTCTTGTGTTCATGTAAAAAAAAGCCCCTTAGTTAATAAGAGGCTATTCCATAAGTAAAACTTATAGTCGGATTGGATTAAGCTATTGTCAGTAGCTACCTCCTATGAATCCTAAGTTATTGTTAATACTAATTTGGATCACCTCCTTATGCAGAGTATTTATATATCACGTTGTATCACTCTGATGAAATAGAACGTGCGACTCCTACCTAAATATTAGATGAAAGAATGAAATTAGAAAAGAGATTTTTGATCAATTATTGGATCATTTTGCTCTTGTAGAGAGACAAGGAAATTCCTTGCGCAATCGTAATCGTTATTGAAATACTGAAATGCTATTTTTTTGATATATGCATTATCAATATTCGTGCTTAAAAAATATTCTTTTAATTCTAACATACTGTATAAGTATACAGTATTTCTTAATAAAAAAAAGGGGAGGTTGCCCTCCCCTTATAATTTAGAGACTAAATTAGAATCTTAATTGAACTACGGCTGTTAGAGTTCTACCTGGTGATACCCAGTTAAGTTCTCTATCAAACACGTCCTCTTCAGAACCGTCGTAATCCATTAAGTTGCCAGCGACTAGTCTTAGAGTTAGATTCTCATCCACTCTGTAGCCTAGACCACCGTCAAAAGTTGTATAACCTTTGTATTCAGTCATTGGTTGCTCATTGTAATCAAGGTAAGCATCATCGTTGGCTGAAAAGAGCGCAATCTTTCCACCTGATCTGCTGTTTGCTGATAACCATGCGTACCAATTTCTATAGACATATTCAAAGGTTGTGTCATAGAACCATTCGTCGTTACCGTACTGTCCTGTGAAGCTTGCTAGGTCTTCTGGGTCACCAGATGAAGCTGATGCATCGTACTCTTCGTTAAATGCTCTCCATCTAATGGCCATTGTTCCTAGATCTGTACTCACATTGTTTCTTGTAAGGAATGAAAGTGCTTCTGACATATCAAAAGCCCAGTTTGATTTCCAAACATAAGTTGCGAAGTTTCTAAGACCAGCGTTAACAAGACCTTGTTCAAAATAAACAACCTCACCATCGGCATCTCTCTGGAATCTATCACAGAATGGGTTTGGTTGAGAATAGTCATAACAAGATGACATGATCTGTGTCACTGAGAATGAAGTAATGTAATCAGTGAGATCAATCTTAATGTAGTCAACGGCAAAGTCTAAGTTACCGAAAACTAAATCAGCAAACCATTCAGGTCTGTAAACTACACCCATTGATTCTGTAACAGCACTTTCGTTAAAGAGGTTAGGGTTACCACCACTAACACCTGTAGCTGTTTCAGTAACAATCTTACTTCTGAATACTCTTTCACCAGTTGATGGATCTGTAAAGTTTAGAGGTAGGCCTTCTGCTGCACAGTTGGCAGCTCTTTGGTCTGGATCTCTACCTTCACCTATGAATCTATAGTCACAAGGGTCTGAAGCAAACTGATAAGTTGTAACTTGAGGACCAAATAAGTCGCCAATATCAGGAGCTTTAATAGCTGTCTGATCTGAGTACCTAAATGTAATGTCATTAGTTACAGCCCATGCAACGGATAATGCTTCAACATCGTAATCACCAGCAAGTGTGTTTTCAATTGTTCTTCCTGAGAAGTCAAGTGTTAAACCTTCCACAAATGGGATATCCATGTTTCTTGTCACTAGAGGAACTTTAACCTCATAGTAAAGCGCATCGATCTCGTATGTACCACCAACAGTTTTTCTTGCAGCACTAAAACCTAAGCCTAGCTGTTGCATTGTTCCTGCTATGTAGTCAGCACCCTCAACTCTGCCTTCGTAACCAGCAGCGAAGCCAATAGAAGCACCGTTAGGTAGCTCATACAGGTCACCTGTGATATTGAAGTAAGTTAATTCTTGTTGTATCTCAGTAATATTTCTTCTATTGGAACCAATATAATCTCTTGCAGCTGCACTTACAGTACCTCTACCAAGAATATTTAATGGAACACAATCGCCTGGATTACCAACGAGTGGTGTTTCATTCATTGGGTAACCAGTTGATCCATATGATGCACCACCATAGAAGTATTCTGAATCCCATGGATTGTAGTTTGGATCGTAGTTCATCTTACAATCGATTTCGCCAGTATCAGGGTTAATGCCCACATCTAAAGCTGCTGCATATCTTGCACCAATTACATCTGGAGCGTCAGAAATAATCTGTGTTCTACCCCACTGGTAACCAGCTTCCCAATCGTAAACGTTGTTACCTAGGGCAAAGTCACCTCTTAGGCCACCTGCGAAGTAGTTAACATTGTTTCTGTTATCTGCGCCATAAACACCAGTTCCGTTTCCAAAAAGATCTTCGTGTGATTTAGATAAGTAACCACCACTTAAACCATAGCTAGCAAGAATGTCTCTTGAGCCTGAAGTTAAGAAAGGATAATCAATTGGAATATAAACTGTATCGTAAATTCCTGGTGCAAAACCGTAGTATGAGTATGGGTTGTTACCTTCACCATAGTCTGTTGCGAAGAAAGTATTAGCAACTGCATTAAAATATAAGCTAACGTTGTCTGTTAGGTCATAGTTTGCAAACATGCTGAAGTTTTGTCTTTCAAAACCAGGTCTGTAAAGGTCATTTGCATCTCTATTGGCTGATTCACCATCAAATGTGAATAATGCGTTACCGTATGGAATACCTACGTCTTGCTCAGAAAGGTCACCCGGTTGAGAGAAAACCCATCTCTTACCATCAGGCCCTAATGCACCATCATATGCCCAAAAATCATAGTAGTTAACGAATGGATATTGGTAAGCTGATAGCAAGCCTGTAAATGGTAGACCTGTTAAGTTAACACAACCTGTTTCGGTTCTTTGACCGCCACTAGTTGGAACAACTGATCCTGGACCCATGTATTTTCTTTGGTATGAAGGACCATCGTAGTTTCTAAAGAAACCACCGCCTGTTGGACATGTGCCATCTGAGGCAATAATTCTTTCGACATCTCTTGAGTAAACTGTTCCAATCTCTTCAAACTGGTAACTAACTGTAATGTTACCTTTACCATCTAAGAAGTTGCCACCAAAGACGTACTGGGCAGAAAGATCCGAAGAAATACCTGCGTAGTCATCGTAGACAACATTCAACTGAGAACCTTCAAAGTCATCTCTAAGAATGTAGTTCATAACACCAGCAATAGCGTCAGCACCATATACGGCTGTACCACCGGCGTTCACAATTTCAACTCTCTCAATTAGAGCTGATGGGATATTGTTGATGTCAACGGCATTACCGAAACCAGCAGCACCCACAGGTGAAACAGCTGATACAAAACGCTTACCGTTTACAAGCACAAGTGTTCTACCAGAACCAATAGCAAAGTTACTTGCTAGCGATTGACCAATAGCACCAGAGCTTTGGTTGTTGTCGAAATCACCCAAAGGTGTGTTAACTGTGTTAACAATTTCAACACCAGGAACATCAAACAATGCTTCAGAAGCATTGGTGTATCCTCTATTTTCGTACTCCTCACCATAGATGATTGTTACGGGCTGAGAAACTTCGTACTCACTTCTAGCAATCCTAGAACCTGTCACAACCACTTCTTCTGGTTCGGCTTCATCCTCATCTTCCGATACTTCTACCACTTCTTCAGATGCAGAATCTGCACCTTCTTGAGCAAAAGTAAACCCAAAGAATCCGAGGGAAATCAAAAGAAAAAGTAATCTTTTAGTCATAATAATCCCCAAATTATTTTAATTTAAACTCCTTTATCGCTCTATTTGCCCATTTTGTCAAGAGAAATGGAAGAAAAAATACAATTGAAACGCTGATAAAATAAGGGTTTTTTTTAAATATAGTTTGGCGGAGAGAGAGGGATTCGAACCCTCGGAACGCTATTAACGCTCACTCACTTTCCAGGCGAGCACCTTCAACCACTCAGTCATCTCTCCGAAAGACGCATTATATCTAATTATTAGAAGATTGAAACCTTACTGGAATAATAGCAATACCGCCTCGACGTTCGAAGTGCCCTGCGACGCTTTCCACCGAGTATTTGTTCTTCATCAAATTAAGAAATATTTTCTCGATACAAGCTTCATGAAAAGAATTAGCACTAAAAAAAGAACCAAGGTACCTTTGAATGTTATGTACTGCATCATCGGATAATCTCCCAGTAATATGGATATTGGCTATGTCGGGTTGATCGGTAACAGGGCACAAAGACCGAAAACCATTAAAGATTATTTCTCCCTCAGAAGCTTTAGATTCATTTGCTTCTAACAAATCTTCCTTGGAATTAATTACTGAAACACTTCTGCTATCCGGTAAATTCAATAGAATGTCATCAAGAGTAATATCGCTTTCGGTAAGCTCATTTATTTGTTTCGTTATTTCTTGATGCACCTCTGTCTTGTCAGAAAATTTTTCATAAACCAATGAACCTAAAAAAAGCTTCATAGATTTTGATTCAGGAATGGCGACGGAGTTCGCGTCAATTTTGATGCAAATCTCATCGTGATGAACATTATTATTTAGGTCCACCCAAAGCAATTCATGTATGTTCCAAGCATCGTAACCAGAACATCTAAAGTCGCCTAACTGACTTCTTTGTTCCGATCTGTAGATAGGAAATAACACGCTAGGATCATAACTAGTTGGTAATCCTACTTTCTTTCCAAGTGGGTTATCCATACTAGTCTCTGATGCCAACACCTTTTCTAATTAGGTGGTAAGCCAGGAGAAAAGATACGATTGTAAAAGCACTAATGAGACAAATACCAATCAATGGATCAATTTCTGAACTACCCAACATGGCATATCTAAAAAAATTCACGATGTACAAAATTGGATTAATTTGTGAAATAAGCTGCCATTCTTCGGGCAGAATATTTATTGAATAAAAAATACCCCCAAGGTAAATCAGGGGTGTAAGCACAAAGGTTGGCACAATGCTTACGTCGTCGAAAGATTTAGCATAAATTCCATTCAGCAAACCGAGCAAGGAAAACAATATTGAGGTTAGAAGGATTGATAGCAAAGTCAGTGTAAAATTATCAATTGTTATCTGTACGAAAAATAAACTTGTGACTACAACCACAAGACCTACTAAAAACCCTCTTGCTATACCTCCAACTAAGAAACCACACATTATGGCCCAAGATGGCATTGGTGAAACCAAAATTTCTTCGATTGATTTTTGAAATTTAGTACCAAAAAATGCCGATGCGACGTTGGCATAAGAGTTTGTGATCACCGACAACATAATTAGACCGGGTACCATGAATTCGATGTAAGATAATCCCTCATAGCCTGGCATCTGCCCTATTCGTCTGCCTATTAGAGCCCCAAATATTAGAAAATAGAGTGCAGTTGTAATTGCAGGTGGCACAATTGTTTGGATCCATATCCTGAGGATTCTGCGCACGTTGGCATAGGAAAGTGTTTTTAATGCTTGTAGATTATTCATTTTTGCTAGTTAGTTTTACAAACAACTCCTCCAATCTATTCGTTTGATTTCTGATATTTTTAACGTTTAAATCCTCAAGCTCCTGTGCTTTGAAAAGATCATTAAGATTCTTATTCTTTTTAAGTATGACCGAAAATTTATTTTCGGATATATCTTGCACTGGATATCCGGGGAGGCTAAAGTCCTTGGGCACTACTTTTTCAGTCTCAACAATAAATACTTGGTCATCGATTTGTTTCAGTAGACTATTCATTGAAGTGTTTTCGATGATATCTCCGCCATCAATGATAGCAATATTTCTGCAGAGGTTTTCGGCCTCTTCAAGGTAGTGTGTTGTTAAAATAATTGTGGTTCCTTGTTGGTTAATCTCCAATAAAAAGTCCCATAAGCTTCTTCGCAACTCAATATCAACCCCGGCTGTTGGCTCATCAAGAATCAATAATTCAGGTTCATGGATCATGGCTTTGATAATCATTATTCTGCGCTTTTGACCACCAGAGAGCATGCGAGCTTGATCGTTTCTTTTGTCCCACAAGCCTAACTTCTTGAGATATTTCTCTGCTCGCTCTACAGCAGTCTTGTAATCAATGCCATAATAACCAGCTTGGGTGACTATGATGTCGATAACTTTTTCAAATTGGGAAAAATTAAATTCTTGATTAACTACACCTAGCTTTGATTTTGCCAAACTGAAGTTTTCATCGATATCAATACCACAAACTTTTACATGTCCAGAAGATTTATTAACCAATGAAGAAATAATGCCTATGACAGTTGATTTGCCAGCACCATTGGGACCCAATAATGCAAAAAAGTCTCCCTTAGATACATTAAGATCAATGCCCTTTAGCGCCTCAACCTTATTGCTGTATGTTTTTTTTAAATCTTTTATTTCAAGCGCGTACATTTAATTTCTTTTTGAGAGGAAACCGACTGCTTCGGAAATACCCCCAATAGTTAATGGGAACATTTTTTGATCCATCAAGCCCGAAATCATTCTAATCGTTGATGTATAGTCCCAATGATCTTGATGGACCGGATTGAGCCATGCTGTCTTGTAAAAATAGGATTGGATTTTCTTGAGCCATTTTTCGCCAGACTCATCGTTCCAATGTTCAATGCTACCACCTGAATTTGTTAGCTCATAAGGTGCCATGCTGGCATCGCCCACAATTAAAATTTTATGATTTTTGCTAAATTTATTGAGAATGCTCTGAGTTGGAATTCTATTTTCATTTCTTCTGAAATTATCTTTCCAAACCGATTCATAAATGCAATTGTGAAAATAATAATATTCGAGATTTTTAAATTCAGATTGTGCTGCAGAAAAAAGTTCCTCGCAAACCTTAACGAAAGGATCCATTGATCCTCCAACATCAAAGAAAACAATTAGATTAATGTCATTGAGCTTTTCACGCAGATATTCAATTTCAAGATAACCAGCATTTTTAGCAGTAGATTTAATGGTGCCATCCAAATTAAATTCCCACCTATCGCTTGTGCGTGTCATCTTTCTTAATTTTCTCAAAGCAATCTTTATGTTTCTTGTGCCTAGTTGCAGTGAATCGTCCAGGTTTTGAAACTGTCTTTCTTCCCATACCTTTGCGGCCATGCCTTTATTGGATTTGCCGCCCACACGCATTCCATTTGGATGTTGGCCTGCATTACCAAACGGAGAGGTGCCTGCAGTGCCAATCCATTTATTGCCACCATGATGTGCTTTTTCCTGTTCTTCTAGTCTTTTCTTAAATTCTTCCAGTAACTTATCTAAGCCACCCAAGGAATTTATTTTTTCAAGATCTTCCTTAGAGAGCTCCTTCTCAAACTTTTGTCGCACCCAGTCATCAGGTATTAACATCTTTAAAATATCGTCCATGCTTTTGATACCTCTAAAATAGATATCAAATGCTCGATCAAATTTATCAAAATATTTTTCATCCTTTACTAAAAGCGTGCGTGCGAGGAAATAGAACTTGTTCCAATCAGCAAAAACCAATTTTTGATCAAGACCATTCAGAAGATCAAGGAACTCCCTCAATGTTACTGGTACACCGTAACTTTTTACGGTATTGAATAAATTAACAAGCATTAACTATCTCGCTTGGCCATAAAAGCAAGCCTTTGCAAAAGCTCAACGTCTTGCTCATTCTTGAGCAATGCCCCATACAAAGGTGGAACTAGGTTAGATTGCTTTGATGTCAATATTTCTTGTGCTAAATCATCAGAAACCAATAGTTTCAGCCAATCAACTAGTTCGGATGTGCTTGGTTTTTTCTTAAGTCCAGGCACTTTACGAACTTCAAAGAAGGTATCCAGTGAATCTTTAATTAATTTCTTTTTAATCTTTGGGATATGGATATTAATAATCTTTTCAAGGACATCTCGATCAGGGAACGTGATGAAATGAAAAAAGCATCTTCTCAAAAATGCATCGGGCAAATCCTTTTCATTATTGGATGTAATAATAACAAGGGGGCGATGCTTTGCTTTGATTGTTTGGTCAAGCTCATAACAATAGAACTCCATTCTATCGAGTTCTTGAAGTAAATCGTTGGGAAACTCAATGTCTGCTTTATCAATTTCATCAACCAAAAGAACAACTCGTTGGTCAGCGGTAAATGCATCCCATAACTTACCTTTTTTTATGTAGTTGGCGATATCAGACACCTTTTCATTCCCCAGCTGAGAATCTCTCAGGCGTGAAACTGCATCATATTCATATAAGCCTTGCGATGCTTTTGTTGTTGATTTCACATGCCACTCAACCAAGCGCATGCCAAGTGCTTGTGCAACCTCAATGGCCAACATTGTTTTTCCTGTGCCTGGCTCCCCTTTTACTAAAAGTGGTTTTTCTAGTGTTAGTGCAGCGTTAACAGCAATCTTTAGGTCTTCTGTTGCAACGTATTGTTTTGTGCCTTGGAATTTCATTTTGACTAGGTTAGAGTTTATCAAAATTAAATTCAAATGATATTGGCAGATTGTTGCTTTAATGCAACACACGAAAGCTTCAGCAAAGATCTTGATAGTGTTTATCGGGATGCAAATAGCGTTGGTGTTGAGTATTTTTTCTCACCAACCTCACAAGAAAGTGAAATTGAGACCTTACTCTCTGAGAGCCTGAAAAGAGAAAACCTTTACGTAGGGATAGGAATTCATCCACATCATGCATCGGAGCTTAGACCGCAGACAAAAGCAAATTTAATTAGCCAAACAAGTAGCAAGATAAGAGCTATAGGTGAGATTGGGTTGGATTATTTTAGAAATTTCCAAAGCCCAGATGTACAGCAAAAATGTTTTCAAGAACATCTTGATATAGCAGTAGAAATGAATCTGCCAGTTTTCCTTCATCACCGAGAAGCATTTAGAGATTTTGAGCCCATTGTGAAGCCTTACCTGAATAAATTACCTCAAAGCATCGTGCACTGCTTTACCGGTACGAAAGATGAACTAAAAGCATTTTTAGACTTAGGCTTATATATTGGGATTACTGGATGGGTTAACGATCCTGTCAGAGGCCAGGATGTAAAAAAATTGGTTAAATTTATTCCAGATGATCGTCTGCTTATCGAAACAGATGCACCTTATTTACTGCCAAAAAATATGACTCACAAACCGAAAAATCGTAGAAATGAACCAAAATTTTTAGTAGAAGTTTTGAAAGAAATTTCAGCCGTTAGAAATCAAAGCTTGGAATCCTTGGCAGATATTACAACAACAAATTTTAAGAGCCTATTTAAGTGTTGAATCAAGCAATCTTGGTAATACCAGCAAAGCCAGAAGCATTGAAATTAATATAGCTAAAGCTGATAGGCTGCCAAAGAGAATTGTTGGATTAAAGTTTGAAAAAATCAAAATCAAAAACCCAATAACAATGGTTATGCCGACAATTAAAATCGCGTGACCTGCCGATTGAAATGTCTCTTTCTCATGTGCACTTATTACTAATGAACTTTGAGCTTTATGGACAGATTTGATATCGCTTTGTTTTATATATCTCCAGGCAAAATGAATGGCATAATCAACAGACATCCCAACCGATATTGAAGCTATGGTTATGGTCATGATGTCTAGAGGTATTTCAAGCAATGCCATTAAACTTAAAACTGAACCAACAGCCAGTCCAGGAACAAACAAGATGTAAATTGATCTGGCTATTGATCTAAAGAGAAACAACAGCATTACAAACAAAGAAACAAACACAAATCCTAAGGATTTAATCTGTGAAGTGAATAAACTTTGTAAAAGATTGTTATACAAAACTCCTAACCCTGTAATTTCATAAGAAAAATTAGTGCCAATAAGTTCTTCATTTAGGATATTATGAAGACTGGTGATTAATTCTTGTCGATTTAGATTGTCCTGAGAGTCGATGGTTCGTAGACTCATCCTCACTTCTCTATCGTCTGCAGAAATGTAGTCTTTGATTAAGTCGCTTGCTGTTTCACTTTGCAACAAGGTATTTTTGATAAAAATTAACTCAAGATCACCGAGAGCTAAATCATTATTTAATCGCTCAGCAAGAGAAATACCATTGGCAATGCTTAATACTTTGCCCACACCATTAACTTCCTCGATTTTTGCCTGTATCGATTTAAGTATCGCCATATTATCTTGCTGCCACCAGTAATCAGGCACCTCAGAATCTTCGCTGTAAAAAAAATCGAACTCATCTAAATTTTCAGCTGGCTTTTCTGGCATTAAGATAGTTATATCAATTGGTGTCGTTCCACCCAATTCAGTGTCAATTAGTGACATCCCTTTGTAGATTTCAGTATCTTTTTTAAAGTAATCAACGAACTTATTTTCAACTTTCAAGCTGCTACTTAAATATAGAAATATTGGAATAGCAACCAAAATTAATGGCAATGAAAATCGTTTAAAGAACCCATGTGCAGTTGCAGAACGATCTGCAAAGAGCAAACCAAAATTTATAACGTTTTTTACGTTAATTTTTCTCAAATTGACGCACAAAGGAATAAAAATAAAACTAATGAAAAAGTTAGCAGCAACTCCAAACATCATCATTTTGCCAAAATCTATAACTGGTTTTATGCCACTAAACATCAGAGCACCAAATCCAGCAACTGTTGTTATGGCTGTGTAGAAGCATGGGATTAATATTTCACTGAGCGCTTCATCATAACTTAATTTTGCATCGGCAGAATTTTGTAAATTAACCAATATATGAACAGAAACAGCAATGGATGTAATCAACAAAAGTGCTAGAAAATTTGATGAGACAATGCTTATAGGCCAATCAAATAAACCAAGGAAACCAACGGTGAAAAACATCACTAGTAGTGCGTTAGTCATGATAATTGTCACAGACCATATGTCCTTAAAAAGTATCAGTAACAGCATAGAGAATAAAAGAAATGTAATGCTGCCAAATATTAGAACGTCATTTTGAATAAAGGCTATCGTGTCTTCAACAATCATAGCAGGCCCAGCAAGATATGCCTCCCCATCCCATTCAGTAAGCACTTCACGTATATCTTGAACAGCTAATGAAAAATCAACGTCACTGAAGAGGTTCACTTGAATGGCAAAAATATCGCCTCTTTCATTGAGGATTAAATTATTGAAAATTGGGCTATTGTTAAACTCCTTTAATGCTAGATCCAAATCAACCTGATCTTTAAGTAAATATTTATCGTTATTACCTACTTTTAGTAACGGCACTTTAGGTTGCTCAAGCAAAGGCGCATCCAAAATGGATACAACGCTTTCAACGCTTTTAAGTGCATTAAGTTTATTTGTAAAACCTTGAAAACCAGATAAAAAATTTATGTCAAAACTTTTGCCTTCATTTGAAACTGCTACGACTAAAAACTCGCTTGAGCCAAACCTTTCACTGACCTGCTCATAAGCATTAAATGCTGAATCACTATCAAGCACTAGCGTCTCCGAAGAGGCATCAAATCTAAAATTTGATAAGCCTAACGAAGCAAAGGAAATAACTGCAACTAAAATAAGAGATGAAAGCTTAGGGAACTTTTTAATCTGGTAAAAATAATTCAGAATCACCCTTTGGAACATGGTGGTGAAGGTTGAAAATCATTGGACTTTTCCCACTCTTCAATAGTTTTGGCAACTATTGATATAGCATGAATTTGTTCTACATATTTGCCCATTGCCTGATAGACAAGCTGATGTCGCTGCAATAATTTTTTTTCTACAAAATCATCTGATGCAATAATTATCTTTACGTGGGATATTTGTCCACTGTAATTAGAGTGATTTGGACTTTCATTTATGACATCCAGAAAGTTAGTAGTTATCGTGTCATTAATTTTTGTTTTGATGTCTTCAATCATCTTTTTTGTTTAATCCTTGAGATTTATTTTTGCGGAAAATTGGTAAATCGCCTTCATCCACCTCTTCAAACTTACCATATACTCTTGGTTTATCAACATAGGCTTTAAAGAAATACTTTATGGCAATAAACCCAAAAATAAAGCCGCCGATGTGGGCAAAATATGCCACACCATCATAGGTATTACCAGCAGCACTAATTAATTGACCAAGAATCCAAAAACCTATCACTATGTTTGCAGGAACACGCATGATTTGTACAAAGATTAAGAACCATACAAACACCTTAACTCTTGCCGTGGGGTAAAGTACAAAATAGGCTCCCATAATAGCTGCAATACAGCCACTAGCTCCAATCATAGGAACATCCACACCACCAGAAAACAGTGATTGAAAGTAAGCTGCACAGATGCCACCAAGGAAATAAAAAATTAAAAAGTTTTTGCGTCCCAAATGAGATTCCACATTATCTCCATAGATATACAACACCACCATATTAGAAAATAAGTGCATAAAGCCGCCATGAAGAAAAGCCGATGTAAATAAGGTGTGCAAATTAGAAAATTCAGAAAAAACCGAGGGTCGTACTCCCAAATCATTTACCAACAATTGATTAGCGGGACCTAAAGACATTTGGTATAAAAAGACCAAAACATTTAGGCCAATAAGCAACCAAGTTAGAATTGGGGTTCTAGCAGAGGGGTTTTCGTCTGCGAAGGGAAAAAAAATCATTTAATTGACACCAGTGAACTTATAAATTGTTCTGCTACCTGATCCCAAGTGTATTTTTTTGATGAATCAAATGCTGTCTCTCTGCTGACTTGAATGGCTCGCTCCACTGCTTCGTTAAGGTTGTCCTCTGTCAGTGACCCATTTTCACCCTCAAGAACAATGTCTTTTGGACCAGTGACATTAAAGCCTGCAATTGGTGTGCCACATGCCAATGCTTCTATAAGCACAATACCAAAAGTGTCAGTCTTAGAGGGAAAAACAAAGCATGAAGCTTTTCTGTATACATCGGCTAGATCTTGGCCGCTTTTGTACCCCAAGAAATCAACATCTTTGTATTTTCTTTTGTAGGTTTTAAGCATAGGGCCGCCACCCACAACAACCTTTTTTCTATTTGTTTTCATTTTCAAAAATTCTTCAATGTTTTTTTCAATTGCCACTCTACCAACATAAAGCAAATACCCATTGTCAGGGTCATAACCCGCTGGATAAAAGATCTCACTATCAAAGCCTCTAGACCAAAGCACCAAGTCTGTAAAGCCGTTTTCAGTCAATTCGTCCATATGGCTTTGTGTATTAACAAGAGTTTTAGCTGCAGAATTATGAAACCATTTTAAAAGACCATTTGTTACATCCAAGCCGATCCCAAACCTCTCATATACGTACTCAGGGAATTTGGTATGAATTGCTGAGGTGTAAGGAATTTTTTGTTCCAAGCAGTAGTGTCGAGCTGTAATCCCTAGCGGCCCCTCTACGCTGATGTGTATAAAATTTGGATCAATTTTCTCAATCTTTTTTCTTAAGTCCCAAAAATTCCAAGCCACTGAAATCTCTGGATAGTTCGGCAAAGGAAATGTATGGAAATGTCGTGGATGCAATACTTCAGTATCAAAACCTTTTGCTTTTAGGTGCTCAACTACTTTGGTCATAGTAGTTACCACACCATTTATTTGAGGCAACCAAGCATCTGTAACAATAAGTATCTTCTTCATAATGTAGCCAGTATTTTAATGCTGTTGTCTTCTTGGAGTTCAATCAATGAAATATCACCATCAAAATCTTCAACCACAGCAGTACATGACTCAACCCAATCTCCAGTATTGATGTATGAGTAATCTTTAAATTTATGTATCTCTGGGATATGAATATGGCCGCACATCAAGGCGTCGTAACCATTGGTTTTGCATTCAGCTCTAACAAGCTTATGAAAGCTTCCAGCTTTGTTGACAATTTTTTTAACAGATCTTTTTAAAAATTTTGACAATGGTCTGTTTAAATAAATCAAAAGGTCATAGAGGATGCCACCAAACTTAGATAGCCATTTGGCATTGGATGTAACTAAGTCATACTGATCGCCATGTATAACAAGCATCTTTCCATGTTTCTTGGTTTGCAAAACTTCTTTTTCCGATATCTTGAAGGATGAAAGTGCTCTAATAATTTCTGGATAGGGCGATCCTTTGGCTTTGAGGTTTTCTGTATCTGCACTCTCCCTTAATGGATCATCATGATTGCCTGTGATGAATCTGACGTTTTTCCCATTTTGTTGATAATCAACAAACTTATCTAAGATTTTTTGGTGTGTTTCGGGCCAAAAAAAATTGTCCTGCATTGACCAAAAGTCAACAATATCTCCTACAAGATACAAATCGTTGAAATCAACCTGATCCAAAAAAACAGCAAGTCTTTCATTTTGACAGCCAGCAAAACCCAAATGAATATCCGATAAGAAAATAGATTTGTATTGATTAATCTGATTCATGTAGCATTATTTTAATCTATGTCACTAAAACAAACACAGGAAATTGTTATTTGGGCGTTTAAAGATGGAAAAAAAGGCCATGAGAAGCAAATTGATGCTCTAATTACAGAGCTCGCTCTACATAAATCAACAAAAATTTATGAATTTAGCTCTTGGGAAAAACATAACTCTGTACCAGACCTTATTATCGGAGCAGGAAATGCCACCCATAAACATATGCTAACTGCCAAAGCCGAATATCCATCAGCTAAAACCATTGTATTAATGAAACCATCTCTAAGACCTACTCAGTGGTTTGATATTGCCATAGTTCCCGATATGGATGCTTATTATTTGGGGAAGCCCAAGAATGTAATTACAACGCAAGGCGTCTTATCAAAATATTCCAGTATTGAGCCCAAGCCAAAGACAGGTCTTATTGTTATTGGTGGCAAAAGTAGGCACTTTCTATTTCGCAAAAAGGTTGTCGCACAACAAATAGAATGGATTCTTAACGACTTATATAAAGATTATCATTGGAAAATTACGACCTCACCCAGATCTCCAGATCTAGATATGCCAAAACATCCCGGTAATGCAGAATTTTTTAGTTGGAAAGATACAGATGATAATTGGCTCACCAATCAGATGCAGCAAAGTGAGATTACTTTTGTAACTCCAGAAAGCGTATCAGTGTTATACGAAGCATTGTCTACAAATACCAAGGTGTATGTTTTTGATCATGAGCTTCATACCGATGGTCAACACGGTACACAAAGACAAACCAAGGTCACGAAAAATATTGCAGCTTTAAAAAAACAGTCCAAGGTCGGCTACATTGATGCAAAAAGACATCTATTTTCTCGTTCTATAAAGTCAGCGGATTTACAACATCCGATAAATCAAGAACCATTGTCAGAAAGTAAACGTGTGGTGCATGCATTATTGCAAAAACTATGAAAATTTTACATATCTTTTCAAGTAAAGCTTATGCGGGGCTTGAACGTCACGTTGAGGAGCTAGCCTTTGAGCAATCCAAAGAGAATACTGTACTTGTTGTTGGGCCTGTTAAGTTTGAAGAACAATTTAGAGCAAATTATAAAGCCATCAATATGAATCAGTGGCGATGGTCGCCTTTTCTAAACTATGAGATTAAAAGGGTCATAACTCAATTTGCCCCCGATGTTGTTCATACTCATGGATATAAATCAACTGCTTTAATCGTAAATCAGCAAAATGATTTTATTCACATTGCCACAATTCATGGTACTAAGAAGAAAATTGAGGCATTTGAAAATACTGACTACGTTTTTGGTGCTAGTAAGAAATCAATTGAGAATATTAAATTAGCTAAGAAAAGTATTTTAGAGAATTGGGTAGACGAAAGCAGGCTTGAAAATTTTAAAAAAGGAGTTTCAGATAGATATGTTTTCATTGGACGTCTGGAACCTGTAAAAAATCCCATGAGGCTTGTGAATGCTTGGAAGAATATTCCCTATCAACTAGAAATTTATGGCCAAGGAATGCTGGGAAATGAGATAAAGAATTTTATCAAACACAATAACTTGTCAAAAAAAATTAAAATGATGGGCTCTGAGCCAGATCTCAATAAAGTATTAAAAAATGCGAAAGCTATTTTGATACCCTCAGACAGAGAAGGATCTCCTAAGATATTGTTTGAGGCTTTGTACTGTAAAATCCCAGTCTTCTCGACCAGTGTCGGAATTATGCCTGATTTACTTTCATCCGATTGTTTATGTGAACCAGATAATGAGTCTTTTCAATACATGCTAGAAAATAAATTAAAAGATCTTGATTTAATTCATCAAAATAATCTGGATTTATACGAATTGGTAAAATCAAAATTTACTTTAAAGCAACAATGTGCTGAAGTTATGAGAGTATATCAAGCATTGTTATCCAAAGCATCGTAATAGAAACCTAGAGTTTTGCTGTGCATTAACTCTGCGGTTAAAAAAATATTTTCTGGAACATTTGACGAAGCAGATAAGTTTTTAACTTTGGCAACCAATGCATCAAAATCGCCAAAATCAACCTTGCCTTCCGGGAAACACAAATCAAGCACCTCACCGGCACCACCTCTACTCCAACCACATATTTTTTTCCCCATCATTGCAGCTTCTAAGGTCGTCCGACCGAAAGGTTCGGGTTTTACTGAAAGATTAAAAACTATTGAAGATAGAAAATAGATGTCTCTGATATCATCTTTTGCATCGTAAAAATAAATGCGGTTCCCTATTCCATAATTTTGAATTAGAGAACGCAAATGTTTTAAATATTTTGGCTTCGCGTCGTTGTAAGGGCCAACTATTAATCCACAGAAACTAGACGGTAAATCAGAGATTAATTTTATGAAGGATTCTTGACCTTTCCAGGAAGACAGGCGGCCAGGAAAAGTCAGCAATTGTTTGCCCTCTAAGTTTGGAAACTTTTTATAAAAATCCTTTGTATATTCAACCTTTGGTTGGTATTTTTTGGAAAAATAATGGTCATCAGCTCCTCTATAGATGAGTCTTGGTGGTGTTTTTAAGTGGGTTTTATAGTTATCATTCACATATCTCTCCACTGTTTTTGAAATAGCAATAACATGGTCAAAACTCGCCATAATCCTACTGTAAAATGGTGTGCTGTATAACCCATGAAAAGTTGAAAATATTAAGGGTCTAGGTTTTTTTAGGAACAGTTTTGAAATTTGCAGGACCCAGGCAGGTACTCTAGATCTTATATGCACAATATCAGGAGAAATTTCATTAATAACATCAGCAAGCTTTTTTGCTTGCAATAATGTTAGAAAGCTTTTTTTGGCAACTCCCAAATGAATATGTTCTCCTCCATCTGCAATTAAATTTTTAACCTGTCTTCCGCCATCTGAAATAACAAATGACTTGTGGCCATTT
>CENG01031963.1_pt1 | contig 18584 bp, 15 predicted proteins | sample 530131 | NCBI WGS metagenome assembly CENG01 (sample SAMEA2591057, study PRJEB7988) | marine metagenome | biome: marine biome (ENVO:00000447); feature: surface water (ENVO:00002042) layer; material: saline water (ENVO:00002010), including plankton (ENVO:xxxxxxxx) | depth 5 m
ATGTAGCGAGGTAGGCCAACGAATTTGACGACGTACATCGATGGTAACAACTTCATCGGTTTCTCCCGCAGCACCTAATACAATTGACGCATCCGACTTCACCATGTCTAGGAATAACCCCTGATTTGCACCTAAACGTGAAATTTGGCCATTGGCCACTGATTTCCGTCGTTCTTCATGAAGGAACATATCTGCAAGTTTTTGAATGCTAACTGGGCCTTTTCCTGGTTTTCCTTCTCGTTGAAGATTTTCTTTAAGCCCAAGATGAAGTTCTTTCATTATCGTTGCCGAGTTGTCATTTCTTTCTGCAATCTGAACAAGTTTATCGATTAATGTAGGAATCTGTGTACGGATTCGTTTGGTCCATCCATTAGCACGAACATCATTGAAACGAGTCAACCCACCATGCACGTCAACACCTTCACCGCGTATGTGAGAGACAAGTTCTCTTCGAGCTTCCGAATCCAAATGGAACAAGGAAGGATCACGATAGTGGAGGTGAAATCCTCTGTGACCAGAAAAAGTTACTTGAAGAAAATCCTCTTTGAACCCAAATTCGGGTGATAGGAAGTCATGCCACAAGGAATGTGCCTGGTCACGAATGACGTCCAACATGGCAGGGAAATCACGGTCTGTAACACCAGGTAAATGGTCTCCATCAAGATCAAAAATGAGGTCAGCACCTTGCCATAACTTGTCGTCCATTTTCATTTCGTAGGGCTTTTGCCAATAAGCAGTGGAATAGAAGCATGAATGCATGGCTCGTTCAGAAAGAAATTGCCTTAATTCTTGCTCATTCCTGAAGGATTTGTGTCGAAGTGGAGGCGATCCTCCAAATGGAATAAACATCCATTCTCGTTTTGGCATACGCGGAGGTCGCCAAAAGGTTGAATCGCGATAATATTGACCAAAGCGATGTGCAAACCGTGCCCAACCCGCTGAAGCCATGTTAGGCCCAGAAATTGACAGTTCTTGAACGCGACCCTATGCGTTCTTCATGTAGAATTTCTCTTCTGTTTCTCCGACAACGGTAACAGTATCGGCACCAGTGATTGCGACATAATGATCCCAACAGAAATAGTGTTGATTGTGGACCATGGCAGATCCAAACGTTAGTCGAATACCACAATCATGACATCGAGGACCAATCTCCCCATTGGGTGCTTGTGCAAGTTGAACATGTTCGTGTGGCATTATCTCACCTGTTTGTTGCTAAAGGTCTCGGTTCTAAAAGGTCGTGATAGTTTATGTCGATTCCGGGACATTACTGTTGTGAACCCAATCCAGCAAGTCAAGTGCTACCTCACAAGACTCGCTTACTTCTATGTGCTCATCGGTAAGGAATTGTTTAAGGGTTGGAATGGCTAGATGATTGCCAATTGCTCCAAGTGCTTCTGCAGCTTCGTGCCGAACCATAACATGTTCCTTGTCATCAGATAGAATTCTGATCAATGTTGGCAATGCTTCATCCATTTGCATCTGGCCAAGAACATAGGCGAGTTCATGCCGTAACAGAGCACTCTCGGAGTTGAAGGCTTCACAAAGAATCAGACAGGATTCAGGTGAACGGATATTTCGCAGTTTGAAAACAGAGCGCATCCTTTGAAACATTTTTTGATCTTCATCGAGAAGAACAGTTTTCAATTCCTTCAACTGAACGGTGGTTGAAGGGGGTGCTGGGTCGACTGAACCATATTCACTGGTTGCCGGCCTTTGTTGCATTGTAATCATTCCTTTGAACCGATAAAAGAGAGTCCATCTACATCGAATTCGGCACTGATCATTCCGATTTCTTGCCCTTCTCTCAAAAATTGACGAATCGATGAACGTCCTTCTGGTTTGTAATCGATTGTCCTATCATTGACGTACATTGTGACAAATTTTTGATTGGTTTCATCATCGATTCCTCTCCCCCAAGCCTTGGCAAACTCCAATGCCTCTTCGGGATGTTGAATGGAATGCTCGATACTCATCTTGGTATACATGGTAATGTCTTCCATCATGTTCTGCCCTAAATCTCTACGAACGACATTGCCCCCCAGTGGCATTGGCCATCCATCGGTTCGTTCATTCCACCAAACACCGAGGTCGATAAGGACGTTAAGATCATGTTCAACATACGTGAGTTGTCCTTCGTGAATGATGAGGCCACATGCGTAAGTATCGTCAAGGATACGTGGAATAATTTCATCAAATGGGACCACTTCAAAATTGACATCACCCCAAGCCAGTCGAAGACCGAGATAGGCCGAGGTCTTGATACCAGGAATTGCGATAACAGATTCTTTGGCTTGTTCCATTGACAAGCCTTGTTTTGCCACAATCATTGGGCCGTAACCCTCACCCATCGATGCGCCGCAATTCATCAAAGCATAATGTTCTGCAATGTCAGGGTATGCATGGATAGAGACCGCTGAGACCTCCAACTCTTGATTCATCGCCCGATGATTTAACGTTTCAATGTCTTGTAATTCATGCACGAAATTATAACCCGGCGTGGGGAATGCATTTGTTGTCATGGCATGAAACATAAATGCATCATCTGGGTCCGGAGAGTGTCCAATCCTGACAATTAAATTGCCATCATCATCACGTGGTAGTTTCGACATGTAACTTCCAAAGTCACTCCCTTCAAGAACCAACCGCTCCAATTGTTAAACAACCGGATACACAAATTACGGATTGTTTATGTAATTGGTAATATAGTTCACAACATGAAAAACAGTACCCGGCAGGGGGGGCGCCTCTTGTTGGTGTGTTTCATGATTACAGTTGTTGGTTCCGCAGGTGCTGCGCCCACAACAGGACTCTTCTTCAAAGAAGCATTAATGGTCGAAAATGCTGATAGTGGCCATAGAACTATCGAAGTTGATTCATCGTTGAATATTTTTGCATCATTCGGTTCAAATTTGTATAAAATTGACTCTGATGGAAATGTTCTCCAAGAACGAATATTTGATACTGCAATTCTAGCAACTTCTCTATCAGTCGATGAATCTAAGTTAGCGTTGACACTTCGGTCCACGGCGTCGAACAGTGATACACTTCATGTCGTCTCATCCTCGGATCTTTCGACACTAATCTCCGGGGATGAAACCGGATCCAATGCGCACATCCTTATGTGGTCACCAAATGGCGCCAACATTTACTCGAATTCTCCTGAAACAGGAGTTATCCAACTAAATCGAGACACGCTCGAAAAAGAAGCATCCTACATAGGCAATCATACGGGCCCGATGGCATGCTTTGATGTTTCAGAATACAGTGGCAATGTCCTTACTGCAGACCAGAACGGATTGATTCAATTATGGGATGATGATGGTGAAGTTCTATATCAAGAGATTCAGTTGCAATCAACAATCAATGCTTGTTCAATCGGATCTGGTGATGAATATTTTTCAATTGCCACACCCGATAATGGTATCAGAAAATGGACATTTTCGGGTTCAGAATTAAAATCCATAGACATTGACGATGTTTTGCGATTTGAAATAAATGATGATTTGAATCTGATTTACGCTCACAAGATTTCACCGCAACAACATATTCTCGCATACGATATTTTCAATGAAAATACCATTGGACAAATTACCATGTTCCATGAAATGACGGATTATGCAATCGTAAAAAATGAATTTGGAGAACTTTCCAATCTGTTTACAAATTCAAATGTGGACCATATTGTATCGTATGCGACAGAAATTGAGAAACTAGGCCTCGGAGAATCTGGAACAGATACTGATGGAGACGGTGTACCAAATACTTTAGATTCTGATGACGATGGAGACGGAATTGAAGATAACTGGGATCTTAACTGTGTTGATGTTGGAATATCTTGCGATATCTTGCCGGATGAAAACTATATTCGCGGCATTGATCTTGTCTTGAATTCAACTCACCTTACTGTAAAACAATTATTCACACTCAACAAGCAGCACTCTGCAAGTATCCGAGACCTCTCTCGTTACTCCCTCGATAAAGACATAAAACTCTCCCAGGATGAAACACAATTGTTCTCTGACTCAATTTGCCTTAACATGGATCAAGAAGCCATAGGGACATCTATTGCCTCGTTCATTACAATACAAAATACATCGATTGTACTGGAGGGATTTGATTGTATAGTGACTGAAGGCATGGTTCTCATGCCTGCAAACGATAGGATTTCGCACATCCGATATTCAATCCAATTGACTTATCGATTTGATACGCCTCAAGAACTTAATAATTTGAATATTCAAATCGATAATCATCGGTTACCGGCAAATGGTAGTATATCAGAACTGAGTGAACAACATCCTATATTTGTCACAGTTAGTGGTGAAGGAATCAATTCAGATCAATATGTTCCATGGCACGTTCAAGAGGAAGATGTTCAATTTTCCCTCACTCTCGTTGAAGTTAATGAAAAAAATTCCGATCCTTCCACATTACTTTCTTCCCCATTGGTTCTTGCAGCTCTCCTGCTTGGAGTTGTGGCTTTTGTTCTTGTTGGAATATTTGTGTTTCGAAAGCAATCGAGTCAGAATTCATATGATATTACGCTTGATGAAGATGAATACGATGAGGAAGAAGAATATATCGAAGATTCATTCTTCCACGAACTTGAAGAGTTTGAAGAACCACAACAATTGGAACAGCCTGTGAGGAAGAAAGTAGCATCAAAACGCATACCTGTGAGTGAACGAACTGTCAATGGTGCAGAAAAAATTCTACAGGAGTCCTCCGAAGAAGTTATTCGTAAACGTAAAGCAAAACACGCAACAAAAGAACCTGTTCGTACAAAGCGTCGGAAACTAAGTGATTCTCAGCCATCATCATCTGAACCACGGAAGCGCAGGGTTGTAAAGAGAACAGAACGCGAAGAAGATTTTAGTTGACTGTATATGCGAGATTTACCAAAGGAATGTCAACCCTTCTTCCATTCCGCAACATCGAGTGAGATATTCCTGTAATCCATCGACATGCTCGTCATCAAGACGGTTGAAAACTTCTCCAAAGTATCGATTCAATCGATTCATCGACATATCTGAGTGCAAATGAGCATGAAGGAGAACTTTCTCTCTCGTCAACGGATCATTTTCAAATGAATGCAATCGTTCAAGCAGTGCTTGATGAGCCGAACGAACCGCTTCAATTGGTGTATCTTTTCGTGCTGCAAAGACACCAAATACCATTGGTTGACCAGTTCGGTCAAGCCAAGCTTGGCCAAGGTCGAGGCGTACAAGTTCGGGATCTGATTTGGCTCGATCAAGAGCCCTGTCCCCGATCAGTAATGCTCCATCACATCGTTCGAGCATCGAATCTAAATCTGGACCCATCTCGACAGGACGTGGATCAAGGCCACGCTCTTTGAGGAGAAATTTGAGAAGTGCAACAGAAGATGATGAATCGGTTGGTAGTGCAATATCCCTCATCTCTTCCAATGGCCGATTACCAAAAACCAAGACACTCCCTACCTCGCCTTTGGAACATATCCCTATCTCTGGAACAAGAGCTAATTCATCATGGTGCTTTGCAAAATCTGCTGCGGGGATCGGTGCTAGGACACAGTCACGTCGCAAGAGATGGCCGGTTAACCAAGATGGTGGTGCCGGTAAAACATGAAAGGAGGCATCCAATCCAACGAAGAGCGGGTCGCAATTCATGAATGCGACCCTTCCTATTGTATTCATCCATCTCGGTGCGTTTTGTATCAATAAATCACCTCATGCCATTGGAAGCCTCTTGGCTGGTTTAGGAGGCGTATATTCTTGAAACGAGGTATATGTCGTATTTCTTTTGACGGGAATGCATCCAGCACTTTCAACTAGTTTCGATAATTGAGCAAGGTCGTGTGTTAATGGGGTGGTTGAACCAGCAAGATGCATAATCGATTCTTGCTGAACGGTTCCATCGATATCATCTGCTCCAAATTGTAGGGCCAGTTCTGCTAGTTCATCACCTATGTTCATTCGATATGCTTTGATGTGCGGTATACTGTCAAGGAGGATACGAGAAACTGCGATAACTCTCAGTATTTCTTGACCAGTTGAAAGTTGAGCCATGGGCAATCGTGTTGAATCCGGCAGGAATGGGTAGGGTACGAAGCATTGGAAACCATTTGTTTCTGTTGCTAAATCGCGTAATTTGAGTATATGATCAACACGTTGTTCAACTGTTTCAATCGTGCCAAACAACATTGTGCAATTACTTGGTAATCCAATTGAATGTGCTGCTCGGTGAATGTCGAGATATTCCTGACTTGACTCTTTTCCGTTACAGATTATTGCGCGCACCTCATCATCAAGTATCTCAGCACCCCCACCTGGGAGAGAGGTGAGACCCGATTGCTGGAGTATACTCAACGTATCAACAATCGAGAGCTTTGAGAGTTGGGCAAGGTGTTTGACTTCAACTGCCGTAAGAGCCTTAATCGAAATATGGGGATGTTCTTGGCGGATCCGTTCAAACAATTGGGAATAGTGTTCAACGGTCCATTCAGGATGCAATCCACCTACTGAATGAACTTCATTAACGAAGGCAGAAAATTTCGATAACTCATCCAGGTAATTATCAATGGTTAGGGCATAAGCATCTTCTGCTTTGGGACCTCTTCGAAAGGCGCAAAATCTGCAAGCAAGTACGCATATATTGGTTTGATTCACGTGAACATTGGAATTAAAATACGCTCGATTTCCAAACATTGCGAGCTTATGTAGATGAGCAAGTCGTCCGAGTTCGAAAAGATTGGGTGTGTTGAACAATTCGACGCCGTCTGTTTGATCGAGAGCAATTCCATTAGTGATTTTTTCAACAATAGGTTGGAGGGTCTTTGACCATGATTCCTCCGATAAGAATTCATTGAGGATCGAATGCCAATTTGGATTTCTGTCAGCCAGAAGTCTGGTTGAAACCCATTCACTCATAGTTCATCCTCGTATTCATTCTTCAAGAAGATGTGGATACGTCCACAACTCAACGGCGTATGCTAAAGAAACGAGATTTGATCATCAATTTACGGAATTCTTCAACCAAGAATACAGTTGAAGCTACCGCAATCAACACCAACCAGTCGATCCCTTCTAATGGAGTCGTACTGAGCAGATTACCAAATTCAATACCAATCAATGGCAAGGAGAACGTGGCAAAGTGTACAAACAAGAAGAGGAGGAAACCTGATGCAAGAATTGCATAATTGATTGCTCCGTTAGAGAAGAGACCTAAAGAAAAGAGACTCTCTTTTTCAGACCTGCAATTGAGTACATTGAACAGCTGGAAGACGATAAACACCGTAAACGTCATTGTTTGTGCATTTGCAAACGTATCTTCAGCGTAGACGTTGTATGCATCCATTGCTTGTTGATCTCCTGCCAGACAATCGGCTACAGAAAAGCCAGCATCCGCTTCCGTTGCGAACGGTGCAAGGGTGCACTCGTTCCCAGAACCGTAAACGCCGCCTCCTGCTAGGAAAAATACAATCAATGTTCCAATGACCATTACCGCACCAAGATAGAAAATTAACCCAATATCTCTTGAATTTGGCAGTCCTTCATCAACAGGGCGAGGTGGACGTGACATAACATTCCCATGACGTTTCTCAACGCCAAGTGCAACTGCTGGGGGACCATCCATGAGAATGTTAATGACCAGAATTTGAGTTGCAGTCAAAGGCAATTCCCAACCAAAAATGAAGGTAGAAATGACGATTAAGGCAACAGCAGCAACATTCGTAGAAACTTGATATCGAACAAAGTTTCGTATGTTTTGGTAGATTTTTCTCCCCTCTTCAACAGCATGCACAATGTTGGCAAAGTTATCGTCTTGCAGGACCATGTCCGCTGCATCTTTTGCTACGTCAGTTCCAGCAATACCCATTGCAATACCGATGTTAGCACCAGACAATGCTGGAGCGTCGTTTACACCATCACCAGTCATGGCAACAATTTCGCCCCGTTCTTGCAATGAGGATACTATTCTCATTTTTTGATCAGGTGTGACTCTGGAAAAGATTGCTTTGTCAACTGATTCGGAGAGTATCTCATCAGACATGGAGCGGAGTTCTGCACCACTCACTGGATCTTTTTCCGCACCATCTATTGCAAGTTCTTGACCGATAGCAGCGGCTGTCATGTGATGATCGCCCGTAATCATCTTCACCCTGATACCTGCTTCCTGACAGATTCGAATCGCTTCCTTCACTTCAGGCCGGGGTGGATCCATAATACCAACCAATCCAAGGAAAATGAGTTCATTTTCAACAACAGAAATATCTGTAATATCTTCATCTTCTTCCAACTTTCGAGCTGCTAGAGCGATAACGCGCATTGATTGTGAACCCATTTCCTTGTTTCTTACAGAAGCAGCTTTCAAATCCTCTTCGCTAATTTCTACCAATTCACCGTCGAGATACCTGTATTTTGTAATTGGAACAAATCCTCCGGCAGCCCCTTTTGCAAATACCCAACGCTCACCTTCATATTCGTGAATAACGGACATACGCTTTCGTTCTGTATCGAAAAAGAATTCATGGATCCGAGGATGTCGTTGAGTGAATTTTCGAACGTTTCCGTTTAGTTTCCAACCCAAAACTGCACATGCAGAATCTGTAGGATCCCCTATTGCAGTCCATCGCCCTTCCTGTTTACTAATTTGAGAGTTATGACATAATGATAGACAAGATGCTAGTAGTCTAAATCCTGGATTGGCTTGAAGTGAAGACATCGCATCCTCATCAAGTTCATTTCCGTCATGCACAAGTGTCCCCTTTGGACTAAACCCGTCCCCAGTTACACCATAATAGCCATCAACGGTGTGAAGTTGCCGCACAGTCATCTGATTCTTTGTCAGCGTACCCGTCTTGTCTGAGCAAATGACAGTGGTAGAACCAAGTGTTTCAACGGCTTTCATCCTTCGGATGATCGCCTTGTGACGAGCCATGTTTCTCATACCAAGCGACAAGGTGATAACAAGAATAATCGGAAGACCCTCTGGAACAATCGCGACGAAAATTGCAATAGCCGTAATGAATTGTTTAATCGCTACTTCCTTGAGTGGAATCGGACCACCATACGCTAAAATGAGTTTGATTGATACGAGGAGAACCGCAACAATTAGTGCAATAAATCCGAGGAACCTTCCCAAGGATTCGAGTTTCAACTCAAGTGGTGTTTTTGGGGTTTGAGCTTCTGAAATATCACTCGCAATACGTCCGAGTTGTGTTGTCATCCCTGTTTCTACGACGATACCAACGGCGCGACCAGTTGCGACCGTTGTGCCCATGTACATCATGTTGCGTCGATCCGACAGCAATGCATTGACATCAATTGGTTCGAGGTGTTTGGTAATCGGTTCAGATTCACCAGTGAGTGCTGATTCATCGACTCTGCACTGATATACTTCAAGCAGTCTCAAGTCTGCTGGGACGTTAATGCCTTCCTCTAATTTTACGATATCACCGGGAACTAAATCTGTGGTAGGAATTTCGGATTCAAAGCCATCTCTGAGTGTAACGGAGTTGGAAATACTCATTTGTTTGAGTGCATCCATAGCTTGTTCGGCTTGACCTTCTTGCCAAAATCCAAAAAATGCATTTGCAGTTAACACAAGGAAGATGAAGATCGCATCTCCAGGGTGATCGGGCTTGATCGCCAATGCAACCAATGCGGCTGCAATCAGAAGATAATTGAGTGGATCATTGTATTGTGACAAGAATCTCAGAATTGCTGATGTTGGTTCAGGTTGTTCCAATTGATTTGGTCCATATTTTTGCATCCTTTTATGGATTTCAGATTGGTTCAATCCATTGGGGTTTGCATCCAATACGGATAGCACTTCCTCGTTTTCCATCGAGTGCCAATTTTGTTGTACCATTGAATCACCCCAGAGGCCTGGTGAAACCTCTGCTCTGCATCCTCTCTTGTCTGCTTTATGATTTTGATGGAGGAAAACCCATGAAAATCAAACCCTTGTTGGTTCGTTAAAAAACAGCCGAATCTTTCTCAAACTTCGTTGGATTGGCCAAACCATGTCCGGTGAAGATGGCCCATACATCCCAGCGGATCAAGAACCAAAAGAATTGACTGTTCGTGTCCTTGTCGTCGGTGTTCTGCTAGGCATTCTCATGACTGCAGCAAATGCCTACCTTGGCCTTTATGCAGGAATGACCGTTTCCGCTAGTATCCCTGCAGCAGTTATGTCGATGCTTATTCTTCGTAGTTTTTTCAAAGATGTCAGTATTCTTGAAAACAATGCTGTACAAACCATGGCAAGTGCTGGAGAATCGTTAGCTGCTGGTGTGATTTTTACTGTCCCCGCAATGCTTGTCATCGGTATTTGGGTCGAAATTGAATGGTTTCCTACACTGGCTATCGCGTTGTTAGGAGGTCTGTTGGGAACCATGTTCACAATCGCACTTCGACGTTTATTCATCGTTGAGGAAGCATTGCCGTATCCTGAAGGTGTTGCTTGTCGCGAAGTCCTTGTAGCAGGAGAGGAGGGCGGAAGTGGAGCCCTTGCTATTGTGTATGCACTTGGCATTGGAGCACTCTATGGACTCATGGTGAAAGGATTCAAAGTTACTCATCATTCTGCTGAAACTGCATTTGAATTTATGAAAACTCGAATGTATGCTGGCATCGATCTTTCGGTAGCGCTCCTCTCCGTAGGATTTATTGTCGGTATTCGAATTGCTTCCTTTATTTTCCTCGGAGGTATTCTTGGATTTGGAATTCTGGTCCCGCTCTTTGGTTATCTCAACGGGTGGCCAGCGTCAGATTCATTGGCACAGGGATTCGATAAATTATGGCTTGAACAGGTACGATACGTTGGAGTTGGTGCAATGGTTGTCGGTGGAATTTACACGCTTTGGAGCATGAGGAAAACCATCATTACTGGCCTTAAAAAATCCTTTGTTCAAAGTGATACAGATTCTGAATTACATCTGCGAACAGAAAAGGATTTGCCATTAAAGTGGGTTACCGTTGTTTGTGGAGTACTCGTCATTCTCACGTTTTTCTTCTACTGGTTGATAACCGGTTCACTGATTTTGTCTCTCGCTGGTGCGTTATTCTTAGCGATGGTTGCATTCTTCTTTGCAGCAGTTGCAGGTTACATTGCAGGTGTGGTTGGTTCTAGCAATTCCCCAGTATCTGGAATGACCATTGCAACATTATTGTTCACAGTCGGTTTGGTGTGGATTGTAGGATCATTGTTCTTGGGATTATCACAAACTGAACTGATGTATGCCACACTCCTTATCGCTGCAGTTGTTGCTAGTAGCGCAGCAATTGCAGGAGATGTGATGCAGGATTTGAAGACAGGACACATGGTTGGAGCAACACCTTGGAGGCAACAGGTTGCAGAGATTGTAGGTGTCATCACAGGTGCTTTTGTCATTGGACCAACAATTGCTTTACTACACAATGCCTTCCAAATTTCCTCAACAGCATGCCTCGCAACCAATGAACGAATCATTGCTGCTCAGGCGGAAGGATCAAGCCAAGAATTGTACGATTGTAGCGAAGCATTGTTTGCTCCACAAGCGGAGTTAATTGGAGCCATCGTGAAAGGAGCGTTTGTTGGCGATATGAATCTCCCAATGGTATTCTTGGGGGCAGCACTTGCTGTGGTTTTGATTCGTCTCTCAATGCCTGTAATGTCCGTTGCAATTGGCATTTACCTGCCTTTGAAGTTGAGTGTACCGATCATGCTTGGTGGTATTCTCTCGTCCCTTGCTATCGGAGCAGCATACATTCGAGTCGACGGCACGCTAGATGGCGAACCGTCTGAGGATGCGAAACAAGCTGCATCCGATGTTGAAAGTCGTGGCGTTCTCATAGGTGCTGGATTTATTGCTGGAGAGTCAATACTTGGGGTTCTCATCGCAGTCCTGATTGTTCTCAACATCAAATTGGACGTTCTCTTTGGTATCAATGAACTCTCTCAGATGTTCTCATTGTTGTTCTTTGCTTGGTTCGTTGGAGTCTTTATTTGGCTTGCAACCCGGGCACTTCCCGATGGTGGGAATCTGGCAAAAGAGATCTTTACCACAGCAACGCATTCAATCAAAAAATTTGTGCGCTCGTTGATTCCACAATCCAAATAATTCAACGGTAATTATCAAAGGCTCAAAGCGATGGCCAATGTATGTTGGCCATTATGTCTGCTACACTATCTGAACTTGAGGAAATTGCCCGACGTTGTCGTATTGAAATTGTCAACATGGTTTACAGAGCACAAGCCGGTCACCCGGGCGGTTCATTATCTGAAATTGACCTCATGGCTGCATTGTACACAACAAGTCTACGCGTGCGTCCAGATGAACCCGATTGGGAGGATCGTGATCGGTTCATTCTCTCGAAAGGACATGCATCTCCTGGAATGTATGCGCTGTTGGCTGAGAAGGGATTCATTCAGCATGAGGATCTTCACTCCTATCGTGTCCTCGGTGGAATTTGTCAAGGTCATGTCGATATGAAGTGGTGCCCCGGTGTAGATTTCAGTGCAGGAAGTTTAGGTATGGGCCTATCCTTCGGCATGGGATGCGCTCTTGCAGCACGAATTGATGGTAGCGAACGACGGGCGTTTGTGATGTTAGGGGACGGCGAAATTCAGGAAGGTTCTGTATGGGAAGCAGCAATGGCTGCAGCCCATCACGAACTTGGTAATTTGAAAGTCATCCTCGATCGAAACAGAATTCAGAATGATGATTTCTGCGAATCGCAAATGCGAATGTTCGACATTCCTGCAAAATGGAAGGCCTTTGGATGGAATGTAAAGGAAATTGACGGACATAACATGCAAGAAATTGTTGAAGGTATAGAATTCCTAGATAATTCCAACGATGGACCTTCAATCTTGATTGCGCACACTGTTAAAGGCAAGGGTGTATCCTATATGGAAGACAATCCATCATTCCATGGAGCGGCACCGAATGATGAACAGTATGCAATTGCAATGAAAGAACTGGGGGCGGTAGAATGACGAGAATGGCAGCTACACGAGATGGATATGGTCAAGCATTGCTCGACCTCGCTGAAAACAACAAAGTCGTTGTTCTCGAAGCAGATCTTGGTAAATCAACCAAATCTTTGCACTTTAGAAAGGAACATCCTGATCGAACGATATCGTGTGGAATTGGCGAACAAAACATGCTTTTGGTTGCAGCAGGTATGGCATCCAGTGGATATATTCCCTTTGCATCAACATTCGCTATCTTTACCGAACGGGCATTTGAACAGATGCGGAACGGTGTAGCACGTCCAGGATTAGCAGTTCATGTGTGCGGTTCACACGGTGGTACACACACAGGAACAGATGGATCCTCTGCCCAATCCATTGAGGATTTGGCCATCTATCGAACATTACCAAACGTAACAGTACTCCATCCGTGTGATGATGTGAGCACACGAATTCTAACCAAGCAACTTGCAGTTTCAAAGCAACCATCATACATGAGAACTGCTCGAAACAAGACACCTGTTTTGTACGATGATACTGAAGCTGGAACTATTCAAATCGGTAAAGGCATAGAACTGAAAAGTGGCTCGGATGTTGCTATTATTGCGTGTGGAGTTCTCGTATCTGAAGCATTGAAGGCTGCAGAACAACTTGAACAGCAAGGTGTCAATGCAACTGTCATCGATATGCACACCATCAAGCCATTAGATACTGCATTAGTAGACAAAGTATCTGCCCGATGTGGTGCCATTGTTACCGCTGAAGACCACTCTGTTATAGGAGGCCTAGGAGGTGCTGTCGCAGAACATCTTTCTAGTTCAACATCAACTCCTCTTGAACGAGTAGGTGTGAAAGATCGATTCGGTGAGTCTGGCCAAGCAGATGAAATGTTGGAGTTGATGGAGTTAAGCTCACCTCACATCGTAAAAGCAGCACAGCGAGCAATAGAGCGCAAGTGATGCAACCATCATGTTCATGAATCGTCAATTTAAGGCTAGGTTATGGAGTTCTTCTTAGATACAGCCGACGTTGATGAAATTCGTGAAATAGCAGCCTGGGGCATCCTCGATGGCGTCACAACAAATCCTTCTCTTATCAAGAAAAGTGGGCGAGATTTCAAGGAAGTCGTTCGAGAAATTGCTGGAATCTGTTCTGGCCCAATTTCTGCCGAAGTTACAGCCATGGATACTCAAGGAATGTTGGAACAAGCACGACAACTCAAATCGGAATTACCTGGAAATGTCATTATCAAAATTCCGTGTACTCCTGAAGGACTTGCGGCAACAAAAGTACTCACCGATGAAGGAGTCGATACAAACGTTACACTGATCTTTTCAGCATCGCAGGCATTGATGGCCGCAAAGGCAGGCGCAACTTACGTATCGCCATTTATTGGAAGAATCGATGATACAGGACATGATGGTATGAATCTCATAGCGGAAATCATGGAAACTTGGTCAAAGTATGATTCCATTACGACCAAAGTTCTTGCCGCTTCAATTCGACATCCTACTCACGTATTGCAATGCATGCAACTTGGGGCCCACACTGCAACAATGCCAGCAAAGATTTTCAGGCAATTAATGAAGCATCCACTCACCGATCGTGGCTTGGAAGGTTTCATGCGTGATTGGGCTGAAGTGGAAGCAGCCGGCAAGGCTTGAATGAACACGTTTGCGAAAAGGAGGCTTCATGAATGATGGAGCATCAGCCCATATCACGAGGAGATGTCAATGAGCGATATCCAGGAACGTCTGCAAAAGCTCCTTGATGGAGAGTTGGATGCAGCAGAAGTTGCTGAAGATCCTGCTCTAGCATCATTGGCAGACCGCCTTTACGGAATCAAAATACAACCCGTTCAACCCAAAAAATTACGCGACTTTGAGGATCTGGCTACAGCTCCATCCGCACCACTTCCAGCAACAGACATGATGATTGAAGTTATTGGGGATGTTGCCTTAGAACATCCTCCTGCTCCTGCGGCAGAACTACCACCAATATCCCCGATGCCAATTGCAGGAGATTCAAAAAACAAGAAATCGTTTGGACTTATGAGTTATGCATCACTCCTTGGATTACTCACTGTACTAGCAAACATGTTCGGTTATCTCCACACTCTTGTTGGTTCGATGTGTACAAATGCATGTTCCAATGAAGGACATACCAAAATGAACCTACTCGAGATTTACCGGTTAGATTCCATCAATGGATGGAGTCTTCCGGTCACAGAAGGCGTTGTAGGGATTCCTGATGCTGTTGCAGTTGTTTCTCTTATTGTCATGATGTTCCTGCTAAGAAAAAAGCAGTGAAGCAATCGTACTAAGGTTAATTCCTCCGTCATCTTGATGAGCAGGTGTTGTAAGGACAAAACATGGGCAAACCTGCAAAGGCAAAACGCGGAATCCCGAGCAAGGTTGAAGATTTCAACGCGTGGTACCCGTTTATCGTCGAAGCGGCGGAACTTGTCGACAAGCGTTATCCAATCAAAGGAATGGATGTATGGAGGCCATATGGCTGGAAAGCTATGCGCCAAATCGATGCACTCACTCATGCTGAAATGGATCGAACTGGTCATGAGGAAGTCAATTTCCCGTTGTTGATACCAGAAGATTTACTCGAAAAAGAAAATGCTCTCGTTGCAAGGTTAAAGCGTGCTCGTGAAGAAGGTGTAGACCCAGATGAACTTCGAGATGAAGATGAAGAAGCTGGATTCAAGAAGGAAGTGTACTGGGTTAAGCATGCAGGTGAAAACGAACTGGACATACCGATGTTCTTGCGACCAACAAGTGAAACTGCGATGTACACAATGTTCCCACTCTGGATTCGCAGCCACAAGGATTTGCCTTTGAAAGTCTATCAAATGGTCAATACATTCCGATACGAAACAAAACAGACTCGTTCATTCATTCGCGTACGTGAAATTCACTTCTTTGAAGCACATACGGCTCATGCCAATGAAGAAGATGCTACACGGCAAATCGAACAAGATTTGGAAATAGTTGACAGACTTATGGAAAAGTTATGCCTTCCTATCATCAAAGCGAAGCGCCCAGTGTGGGACACATTCCCTGGTGCGCACTATACGATCGGAATCGATGCAGTCATGCCGAACGGTCGAACACTCCAAGTCGCAAGTTGTCATCATTACAGAGATCAATGGGCAAAAGCATTTGATATCACCTATGAGAATTTAGAGGCCAAACAACAACACGTCCACCAAACTACATACGGAATGTCAGAGCGTTTGCTTGGTGCTTTGGTGGGTATGCATGGAGACGATGCGGGATTAATTATGCCACCTGCAATTGCCCCATGGCAAGTTGTCATCTGCCCAATGGTTCGAAAGAACTCTGAAGTTGATACCATCTCTATTTCACACGATGTTGCAGAGACCCTTAGGAATGCTGGCCTTCGTGTCCATGTAGATGATCGTGACTTACATCCTGGTCAGAAATACTACGATTGGGAAATTAAAGGTGTACCTCTTCGACTCGATATTGGCCCCCGTGATGTTGAACAAGGTACAGCATTCGCAGCAAAACGCACGGGTGGAAAACAGCCATTGCCTATTGATGATATTGTTAATTCTGTACGTCAGGTTCTGGACGAGATTTCTACGGTGCTCAAGACACGTTCAACTGAGCACATGGACCATGTCATTCAACCATTACCACCATTTGTTGAAGAAAATGGCCAATGGAAGATGAATGGAGAAGTCAAGGAAGGACACATCTACGAACTTCCATTTGATGGTTCAGATTCCCATGCAGAAATTATAGAACGTTCAACCGGCTTGACATTCCTCGGAGATTCAACAGAGGATTTCGAAGATGAGCAACCTTGTCACATGAGCGGAAAACCGACAAAACGACGCGTCTTGCTGGCAAAGACCTACTGATTCACCAAGAACTCTAAGATTAATTCAGGAGGCCTTCCTATGACGGCTTTTCCATTCCAAATCAATACGGGGCGTTCCAAACATTTCGGTTGATTAATCAAGAGTTGTTGAATATCTGATGGGTCGAGATTGTTGACATCAATATCGCCTTGAACGTCCTTGCTTCGAATGATTCCATCTAGAGTTGATAGAATCCCCAAATCTTCATGAGCAATACCACCCGTTAGGTACCGATATTCTTCAAATTCAAATCCTGCATTCAGCAGAAGTTTGACTGCTTCTCTGGACTTGGAACAACGTGGATTGTGATAGAGACGCATTGAATCACTCACACATTACATGCCGAATGCTGATGGGTCCATGTTGTCCATATCTCCGTCTTTCATCATCTTGCGCATCTGTTTGTTCAATTTACGATTACCGCCCATACCTTTCATCATCTTCCGTGAGCGTTTCCATTGAGCAATGAGTTCCCGAACATCCTTCTCTTTAACACCGGATCCACGAGCAATTCGTTGAATACGTTCTGCCTTTATCTTAGCAGGTTCGTTCTTTTCCCATCCAGTCATCGAATCCATGATGGTTCTGTATCGGTCTAGATTCCCTTGCATGGCTTCTTTTTGGGACTTGGACATACCTCCAAGGCCTCCAAACATACTGCCTGGTAAAAATGACATTAGTTTGTCAATTGTTCCAACCTTTGCCATCATTTCCATTTGTTTGTACATGTCATTCAAGGTAAATCGGCCAGACATAAGACGTTGGGTCAAACGCATTGCTTCCTCTTCGTCAAGATCCTCAGGTGCAAGATCAATGAGACCACGAATGTCACCCATCCCAAGTAATCGAGAGATGAATCTGTCTGCTTCAAACTTTTCAAGATCAGAAACTTTCTCTCCAACACCGATGTGAACAAGAGGTGCACCTGTTGCAGCAACTGCAGATAAGGCACCACCACCACGGGCAGTACCGTCCAATTTTGTTACGACGATTCCCGTTACGCCTGCTAGGTCGTGAAATGAAGCAGCAACCGGTCCTGCTGCTTGACCGACTTGTGCGTCGATGACAAGCCAACGCTCAGTTGCTCGTGTGATGGATGCAATACGTTCCAATTCTTCAACCAGTTCTTCATCAAGTTGATGTCGTCCTGCAGTGTCAACAATCACCAAATCGGCTGCAGAGCAAGCTGCTAGACCATTTCGAACGATGGAGGCCGCGTCTTTCTCATCGGGTTCACCATACACAACTACAGATGAATCTTCCAAGAGTTGAGAAAGTTGAGCGTACGCACCTGGACGGTGAACGTCCGCTTCGATAACCGCAACACGAAGACCGTGCTTTTTCCGATACCATTCTGCTAATTTTGCAGTTGTTGTGGTTTTTCCTTGACCATAAAGACCGACGAGAAGAAGGGTAGCACCGCGAGGCTGGAATTCATGAGAAGATCCTAGGATTCGAACAAGTTCGAGATACAGGATGTTCATTGCGTGCGTCTGTAGATCGATACCAGGACGTGGTTCCTCCTCACGCATTCGCTCTTCCAAACGGTCGACAATCTCCTTGGTCTGTCGAACGTTGAAATCGGCTTCTTGCAGAGCACGTCGTAAGCTCTTTGTCATCTCCTTGAGTTCTTCTTCATTGAGACGACGTTTGCTTCGAAGGAGTCCGAGGGAACGAAAAATCCCACGTGATAATCCTTCAAGCGCCATGTTTTAGCCACCAAGCCTTCTCCTTAAAATCCAACGGA
>CENG01014773.1_pt1 | contig 18566 bp, 15 predicted proteins | sample 530131 | NCBI WGS metagenome assembly CENG01 (sample SAMEA2591057, study PRJEB7988) | marine metagenome | biome: marine biome (ENVO:00000447); feature: surface water (ENVO:00002042) layer; material: saline water (ENVO:00002010), including plankton (ENVO:xxxxxxxx) | depth 5 m
ACTATCCACTCGCATTGTATCAAGTAAGACCCCCCGAGTTACTAACTGAACCATGGCACCCACAGTCGTCACGTCTGCGCCAAATCTCCCGGCCTTTTCCACATCGACATTTATTTGCCAATCTATCCCTGGTAATGGTCGGGTATCTTCAATTAACGTAAGACCTTCCGTTTCCTCAAATATTTCCCTCATATTTTGAGTAGCCATAAGAAGTTCATCCCAATCATTGCCTTTCAAACGCAAATGTACGGGTTTGGAACTTACAGGACCTCTGGCTAATTCAAGTACCTCTATTTTTATCCCAGGTATTTTTTGTAAATCAGCCAATAATTCTGCAATTACAAGATCTCCATCTAGATCTGGATTATTTTTTCGATTATCCCAAGGAATAGTTTCCAATTGTATCTGACCAATGGTGTCCTTTGGAGATGATGCCCCCGCTGTATTTTGGTTCAACCCACCTGCGCCGGCAAACGCAAAAACACTATCTACTCCTGGATGAGCTAAGACGATCTTTTCTGCTTCTTTTACAATTTCGTCTTTTTCTAGAAGAGATAGATTGCCTCTCGCACGAACGTAAACAATTGCTTGCTCTGGTTCGGATTCTACAAAGAACTCCACGCCATAGTTGTTCTGGCCGAAGTAAGTAAAGACTGAAGTTGTCAAAAATATTATACCACCAATTGCTGCCAATGGCATAATTGGGTTGCCCACTATAATTTTTATAAAACGTCCGAAGAACGTTCTCCTGTATCCAGAAACAACCTTTTGACGTTCGCGCTTAAATTCAGCGGCACCCATTGTAATTGAAACTAAAAATGCTGATACGATTAGACCAATTCCTCCAGGTATATAGCTGATAATACTCAACTGGCCGCTCTCTATATTCATCAAAAAACTTGGGTTTATAAGCTGCATAGTAGTACAGAAAAGACAGAAAATTGTTAACGGGACTAAAGCTGCCCGAATAAACCAAGGGAGTTTTGTACGCAAAAGGTTCGAAGCATTTTCAAACATGCGGCTTAAACGACCAGACACCCCACCAATGATTGGTAGAAAGATTAATGCTACAATAAGCGAAGCGGATAAAACAAAAATTAATGTAACTGGCAGCATACCCATGAATTGACCAGGCACGCCTGGCCAGAAAAGCATTGGTAAAAATGCGCACAAGGTGGTCGCTGTAGAACTGGCCACTGGCCAAAACATTCTTTTAGCCGCTTCAACATATGCGGACATTGGGCCAGTCCCTTCTGCTATCCGCTTATCGGCATATTCTACTACTACAATTGCGCCGTCCACTAACATTCCGACTGCTAAAATTAGCCCAAACATGACCATATTTGAGATTGTTACACCCATAACGCCCAGTAAAACGAAACATAACAAAAAAGATGTTGGGATCGCAAAGCCCACTAGGATTGCCCCTCTAGACCCTAACGAGGTTAGCACCACTATCATGACCAGAGCAATAGCTGTAAGGACAGAACCCTCTAATTGCCCAACCATACTTGCTACTTGACTGGATTGATCATTAGAGGTTCCTACTTGGACGGCAACTTGCAGATCTTTTGGCCAGCTTTGTGACTCTGCTTTGACGACAGATTTTACTTCCTCTGCCATGTCTATGAGATTAAAGCCTCGGCGTTTTACAACTTGAATTGCCACTGTTGTTTCACCGTTAAATCGCGCTATACCTGAACGATCTTCGAAGGTTAGTTTTATTTCTGCAAGATCTCCCAAAGTTATAATGCGATCGCCATTTGTCTTTACTGGCAGGTTGTATACATCTGAAGGTTCATCGAAACTTGAAGGAATTTTTACGGAAAAAGCGCCTTGGTCTGAATTTATATTTCCTGCAGCAATTAACTGGTTATTATTTCTAACGACACTAATTAAATCATTCGCGGTAACGTTATAGGCCTCGAGCCTTAGTGGATCTATTAATACTTCCACCATTTCTTCACGATTGCCAGAAATAGGTGCTTCCAGCACTGCGTCCATGCTCTCTAGTTTTTCCTGAAGCTCCTTTGCGACCCTTGTCATTGTGCGCTCGGGCACTTTCCCGGTTAAATTTACAATAATCACTGGGAACTCGGAAAAGTTGAACTCATTAATTGAGTATTTGTCCGCTCCAGCAGGAAACTTAGTCTCCGCTTTGTTCATGGCATCCCTGACGTCTGCCATAATTTTTGTCTTGTCCCAGCCGAACTCAAATTCTAACGCTATTCCAGCATAATTTTCTGATGCCGTGGCGTTCATTTTTTTGAGGCCATCCAAGTCTGCCAACTCAGTTTCCATAGTTCTTATTAGCAGAGACTCGCTATCCTCAGCAGAAATCCCAGGGAATGGCACGGATATGAATAATGCCGGGATTTCAATGTCTGGCTCACCTTCTTTTGGAAGACCCGTGTACGCGTAAACGCCCGCCGCCAGCGATAAGGCAATTATCGCTATGATCATCCGCGCGCGCGCAGAAGCCCAATCTATTAGGCCAGTCATAAGGATACATCCTTGTAAGTCACAGAGACTTTAACGCCCTCTCTAACAAATTCTTGTCCAATAACTATAACGTCAACATTATCATCTAACCCTGAAACCCAGACACCTTCTTTGCTATCTTGCTCTAGATTTACCGCTGCGAACCGGGTCGTGTTTTGTTCGTCTATTAATCTTATTCCCAGTATTCCATCGTCATTTAAAGTTAATGCTGATTGCGGGAGCAGGTGCGCCTTCTTGCCGTCAGATCCAATTGCTATTTCAACAGTCTGGCCATCTCTTATTTCTAGTTGGTCATTTGGGACATTTACTTCAACTCGAAATGTTCTGGTTGTCGTATCAGCCGAACGGGAAAGAAACGTTACATTGCCATCTATTTCGTGACCACTTGTAAGCTTGGCTTTGACGGGAGCCCCCAATTTTACGCGAGATAACTCTGTTTCGGGTAGGAACCCTACTAGTTTGATTGGGTTAAGTTGTATGATAGTGCCACACAAGGCGCCGGGTTGAAGTAAAGATCCAATCTCAGCTGTGTCCGACTCCAATGTTCCCTCAAAGGGCGCTTTTATTATTAGTCTTTCAATTTCTTTTTCAGCAGCAGCGACGCCTGCTTCGGCAGATTGAATGCGTGCTCTGGTACTTTCAAAGCCTGCAGTTGCAGTGGCCACCCCTGCCTCTGCCGACCTCATGGCCGCCTCGGCAGAGGCCACTCTGGTCTCTGAGGCGTAGCCGCCCTGAGATAGTTTTGTTGCAGCGTTAAAATTTATTTTGGCTTCTTCAAGTCTAGAATTTGCTTCATCCAACTTTGCCTCCGTTTGTGGGATCAAGGCTTTTGCTTCTTCTAATTTAGCTGCTGCATCTGCTAACGCGGTCTTTCTTGTACCCTCATCCAACTTACACAAAATATCATTTTTTTTAACAAACGATCCTTTTCGTAAGGGTTCTGATACAACCTGACCGAAAGTTTCTGACCGAACTTCAACAAAACGCGCTGCTTCGGTTTCTCCCCGCAAAATAACATAACTTCCCAGGGTTTGTGAACTTGATGCATAAACAACAACACTGACAAGTTCAGAGACATTGTCAATTTGTTGGGTAACTTCTTGATCTGAGGTTTCTGTTTCAGCATTAGTGTTTTGTTGTTCTAGTCTCGCTTCAACCACACTTTTGATGCTGTTTCCACTTGCTAACTTATCAAAAGAGTCCCTTTCAAACACCAGAACGTACAAAGCAAAGATAACAACCATTGCAGTGATTATTGAAATAATTTTCATAAAACGAGGTTCCTTACAAACCAGTACTTAAACACTACGCTGAACTCACCAGTTCAGATTAATATTTTCAAACTCTTTTTGCAAGTGCAGCAAAAGTATAGGGGCTTCCCCTCAGCCATTAGAACGGTTAAGAAATGATAGAAAATGTCATTGTGAGGTTATTTGTGAGCGATACGGATAGTTTTATTGAAGAAGTAAGCGAAGAGGTGCGACGCGATCGCTTATACAAATTTTTGCGTAAGTATGCATGGGTTGGCATTCTGACGGTGGTAACTATCGTCGGTGGGACAACTTATTTAGAATTTCAGAAAGCACAGGCGAGGACGGAAGCAGAAGCAGTTGGCACTGCTATTATTAACGCGCTTGATATCTCCAATTTAGAGGAAAGAGCTGAAGAATTAAGAAAGATAGAAGTCTCAAACTCCGAAGCAAAAGCAATCTTGGCTATGCTTTTGGCAGCCGAAGAGATTTCGCTGGAGAATTATGAAGCTGCTAGCGCGAGCTTAAATGCTATTTTCGAGGACCCATCTATTTCGCGAGTCTACCGAGACATGGCAAAATTTAAATTCCTTTTGATTAGTCATGGGAATGTCGAAGATAATTTGATTTTAGCCGGTTTCAAAGAAATGGCTTCTCCGGGTAATCCTTTTCGCTTATTGGCAGAGGAGCAGATTGCGCTGCTGACGTTAAAAACTCAAGACATTGATACTGCAGTCGATAAACTAAAATCTATTTTGGAGGATGCAGAACTTACTGATACTATGAGACAGAGAGTGTCACAGCTTCTCATGTCATTGGGTGTTGATCCATCCAGCCTCTGAGTTTTGGGTTTAATGGAAATGTTTGGGAGTATTGTTTATTGAAGCTGAAAACTGGCTTAACGACGTTAGTGTCTTTGATTTTATTACTTGGTTGCGCCCAGGAACAAGTAGTGGTGCCGGGGAAACGAGAGCCCATAAGCTCAGTCGATAGTAAAGCAAAGCTGGATAATATGTCTGGTTCTATAGAAAACGGTTCCAGGCCTTTTTCTATCTCAAATGCTAAGGCAAATGAATCTTGGACTCAAGGTCATGGTACTCAAATCACAAGAACATCACATCCATCTCTAGATTTAGCGATTGATTTACTTTGGTCTGTTTCAATAGGGAAAGGAGACCAATCCCGTCACCGCATAACTGCGGAACCCGTTGTATTTGAGGGTAAAATTTTTACAGTCGATAGTCTTATGGTTTTGAGCGCGACGACTAAAGATGGTAAAATTTTGTGGCGAAAAGATTTGACGCCGGACGGTGAGAGTAGTGGAGAGGTAAGCGGCGCCGGTCTGGCAGCGGGTGCCGGTAAAATCTTTGTTACAACGGCATATGGACTTTTACATGCTATAGACCCCTCATCTGGCCAAGAAATATGGTCTCAACGTCTTTTAGGCTCTGGTAGCACGAGGCCTGCATATTATGATGGTTTGGTTTACTTGGTATCGAATGATGAAAGCGCTTGGTCGGTTGATGCTGAAACAGGAAGAGTAAATTGGACATTGGATAACTTTTCCGATGTAAATAACTTGATAAGTAACTCTGCCCCTGCCTTGTCTGAAAAGTTTGCTATTTTTGGCTATGGTTCTGGTGAAGTCCAAGCTGTATTCAGAAAGAGTGGTTTAGCCATATGGAGCACCTCTATCTCTGGAGGGCGAAGTGGACGCGCTGTAAGTATTGTTGACGACATTGTTACATCGCCGGTTGTAGATGGCTCTATTGTTTTTGTGGCAAACGCGTCTGGTCGGATTACAGCATTAAATCTTGATAATGGTGAGCGTATCTGGGGAAAACCCTTAGGAACCCTTGGAAATATCTGGCCGGCGGGTGATAGCTTATTTCTGGTAAATGATTTGTCCCAGCTCGTTAGAATGGATAAGTACTCTGGCGAAATAGTTTGGTCGGTTCAGTTGCCTAGCTTTCTAAAAATTAACCCTAGAAAAAGTAAGGAAGTTGTAGCCCATTTTGGGCCTATTGTCGCAAGTGGTAGGGTTATTCTAGCTTCTAGTGATAAAAAAATCCGAATATTCAATCCTATAGATGGATCGCTTATAGATGATGTAAGAGTGCCCAGCGGTGCTACAAGTAATCCGGTAATAGCGGATAATGTTTTATATTTTGTGTCGCGAGACGGCGACCTGCACGCTTTTCGCTAATATATTTTATGCAAAATGTGATGCCTGAATCTTTGGAGCACTGAAATGACCTTCACTCTAGCAATCGTTGGACGTCCTAATGTTGGAAAGTCAACGCTGTTTAATAGGCTGGTTGGAAAGCGTATTGCATTAGTTGACGATCAACCAGGAGTTACAAGAGATTTACGTGAAGGAGAGGCAAAATTAGGTCATCTTCGCTTCGTAGCAATCGATACAGCTGGCTTGGAAGAGGCGACTGACGAGAGTCTGCAGGGCCGGATGCGAAAATTAACAGAAAGTGTAATTGATTTAGCTGATGTTTGCTTATTTGTTATTGATTCAAGGGTGGGAGTAACGGCATTAGATCATTTCTTTGCGGATCTACTCCGGAAAAAGGCTAAGCATATTATTTTGGCTGCAAATAAGTCTGAGGGTAGAGCTGCAGACTCGGGTTTTCTTGATAGTTATAGTCTTGGTCTAGGAGAACCATTACGCATTTCAGCAGAGCACGGAGAGGGCATGACGGATTTGTTGTCTGAACTTGTCCCGCTTTTCGATAAACCATTTCAAGAGGGAGCTCATGTTTCACCGGAAGTAGACATTGATGTTTCGGATGACAATCACGCTAAAGATATTTTTACATATAATCCTCCAACAAGGGAGAGGCCACTACAGGTGGCGGTGATAGGCCGACCAAACTCTGGCAAGTCAACATTAATTAATAAAATCATTGGGGAGGAAAGACTCTTAACTGGTCCAGAAGCCGGAATTACCCGTGATGCAATTTCTATTCAGTTAGAGTGGCAGGCGATACCGATGCGTATCTTTGATACGGCAGGTATGCGCAAAAAAGCAAAAATAAATGATAAAATAGAAAAATTGTCGGTAGGAGATGGTCTGAGGGCTGTAAAGTTCGCCGAGGTTGTAGTCGTTTTGCTGGACGCGGCTATACCATTCGAACAACAAGATCTTAGAATTGCTGGCCTTGCCGAGAGAGAAGGTCGTTCTGTGGTTGTTGCAGTAAACAAATGGGACATTGAAAAAAATAAGCAAGAAAAACTGCGTAACATGCGCGAGGCTTTTCATCGACTATTACCTGAATTACGAGGTGCGCCATTAGTAACCGTCTCGGCAAAAAATGGTCGTGGATTGGAACGATTAAATAAGGAAATAATGAAAGCCCATAAAATTTGGAACAAAAGGGTAGCTACATCTCCGCTTAATATCTGGCTGAGTGATATGGTGGCGGCTCACCCACCGCCCGCTCCTAATGGTAAGCGAATAAAATTGAGGTACATTACACAAGCAAAGTCGCGGCCGCCTGGCTTCGTCGTTATGTGTTCTAATCCTAGTAAATTACCTACAAGTTACAGTCGGTATTTGGTAAATGGTTTGCGAGAATCGTTTGATCTGCCTGGAACTCCAATTAGGTTAACAATGCGATCGCAATCTGACAAAAATCCATTCAAAAATAGAAAAAAATCACAACCCTCGAAGTTGAAAAAACATCTTTAGTAGGTGTAAATGTTCCGTTTTGATAACTTGAGACCCTAGCTTGGTTATTCCAAGCCCCCGGTAGAATTTATACGGGTACAATTTCCTAAATAAGGACTTAATACTGGAGGTAAGGATACTGAGCCGTCTTCATTTTGACCGTTCTCTAAAACTGCAATTAAGCACCGACCAACTGCCACTCCGGATCCATTGAGGGTATGGACAAACTGAAGTTTTCCCCCTTCAGCAGGTTTGAATCTGGCAAGCATCCGTCTGGCTTGAAAATCTCCACAAACCGAAATAGACGAAATTTCCCTATATTTACCTTGTCCTGGCAACCATACTTCTAAATCGTGAGTTTTTCGAGCACCGAAGCCCATGTCACCCGTACATAACACAACAGTTCTATAGGGTAGGCCGAGCTTTTCTAATATAGCCTGAGCACATTTGGTCATTCTGGAGTGTTCTTCCAGCGACTGAGCTGGATGGGTTATTGAGACCATCTCGACCTTTTCGAATTGATGTTGCCGAAGCATTCCAGATGTATCCTTGCCAGCGGATCCTGCTTCTGATCGGAAACACAAAGTGTGTGCAGTAAGCCTAATAGGTAAATCGGTTTCGTTTAGGTTTTGGCCTGAGACTGTATTTGTTAGAGTTACTTCTGATGTTGGTATTAACCACCAGCCGTTTGTTGTTTTATAGCTGTCTTCAGCAAATTTAGGTAATTGGTTGGTTCCATACATTGCTTCATCTCTGACCAAAACTGGCGTCATGGTTTCTGTCATACCATGCTCATTAATATGTATATCGAGCATGAACTGAGATAAAGCGCGATGAACTCGAGCGATGGATCCACGCAACAAAACAAATCTGGATCCTGACAGCTTTGATGCAGTCTCAAAGTCCATACCAGGTTTAACACCTGCGATTTCGAAGTGTTCTTTTGCATTTTTAATTTGCGGAGGTGTTCCCCATTTGAATATTTCAATATTTTCTAATTCGTCCTCCCCAGCAGGAACGTCGCTCAGTGGGATATTGGGAATAGTCATTAATAAATCTGTCAATTCCTGATCTAATTCTTTTGCCTGTGAAGCTAATGAGGTAACCTCTTTCTTTTTACTTGCAACCAAATCTCGAAGTGTATTGAAGGCGGTTTCATCATTTGATGATTTTGCCTTCCCGATCTTTTTGGCCGCTTTATTTTGTTCGGCTGTCGCGGTTTCGGCTGCTAAAATTGCAGATCTGCGCTCTTCATCGAGGGAAAGGATTTTTGCCGACATTTTGGAAAGCCCGCGAAGGCTCAAAGCTTTATCAAACACTTCAGGATTTTCGCGGATGTATTTTATGTCATGCATTATCTTAAACCTATTCAAGTTTTCTGGCTTCTTATGCAACATTACTATGACAAAGTGTATACTTTTATAAGATCTATAAGCAAAATTTTTAGATGAGGCTTGGAGCTTGTTACCCTTTAGAAAACTAACTAAATAATAGTCGAAGGTACCTTGCAAACTGAGCAACAAGGGCCTAGGTTCCGCCAAGCACGGCACTTTATAATAACAAGGAATTCCTCATGGAAGCATTTGCACAATTTGTCCCTCTAATTCTTATTTTCGCTATCATGTATTTTTTACTTATTCGACCACAGCAACGAAAGTTAAAAGATCATAAAAAAATGGTTGAAAGTCTGAGACGGGGTGACATGATCGTAACCCAGGGTGGACTAATTGGAAAAGTCACAAAAGTGAAGGAAGACAATGAACTTGAAGTTGAGTTGTCCGAAGGCGTAAAAGTTAGAGTAGTACAATCTACGGTCGCGCAGGTTCTCTCAAAGACAGAGCCCGCAGCGTAAAATTGTGTTGATTTTTTAATGCTGCAAATAGAGCTTTGGAAACGTATAATAATCTATGGTCTTGTTCTGGCAGGCCTTTTATTTGCTTTGCCGAATGCTTTCTACTCAAGGGTAGAAAGCTACAATGACGCAAATTCAGCAATTGAAAATGGTCAAGATCCTGATTTGTTTAGAGATGAGCAGCAACTTTGGTTCGATTACTTACCATCCTCTCTCGTTAATTTAGGTCTGGACTTAAGAGGCGGCGCTCATTTACTAGCGGAAGTGCGCACAAGTGATGTTCATGCTCAAAGAATTAAGAGCTTGTGGCCAAATGTTCGCGATGTTCTCAGGAAAAAGAGATCCGATATTGGCACAATTAGATTACAAGACAGTACACCTGGGGTACTACGTGTTAAAATTTCTAAACCAGAAGCGATGCAAACAGCGATTGAGGCTGTAGCGGCGCTTTCAAAGCCTGTAGTTAGTTTGACACAGGCAGGTGCTGAAGATTTAAAAATATCTTCAGACGGTGATTTTCTACTAATTTCCTTATCTGATGCCGAAGTTCTGGCTACTGATGAAAGAACAATGCGACAGTCTTTGGAAATTATTCGGCGGCGAGTTGATGAAGTTGGAACACGGGAACCTACGATACAACGTCAAGGATTAGATCGTATTTTGATCCAAGTTCCGGGTATAGGTTCGGCTACAGAGCTCAAAGAATTAATTGGTACGACGGCTCAGCTCACATTTCAGGCTGTCATCGGAAAAAATTCTTCTTCGACGACGCCTTCTTTCGGCAATGAAGTATTACCTTCATTGGATGAAGAGGGAGTATTCTACACGCTTGAAAGTGCCGCGGTAGTAACGGGTGAGCAATTGGTGGATGCTCAGCCAAGTTTTGATCAAAATGGAAGACCCGCGGTAAATTTCCGATTTAATCCAACAGGAGCAAGAAAGTTTGGTGACTATACAGCAGAAAACATAGGAAGTCCTTTCGCAATTGTTTTGGACAAGGAAGTCATAAGTGCACCTGTTATTCAGTCTCACATCCCCGGTGGGTCGGGTATAATAACAGGTAATTTTACTGTCGAAGAGAGTACAAACTTGGCGATTCTGCTCAGAGCTGGCGCGCTTCCAGCAGGCCTTGAGTTCTTGGAAGAGCGAACAATTGGGCCAGAGTTAGGTGCTGATAGTATTAAAGCAGGCAAAATGGCGTGTATTGTAGCATTTGCAGCCGTGTTGGTGTTTATGTTTTTATCATATGGTATGTTTGGTCTGTTCGCAAATGTTGCTCTTATCGTAAATGTATTTTTAATTTTTGGTTTATTAAGTGCCATCGGGGCTACGTTAACACTGCCCGGTATTGCAGGAATTGTGTTGACTATAGGTATGGCGGTTGATGCAAATGTTTTGATTTTTGAGCGCATAAGGGAGGAAATCAAATTAAATAAAGGTCCAGCTAGAGCAATAGAATTGGGATATGAGAAGGCACTTTCTGCGATTATCGATGCAAATATCACTACATTTATAACAGCAGTGATTTTATTTGCTATTGGATCAGGTCCGGTTAGGGGCTTTTCGGTTACGCTTGGTTTAGGGATTATAACCTCTGTGTTCACTGCGATATTTGTGACCAGACTTCTAATTGTGATTTGGTTTGAACGCCGTCGCCCAAGAAAAGTAGAGGTTTGATTATGCGATTAAAACTTGTGCCGAATGAAACTACGATCAATTTTTTTGGAAAATCAAACGTCTTCTTCGGCGTCTCAATTTTTGCGGTTATTCTATCCTTTATAACCTATATTATATTAGGCCTGAACTTTGGAATTGATTTCAAAGGGGGTACTTCAATCCGTTCGGAAAGCAAAGTAGAAATTGAAATAGCTAAATATAGAAACGCGCTATCGAGCCTAAATCTAGGTGACGTTGCAATTTCGGAAGTTTTTGACCCTACATTCGAAGCTGATCAAAATGTTGCTCTTATAAGAATTGAGGCGCAGGATGGTCAGGAAGCAGTGACATCTGAAATCATCGAAATAATACTTAGCACTTTAAAGGCTAATGTATCTGAGGACATCAAATTCCAAGCAGTAGAAAGCGTGGGTCCAAAAGTATCAGGCGAATTGATAAAAAAAGCTGTAATGGCAATCTTATTAGCGATTGGTGCGGTGTTATTTTATATATGGCTGCGTTTTGAATGGCAATTTGCGCTTGGGGCTGTTTCAGCTCTTATACATGATATAGTTCTTACCATAGGCATTTTTTCTGTTTTGCAAATTAAGTTTGATTTAGCAATAATTGCAGCCTTACTAACCATAGTTGGCTACTCTTTGAATGACACGGTGGTTATATTCGATAGGGTGCGCGAAAATTTACGAAAATACAAAAAGAGGCCACTGATTGATGTAATGAATTTATCAATTAATGATACTTTGAGCCGTACGATTATGACTTCTTTAACTACGCTGCTGGCTTTGATTGCATTATTTACTCTAGGTGGTGACGTCATCAGGGGGTTTGTATTTGCTATGATTTGGGGAGTGGTTGTGGGTACTTATAGTTCCGTTTTTGTTGCCTCAAATATCTTATTGCTCCTGGGTATAAAACGCGATTGGTCAAAACCAAATGCAGAGGCTGGCACTTCCATGCCGCAGCCATGATACCAAACATTTTTGTCGAGATATTTGAATTAAATGGACTTTTAACTGTCGCTTTAACAGCACTTATTGCGGGTATCGTAAGGGGCTTTTCCGGATTCGGCACAGCAATGATATTTTTGCCGGTGGCTGGCAAATATTTTGATCCTGTTACGGCTATAATCGTTTTAACTATAATGGATTTATGTGGTCCAGCTTTAATAGTGCCGAAAGCCTTGCGGGATGCCTACAAACCAGATTTGTTGCGGCTAATTGGTGGCATGATAATTACACTTCCGCTAGCACTGTACTTTTTAGTTAATATGGAGACGGAAATATTCCGATATATTGTAAGTAGTCTCGCTTTGTTTATGGTTTTTGTGCTCGCAACGGGATGGAGGTTTCATGGTAATCTTGGTAATGGTGCATTAATTGGGCTTGGAGGTGTCGCTGGTGTAACTGGTGGGATAGCTGGAGTGCCTGGACCGCCGGTGATATTATTTTACATGGCGACCATTCATCCAGTAAAAGTAATACGAGCAAATAATCTGCTTTTTCTTTTTGGATTTGATATTTTTGCGTTATTTTTTCTTGGTGTTGCGAGCGTTCTGAATATAAATGCCGTTGTTTTTGGGTTAGTTTTAGCAATCCCAATGGGTTTAGGAAATGTTATCGGCGCAGTCTTTTTTAACCCAGAGAAGGAGAAACTGTATAGGATGATTGCCTTCTTAATAATTACGCTGTCTGCTTTGAGTGGGCTTCCACTATTGAGTGATCGACTTATGAGTTAAGTTTTGAGCAAAATAAATTCCGAATAAATATAAATAATTAAATTAAAGCAGTATCTTATGATATTATTTTAAGGCGAAATAGCTTATTTATACACTTAAATTTGTCACTTTTTCTGTTATAAAAATTAGTCTATGTATTCTGCATGTTGTTATCAGTAAATAATTTAAGTGTTTCCCGAGGTGGGGTAAGTCTGTTTAAGGGTTTAAACTTTACTCTATCGTCTGGCCAATTCATTTCGTTGACTGGTGGTAACGGCACTGGAAAAACCACACTATTGAGATCTATAGCTGGATTGCAACCGATAGATGAGGGTGAGATATTAATAGAGACCGATAACTTCATTTTTGCTGGCGACTCGAATGGAATAAAAACGTCATTAACAGTATCAGAGAATTTACGTTTTTGGAGTGCTATTTTTGGTGAAAAAGAGTTTGAAGAAGCGCTGGAGGTGTTTCATCTAACAAAGTTTGAGAATAGATTTGCAGGCAAGTTATCTGCAGGGCAAAAAAGAAGGTTGTCGTTAGCTCGTCTTATGTTGGCCGATAAAGGTATATGGTTGCTTGATGAACCAACGGTTTCATTAGACAAAAAATCTATGGAAGAATTCTCTAAAATTCTAAAAAATCATTTAAAAGCGGGTGGTGCCGCAGTGGTAGCAACTCATACTGATCTTGGCCTGAAAACACACTCCTCGAACATAAATATAGAGGATTATCGCACAAAAAGTGGAAATTTGAATGCCAGTGCAGGAGCATTCTTATGATAGCGTTGCTACAACGTGATTTGCTCCTCGCAGTAAGAGCTGGCGGAGGATTTGGTCTTGGAGTGGCATTCTTTTTAATAGTAGTTGTTTTGGTGCCGCTGGGTATTGGTCCTGACATGGTGATACTATCAAAAGTTTCTGTTGGTGTTTTGTGGGTAGGTGCTTTATTGGCCTGCGTCCTATCATTAGATCGAATTTTCTCGCTCGATTATGATGATGGGACACTTGAACTATTGCTGACGTCTCCTATCCCTTTGGAGGCTGTGGTAACTATAAAAGCATTTTCACACTGGATAACAACCGGACTACCATTGGTTGTAGTTTCGCCAATTCTTGGTTTACTGCTTGGATTACAGGTCAGTGATTTAAAGTGGGTGGTAATATCTTTATTGATTGGCACGCCGGCCCTGTCGGCGATAGGCGCCTTCGGTGCCTCGTTGACCGTTGGTATCAGGAGAGGAGGGTTACTGTTATCTTTACTTGTCTTGCCTCTGTACGTTCCTACCCTTATCTTTGGTGCAAATGTGGCCAGTAAAGGTCTAGAAGATGTATCCAACAATGGAGCTTTATTGATTTTAACAGCGGTTACGCTGGCAGCTTTTTCAATATTGCCTTTTGCTTCAGCTTTTGTTTTAAGAATTAACTTGCGATGAAGAGGAGATATGATGTCGCTTTGGGAATATGCTAATCCTGTAAAATTTTTAAAGCTTTCTGACAAAGTATTACCATTTTTTGTTGGTTTTTCGATTATTGGACTAACTGTTGGATTGTTTTGGGGCTTTTTTTTCACGCCTGATGACTATCGACAGGGTTCAACAGTAAAGATTATCTATTTGCATGTTCCATCAGCATTAATGGCGATTAATGCTTGGTTTATGATGTTGGTTGCTTCACTAATATGGCTGGTTCGTCGTCACCATGTATCAGCCTTGGCTGCAAAGGCAGCTGCTCCCGTTGGAGTTACAATGACAATGGTTGCCCTAGTAACTGGGGCTCTATGGGGTCAGCCAATGTGGGGTACTTGGTGGGCGTGGGATCCAAGATTAACTTCGTTTCTTGTTCTATTTTTATTTTATTTAGGGTACATGGCGCTCTGGTCAGCGATAGATAATCCAGATACCGCTGCTGATTTAACCTCCATGCTCTGTATAGTTGGCTCCGTGTTTGCGATTTTAAGTCGCTATGCAGTAAATTTCTGGAACCAAGGCTTGCATCAAGGTGCGTCGCTTTCTTTAGACAAAGAAAAAAACGTTGCAGATGTCTTTTATCAACCTTTGTTATTTTCAATATTTGGGTTTGTATTTCTGTTCTTAACTTTAGTATTAATAGGTACAAGGACTGAAATTCGCCTGAGGCGCACTGAGGCTTTGCGTTTAAGAAAGGATAGTGAGTAGAACGTGCCAGATCTGGGGAAATATGCTTTTAGTGTTTTAACGTCCTATGGAATTTCATTTCTATTAATTGGCTGTCTAGTAGCTTTTATTCTGTACCGAAATTATAGAATTCGAATTGATTTGGAAAAAGAAGATAATTCATGAAAGGGATGTCAAATATCCCAATCTTGATGTTTTTGCCGATTGTTTTTTTTATATTTCTTGTCGGTGCTTTTTATATTGGTTTACAGCGTGATGACGATAATTCTTTGCCTTCCGTGCTAATTGGGGAATTAGCTCCAGATATCACCAAAAACGAATTATACTCGGGTTCTGAGGTAACTCCTGAATTAATGAAGTCTCCTGGTATTAAACTCGTTAACTTTTGGGCGAGTTGGTGCCCTCCTTGTAGGGCTGAACATGAAAAATTACTTGAAATAGCTGAAAGTGGTACAGTTATTTTTGGAGTAAATATAAAAGATGATAAAGAAAATGCACTCTCATATCTGCAGAGGTATGGTAACCCATTTCAAGCCGTGTCATACGATCCCGATGGTAGGACTGCCATCGATTGGGGTGTAACGGCACCGCCCGAAACATTTATAATTAATAACGAAGGTGAGGTCTTGTTTCGATTTGCTGGTCCTCTAGTGGGCCAAGACTACGTAAGTCGCTTTTTGCCAGCGTACGAGTCTGCCCTAAATAAAGAATAGATGTATTTTCTGCTAGTTGTCTAGGACGCTTTGGCTAGGTTTCTTAATACATAGTGTAAAACGCCACCGTGCTCGATATATTCTATCTCTATTGCTGTATCGATCCTACATTTAAGCTTAATCGTTTTAATGTTTCCATCGGGGTACAGAATTTCGCAGTCAGTATCGCCAAGTGGCGTTATTTCTTCCAGTCCGTGAATTGAAATTATTTCATCTCCAGTAAGAGCAAGTGAATTTCGGTTGTTACCATTTGTGAATTCAAAGGGTATAACTCCCATACCCACGAGGTTTGAACGATGAATTCTTTCAAAACTTTCTGCTATAACAGCTTTGATGCCGAGTAATGCAGTTCCTTTAGCTGCCCAATCCCGAGAAGAACCCGCGCCATATTGCTCTCCGCCAATGATTACTAAAGGAGTGCCATTTTCTTTATGGGCCATCGCAGCATCAAAAATTGATGTTGTTTCACCATTTGGATTTTTTGTATAGCCACCTTCAACATTCGAGAGCATTTCATTTTTAATCCTAATGTTGGCGAATGTTCCACGCATCATTACTTCGTGATTACCCCGCCTTGAGCCATATGAATTAAATTCACGTGAAGGTACTTGCCTCTCTGTCAGATATTTACCAGCAGGAGTTGTTTCTTGAAAAGAACCAGCTGGGGAAATGTGATCGGTTGTAATCATATCGCCCAACAGAGCTAATATTTTAGCATTATTGATACTTGATATGGAGCCCGGGTTTTCCGCGATTTCAGCAAAATAGGGTGGATTTTGAACATACGTTGAAGTCGACGGCCAATCATATGTTTCTCTCTCTGTAACTTCAACCTCTTGCCATTTTTCATCACCATCAAAAACTGCTGCATATTTTGACTGAAAAGCGTCTCTTGTGACCGTTTTCTCCACGAGTTCTGCAACTTCATGTGATGAAGGCCATATGTCTTTTAAATAGACTTCTTCTCCTTCGGGTGTTGTTGTTATTGGTTCGGTCGTGAGATTTATGTCAACGGTGCCTGCTAGGGCATAGGCGACTACCAATGGAGGAGATGCTAAATAATTTGCTCTTACATCTGGAGATATTCTGCCTTCAAAATTTCGGTTTCCAGATAAAACTGAAGTTGCCACAAGATCGCCATCGGAAATAGCTTTTGAAATTTCAGGTTGTAATGGGCCAGAATTTCCAATGCAGGTCGTACAGCCGTATCCAACGAGATTAAACCCTATCTGATCCAAATCTTTTTGTAGGTCTGCAGCTTCCAAATAGGCTGATACTACTTGTGATCCAGGAGCCAGTGATGTCTTTACCCATGGTTTTCGCTGAAGTCCTAACTCGACGGCCTTACGTGCTACAAGGCCAGCTGCAATCATTACATATGGGTTCGATGTATTTGTGCAAGATGTGATGGAAGCAATGACTACTTTTCCCGAAGACAACTTAAAATCTTCACCCTCAACATTAATTTCTTCATCCATTGGTCTTTTGAAGGTTTTCTCCATTTCTTCTAAGAATGCTTCCTTCGCACTATCTAGCCTCACATAATCTTGAGGTCTTTTGGGGCCAGAAATAGCTGGAACTATGGAGCTCATGTTAAGTTCAAGTGTATCAGAGTAAATAGGATTATAATCTTCAGTTCGCCATAAATTATTTGCTTTTGCGTAAGCTTCGACCAATAAAATCCGCTCTTCGTCTCGGCCAGTGTTTCGAAGGTATCGCAACGTTTCGTTATCAATTGGGAAAAACCCACAAGTTGCTCCATATTCTGGCGCCATGTTTGCTATTGTTGCTCTATCGGCTAAGGGGAGTTTGTCTAATCCATCTCCATAAAATTCTACAAATTTACCAACAACACCCTTCTCTCTAAGCATTTCTACTATCTTAAGAACAAGATCGGTCCCAGTGGTTCCTTCGGTAAGTTCACCTGACAACTTGAACCCTACGACTTCAGGTATAAGCATAGATATAGGCTGGCCAAGCATGGCTGCTTCAGCTTCAATTCCACCGACTCCCCAGCCCAATACAGCCATCCCATTGACCATTGTTGTGTGGCTGTCTGTTCCTACTAATGTATCCGGATAAGCAACTTCAAAACCATTTTGGTCAATATCAGTCCATACAGTTTGGGCAAGGTACTCTAGATTTACTTGATGGCATATCCCTGTACCGGGTGGAACAACACGGAAGTTATTAAATGCTGACTGTCCCCATTTTAAGAAAGAGTAACGTTCCATATTTCTTTCGTATTCACGGTCTACATTTGTCTTAAAGGCCCGTTGATTTCCAAATTCATCGATCATCACTGAATGATCAATCACAAGATCAACTGGGTTTAGGGGATTAATCTTTTGGGGATCGCCTCCAAGTTTCATGATGCCATCTCTCATAGCGGCTAAATCAACCACTGCTGGAACTCCAGTAAAATCTTGCATTAGCACGCGAGCAGGTCGATATGCTATTTCTCGAGAGGTTTGGCCACCATTTTCTGCCCAGTCTGAAAAAGCTTTTATATCCTGTAAGCTGACCGTCTTACCGTCTTCAAAACGTAATAAATTTTCTAAAACAACATTCAAGGCGGCAGGCAGTTTGGAGAAATCTCCTAGTCCAGCATCGCTCGCTGCATTAATGGAATAAAAGGCAATTTTTCTGCCATTTACCGAAAGTTCTTTTCTCACTTTTTTTGAATCAATGCCAACTTTAATAGACACTCGAATCTCCTGATTGATAAGATTTAACCCTGTTTGAGAAGCTTTTGACGTATGTTTTCGAGGCGTTCAAGAGTAATTATATCTAATTGTGCACAATTGTATACAAAAATACACTTTTCTTAATTTTTTACCAACTGTGCTTTAATTTTAAACTGAGGTAAGAGGTTTTTGAAAAGCTTACTTTCTATTTATTCGTTTATTTTCCGAAAACTCTCTTAAAAATCGTATCGACGCTTTTAGTATGATAAGCTAGATCAAATTTCTCTCTTATATCTTCTTCACTTAAGAAATGCCTCACATCCTTGTCGGATAG
>CENG01016185.1_pt1 | contig 18496 bp, 17 predicted proteins | sample 530131 | NCBI WGS metagenome assembly CENG01 (sample SAMEA2591057, study PRJEB7988) | marine metagenome | biome: marine biome (ENVO:00000447); feature: surface water (ENVO:00002042) layer; material: saline water (ENVO:00002010), including plankton (ENVO:xxxxxxxx) | depth 5 m
TCTTCAGGCATGATAATCACTCAAGAGGGCGGAGGTGTTCTGGACGAGCAATGACAGTTTTTTGCATGTTACCGTCCTTTACGGAAACGACCCAAGCAACACCTTGGCGCTTCTGAATGAATCCTGTTCGGCCATTGAATCGGCGATGAGGCATACCCATTTGTTGTCCGCCGTCCAAGACAATTGCGACGCGGTCACCCTCGTCATAGTTGTGCATAATTCGGCTGATGTACGTTCGAGAACGGTCTTTTCGTCGTCGACGTAGGATGCTTCGTGTCCCTACTCGTAGTCCCTTGGATCGCTTCATTTCAATGACCTCCACGGTTCGAATACTGCATTACGCTGATTCGAGGCATCTCTGCGACCTACCCACTGCATATAAGCACCGCGATGAATCAAGTCCAGTCAATCTGCGTGAATATCTCCGACATCGAGCCATTCGACTGTACATTTCGCCTTGATGAGTGATGCAATCGAGGGTTGTGTGCGACCATCATCACCATGAACAGTTTCCTTGACGTAAGTCCCAGATTCACAGCGGAGAGTGAATTCCACCGCAATTGGTCCAGTATCATCGCTTTCAACCGAAGCATCCCGTGTTTCGATGACCTTTCGCCTTCGAACGAGATCAGCTCGACGATGAGCGACTCGTTCCGGGGTTCTTTGAGCAAGATTGACCCCTTCCAATTTCTCAATAATGCCAAGGATGGTCGCTTCATCAGGAAGAGGCAGGGTTTCGACCGGTTCCGGGTTGGTAGCAAGAAGATTTGCAATCAAATCAGCTTTCACGCCTTTTTCTGAGCAGCCTCGTTCTGTACACAGCTCGACGAGTTCTGCTTTCTTCAATTTCTTGAGTTCCGATTCGTCAAGAATAGAAACTTCAACGCGCTCTAAGGGCTTCTTTGGATTGTCCTTTCTGTCACCTCTACGACGATGTTTTCGTCGACCACGCCCACGCTGTTGAACGTCTTCCTTGGTCAAATCAAGAGGTGCGGTGAGAACATCAAGTTCCGGTTGTGTTAGGGGTTCAATGATGAATCGGATGGTGTATGATTTCTCAGCAGGTGTATCCTTGACACGAACGACTTCACTTCGATTTGAACGTCGCATGTCAGTAATTTCGATTGAACCGTTGGCTCGGTCATTAATGTCCTTCATTGCAGCGTCATAATCAACATTCCATCGTTTTGGTTCTTTGATTTCGAGAACAAAAGGACGACCTCGACCAAGACATCGAACATCGATGTCTTCTCGACCCATGCCATGGAAAGCATGTTCACGGCCTTCAAAGAACTCAATCAATGGGTTGCCAATGAGATCTTGAACGCTCGACGGGTATTGCTGCCCAGTGTGGTTGCACTTCTCACAACCCCGGCCTTTACAGGCTCGGCATGGCCATCGAGTCTGAGGAATTCCTCGTTCATATTTTTTGTAACGGCCGTAGATGTAAGCACTTCGAACATCGAGTGTAACGGTTAACGTAAGGACGTCGATAAGTGCAAGAATATCCGGTTTGTCGTTAACGATGGAAACACCACTCAACCGTTGCTTAACCTTTCCTGAAATCAAGCCAACAAGGGACGGTTTCAACGCATCCGAGCCACCAGCAGCAAATCGCTTTCGAAGCCCTTCTTCACCTTCGATCTGATCTTTTGGAAAACGAGCGCCGATTTGTAATTTCTCAATTTCATAACCTTGTAGGGCATCCGCTATGACGTCTGCTAGAAGATCCGCTTCTTCGAATAGATTTTCACAGAATGGGCAAAGAGGAATCTCTTCACGAATCTTGAGGAGACGTTGGTTACCTTCACTGATCAAATCTCGAATCTGAATGCCCGATGCTTCGTTTGTTTGCTGAAAAGAGCGTTTTCCACCAAGGCGACCAAGGCAAGAGTCGCATGTTCCCATTCGAACAAGATGCTTCAACCCAGCAGGGGAGGGCGCTCGTGGAATTTCTTCCGTGTGAGATTCGAGTTGTTCAGGCTCGTCAAGTTGCTCAGGCTCATCCTCCGTTTCCTCAACATCATCCCAGAGGGAGTAATCGGTCGAACCAAATCCAGAATTGGCATATTTCATCCAATCTTCATCGTCTTCAGGCTTTGAATCTTCAACCATCGAATCACCTACCGCCGACAGGACAACCCATTCGACCGCAACCTTCCGTCATCGACATCCTTCAAGAAGACACCGATGCTATTCTTCTTCTGAATCACCCTTTGTAAATTGATGGAGTAACCCGAGTGCTGCTGTGGTGAGAACAAGACTGGCGATTAAAGAAAGGAAAATCATTGCAGCGGAAAAGATTCCAAAATTGCTGAACAGACCCATTGGAGAAAGAGCGATCACTGAAAATCCAGCGATATCGGATGCTGCACTTCCAATCAGAGCAAGTCCGCATGCGCCACCGACAGCATGCAAAGCTTGCTTGTGAGATTCGCCCTTCTCCCGACTTTCTCGATACCGTTCGGTAACGTGGATGCAGTAATCGATACCAACACCAAGAGAAATGGTTGCAATTGTAACAGTGACAATGTTGAGACTTGCACCTGAGACTTCCATTAACCCGTACAACCATACAACGACGAGAAGAATTGGGCCGAGGGTAACGAGTGCTTGTTTGATTGAACGGAACCCGATGGCTAGCGAAATGAACACAAACAACGAACCCAAAACGAGGGAGGACTGCATTTCATCCTGCATTTCGGTGGATGCAACATATCGAGTCACAGGGCGCCCCGTCGTCATGACCCAAGTCAGGGGTTTCTCTTCTGTAGGCGCAGTTCCTGAGGATTCATGCGTTCCAGTTGAGAGATTGGTGAAGACCTCAAGATCGCTCCAAAGCTTCTCCATGGCAGGGGCAAGGCTTGGGAAATCCTCAGGGCCAGTGATGCCGAATCGAATCAACATGTGGTTGTATTCAGCGGGTTCACCGTTGATGTCAAGCCAAGGTGTTGTAGGGGCGAGTTCCACCTTTGGCATGATGTAGAGACTGACGATGCTCGCCGGAATTGAAGGAATTGGCCCAATGCCTGGTACACCTTCCAGTGTTAGGAATCCATACATGAAGGCAAGACAATCTCGGTCTTCCGTATCAATAAACCCAAATTGAGTTGTGTTGCAATCAACGCCATTTCCTTCAACATCTGGATTCCAGCCACGTGCTCGAAACGGCTCATCGTCAAGAACCATTGAACCCTGGGCTGCAAAGACCAATTCATCGAGTGCAAGCAAGTCGATGTTTCCGTCCGGAGTCTTGGTGATTTTTTCTGGAATACCATCTTGTGGTGTGTTCATCCGTTGCCTTAAGTCGTCAATAGCAGCATACACTCTTGGATCCAGAACATCACCCTCGACCAGCAACATTGCTGGCTCACCCTCATCTGAGAATCGTTCGTTGACGATATTCACGCCTTGAGCAAAGTCTGAGGATTCGTCGAGGAAGTCTTCAACGGCAAAATCGCCTTCAAGATTGGACATGGCAATGCTCGCTGGAACGGTTACGAGCAATGCGAGGACTGCGATAACAACCGAATTCTTGAATCGACCGCTCTTGATGGTTAATCCTCGAAGCCATCGTTCGGGTACAAGATGTGTAATCTGCCGTTCCTCAATGGCTCCTTTACGCTTTTCAATCCATTCATCGAAACTCATTCGTAACAAAGGAACCCATAAACCAGTCAAGAGGAAAGCAGCAAGAATTCCCATTGCCGCCTCAACACCAAAACTTCGCAAGGCGGCAATATCCGAGAAGAGATTTGCCGAAAATGCAGCCATTGTTGTGACGGAGGTAAGAAGAATAGCACGGCCAACCCGAGTCAACGTGATTGTCCCAGATTCAGCAGCACTTTTTCCGAGTTTGCGCTCCTCCTTGTATCGATGCAGGGCATGCAATGAATCGTCGATTCCGAGTGCTAGAACAAGGATTGGAAGAAGGTTGGAAAATTGAGACCTTGCGATAATGTCCCAGCCAAAGAATCCAGTTAGATTTGAGATGTGGCCAATGAATCCCTGCATCCACAGCAATGCTCCACCTAAAGCAACAACAACGATGGCAACATCACTCACGCGCCGCAGGCTGACGTACAAAAGCCCCAGAATAATCAAGCCCATTAGGGCGATAAGTCCTGTTGAAGATTGCAATTCTCGATTGACTTCCACATTGACCCCTTGTCCAACTAGGAGGGTTAGTGAAGTTCTGTCATGCGATCGCAGATGGCCTTCTAAGTCCATATAGGTCCATTCGACAGAACAACCAGCACCCTCCTCTTCCTTGAGTTCAAGGCAGTATTCTTCGGAATACTGAGGGGGGTGAAGAACCAATTCACTGTTCGCAAGACGATAGCCCCCGATGACCAATCCTTCGTCAGAGTTTCGAATTGACTTCTCCTGTTTCGCATCCTTCCAGACGATTTCCCAGCCACTTTCTTCGAGCGAGGCTCGATCAAGCTGTACGAGTAACCAAGATGCTGAACCACTCCATCGCCCAAATCCAGTCATCTCATTTTGCCAGTTTCCTTCGGAATCGAGCGAACCTCCAATAGGACCGCTTTGGATTGAAGTAGGGTCGGAAACGAAACCTCTGTCGAGAGAAATCCAACGCAGGAAGTCGTTGTTACTGCCCTCAGCCATTCGTGCAGCAGCCATATCGATGTGGTCTTGAGTGACGTTGACATCATCAAAACTCAAACAGTCGAGTGGAAAGCAATCCGACCAATTTGTGGGAGGAGGGGTCGGAACTCCGAGAGGAGATAGACCTGGTTGTGTAAGTATGGATGTGTTGTTCATGAAGCCCCTGAAGATATCTGCAAGCGACATAACACCGGTTGTCTGGTGCCCTGTGACTTCGTTAACCAGTGGTTTAAGGGACTGCCCGAGAGGGTGTTCCTCGACCAACTTTGCCTTGGAATCGATTTCCTTGAGTATGGTAAGATTGAGGATTCCTCCGTTCGGTTCCGAAATTCCAACCCACGGTTGACCGGCCTCAACAATTTGATTTGCAGGAGGAATGCTTGTGTAATCGGGCGTTCCTCCATCGATTGTTGATGCAGGTTCCCATGTGCTGATGTCTTCGACTTGCGAAGGATCTCGAACAGATACAACGAATCCTAGGATAATTTCACTCGTTGGAAATTCATTGTCAATGATGCTTTGAGCGGTGAGTTCAGGAGATTCCATTTCATAGGACTCCATATCGATAGGCTGCAACGCCGTTAGAGCACCAGGAATCATGAACAAGGTCAGAATAAAGACCGCGATATGGACACGTTTCCGATGAGCAACCATGCTCTCAGAAAATTTTGCAAATCGAGTGCCCATACCTCAAGGGTCGGCTTATACTTCATGAATGAATGTATTTTAATCAGAAAGAAAAACGAGGCTATTCCTTCCAAGTTCCATGGAAATCTTCAGCGTTGTCGACTCGAATAAACAGGTCAAGTGACGACCAAACAAGACTGTTGAATCCGGAAGCCATACCATCCGGCCCACCTGCTTTTGCTGTCATGAATTCAAGCGTATCCGAGGGGGAATGCCACTCTTGCCAGAAGGAAATATCTCCACCTGGGCTGAAGAAGTTGAATGTTGGATATCCTGCAGAGAAGAACGCACAGTGATCCGAGGCACAGGATTCTGCAATTTGCCATGTGATTGGATTCCCTTCAGTTGGTTGGTATGCAAGATCTTCGTCTATTGTCTCACCGACCCAATCGTACATGCGATTCATGTTCTCATCGCTCGCACCTGCAATACTGATTGTCCAGTCATACTTCGTAGCAGAAAACAATTCGCCTGTTAATGGGTCAAGAATTGGCTCCGTCACCGGTGTAATCGGATAATTGAGTGAAACCATATCGAAATTCATGTACGCTCGAACAGAGACATTTTCGGGAAGATGATCTACATAGGCTAGCGATCCCAGTAGCCCCTCTTCTTCACAAGCCCACAGGGCCGCTACCACAGTATGGTCAAATTCCATTGTCGCAAGTGCCTGTGCCATTTCGAGTGAGACTGTTGAACCGGAGGTATCGTCGTTTGCGCCTTCATTGGTCCCTCCGCTTGGTGGAGTGAATGCGTAGGCGATGTCAAAATGTCCTCCGATGACAATGTATTCGTCAGGGTTGACTCGACCCCAATTGTACCCAACAATGTTCAATTGATCTGGGTCGTCTTCATATCGCGTAATTTCAACATGATCGAAGCCCATGTCCCACATTTTGTCCTCCATGGCTTCTGCTGCAAGTTCGTACCCAGCCCCTCCTTCATGGATTGAGGCACTTGCACACCAACGGTTGTTGTATTCTGATGTGAGCATGTCAATCGTGTCGTAGGCTCTCCTTCCATCGACCAGCATAAGTTCATCACTATCGACAAGCGGTATGGTTGCATTCCATACCTCTTCGCCAGCAGTGATGGTGAGGGCAATATTCTCGCGCTCGCTATCGAGTACGAGGAATTCGAGTATCGCTTGTGCAGCATCAAATGTCATCTCGACATCGTCTCTCAAGACCCCGTATTCATCCATAAAGAAAAGCCCTGGGCTGCGATTCATCGTCCAATCGACAGATGATGTTACATTGATGCTGAAATACTGCCCACGAAGTACACTATCTGGAGCCTCAACACTGAGTTCGGAGACTTGGACAGGCTCAACTTCCTCGCCAAAGCATCCACTGAACATCGCAAGGACGATGGTAGCAGCAAGGAAGATTGGACGCATTAACTACTGCTCAATACGCTTCCATTTAGAAATTCGCCTCAAATCCATCCTGAGGCAAGAAGGCCACTAAGTGCCACCAAACCCCAGAGGGCCAACGGAGGTAAATTCTCTTTCCACGTCATTTTCATTGGCTCTTTACCGATATCAAATTCAAGTTCCATTGAGCAACAGATAACGAACCAAACCCAAACAGGACCGCCAATGACCAGAGCAAGCCGAGCCTGCTCTTCTCCATCGAGACAGAATCCTGCATAGAGCATAGTAACCGAGGTCAACAGGGTGAATCCTGCCATCATCTTGTTGTTGTCTTTGGACCAATCCGTAGGAATGATGATCCCGACAATGGCGTGAACTAGGGCAACAAGAATCAACCAGATTTTAGGATCGAGAATCGTATCCATCATTTATTTTCAAGCCTCCTATTCTTCATTGAATTGCTTGAATTTCATGTATCCCACAATTCCGAGTACGAGTGTTAGCAACAACGACAGAATCGGAAGGATCATCCAAGTTATAGGAGGTGTGCCATCATAACCGTGCTCGCCAGTCATGTATCCTCCCATTCCACCACCGATTACAAGGAGAATCGATGCAGATGCTAACATTGACATTTGTGCAAGAGGTTTACCTTTCACAAACAGTCCAGTTCCAATAGCCATAATTCCCATCGGCAACATGTGCAAGGCCCACATTTGTTCGTAAGCGGCATCGTGTTCGCCAACGGGCTCGTCATCCCAAGCCCATTCGGCCCATTGTTCACTGTTTGCCATACCTAGGCAAGATAATACAATCACCATTACTCCAACAGCAATCAACAAATTTTTCGGTTCTAATATTTCATTTACTTCCATGACACTCACGTCATGTCAAAATTGCAACACCGAGCATTTAATGTTTTAGACAATAAAATGCGTGCGAAAGCCGATTTCACTCTGGTTCTTCAGTCGGCAGACCTTCTGCGGCCCAGCCCTTGGTGCCACCCTCAAGGATCGTCACATTGGTGAAACCGTATTCGGCAAGAACACTTGCTGCAATGGACGCTTGTCCTCCGCCAGCACATGTGAAAACAATGGGTTGGTCTGTGGATTGGAATGTTTCCTTGTCATGGAATGCGCTTTGTGGGTCTGCCTTGTAGAACAATGTTCCAAGTGAGACATTCTTTGCACCAGGAATGACGCCTCCGCCCAGTGCGTTTGCATCCCGAACATCGACAACTGTGACCTCTTCGTTTGCATCCATTTTTTGCTCCAACTCTGCGGGCGTGATGGTCCCATGGTTGGCTTTTCCTTCGGCTACTCTGTCGCTAAATGACTTGGTCATGCATCGTGCATCCACGACACCTACTTCAACTCATTCACAAGGGCGTCAGCAAGTTGTTCATACTGTTCAATCGAGTTGTACAACTGTGCGGATATCCGTAGGTAACGTCCTTCAGGATTGGGCCACGACCATACTGGGACTTGGATGTTGTACTTCTCCGAAAGAATGTGATGTAGCGGGTCCGGTTCATGCATTTTCTCTGTTGGAGGAATCTCGCCAGGAAGCTTGATTGTTGAAATACAAGCAATCATTTCGTTGGGACAAGGTTGTTGAATTCCGAGACGTTGACAGAGCAGATCTCTTCCCTGGATGGCAAGATTGTGGTTATGTTGCATAATGGAATTCCAACCACCCTCAACCAGTTTAGCCATTCCTTCAATGACAGCAGGAAGAGCGCACCAACCTGAGATGTCTTGCGTCCCTGTCCAATCAAACTCATGTCGAAATCGAGTCCTATCTTCAAGCGGGAACGTGTGGCCATGACTTATGGTCAAAGGTTGAATCTTGCTTTGCTTGTCTTTTCGAACGTAAAGGAATGCACTTCCTTTCGGTGCACAAAGCCATTTGTGGCAATTGCTTGTTACATACGATGCACCGAGATCTCCTAGGTTGAGTGGAATCATTCCAATCCCATGCGCAGCATCAAGAAGAACTTCTACACCTTGGCCTTCGAAAAATGATGTCAACTCCTCGAACGGCATTCGAAGCCCAGTTGGACTTGTGACCGTATCGATCATGACCAATTTTGTTCGTTCAGAGCATGCTGATTTCATCAATTCAACAACCGTTTCAGGACCATCGATTGGGAACGGAATAGCCACTTCAACGACCTTTGCACCCCACCTGCTTGCTACGAAATCAATGGTGTTTCGACACGCTTGGTAGGCGTGATTGGGAACAAGAATTTCATCTCCTTGCTCGAACTGCAATGACCGTAGGACCGTGTTCACGCCTGAGGTAGCATTCGATACGAAGGCCAAATCATCAGGTGAACAGGAGAGAAATGCTCCTAATGCATGTCTCGACTTCAGAAGAAGATCTGGCATCAATTCTTCAAAGAACCGAACGGGTTCCTGTTCCATTAAGTCCTGCCATTTTCTCTGTTCAGCAATGACAAAATCTGGACAGGCTCCGAACGAACCATGATTGAGAAACAAGCGTGAAGATTCGAGAGACCAGTAGTTGGCAAGTTCACAGGCCATGTTTTCCGTACCGTGAACAAGTTCTCAATCATAACGGTACCAAAGGAAGGTCTCGATGTTGTCGTCAGGCTTCTACAGAACTTCCACTGTACAATCGAAGGACAATGACTCCGACAACGATGAGTCCGATGCCCAATACGCCGGCAAGATCGATTTTCTGATCCATAAACACAACTGAAACAATCGTAATTGTTGCAACACCAACACCAGACCATACGGCATAGGCTACGCCGATAGGGATGTCTTCAAGCGTCAATGATAGGAAGTAGAAGGCCGCTGAGTACCCAACGAGAACCACCATCGAAGGCCATAGTTTAGTGAACCCTTCAGTTGATTTTAGAGAAGCAGTTGCGATGACCTCGGAAAGTATTGCAAAGGTCAAGTAAATCCAGGTGTTCATGGCGAGTCCTTCAATCCTGAATATTTCAATTCTCTGAGGTTGATTGCAACAAAAACGTGGTGCGGGGGGCAGGATTCGAACCTGCGAACCAATAAGGAATGGGACCTAAACCCACCGCCGTTGACCAAGCTGGGCGACCCCCGCGCAAACTTAGGGCGGTCAACCTTGGTTTTGAAGATTAGGCTGAAACGCCGAAGCCAGTCGAAGCAACGATTGCCATGACTTGTTCTTTTGAAAGATCGGATGTGGTGACGACGATACCGGCATGACTCTGCCACGAAATGTCCGCTTGAATGACCCCTGGCGTGGCTTCAAGGACTCGTGTAACACGACCGGAGCAACAACCACATGTCATCCCAGTGATTTTGAGTGCATGAGCAACTTGATTCATGGTTTGTCTAAGTGAGGGAACTATTTGGAGTTAAGCCTCAATTTGTTTTGGACGCCACCATTTCAATGTCAATGAATTCGCAACGACACTGATCGATGATAGGGACATTGCAGCAGCAGCAAATGCTGGAGGTAAGAGCCATCCAGTCCAAGGGAGAAGTAGCCCCATTGCCAGAGGTATGCCTATGATGTTGTAGATGAAGGCCCACCACAAGTTTGTACGGATTTTCTTTACGGTTACACGGCCAAGTTCGAGAGCGCTCATGGCATCCATCAAGTCGTTGCGCAAAAGAACAATATCAGCAGACTCAAGGGCTATGTCGCTTCCAGCACCCATGGCAATACCAACATCTGCAGTAGCAAGTGCAGCAGCATCGTTGATTCCATCTCCGATCATCGCAACGTGTTTACCTTGTTCTTTCAACGAGCTGATAAAGACAGCTTTCTCATCAGGCCTTACATTGGCCACAACGTGCTCAATGCCACACTCCTTTGCAATCTGTTCAGCAGCTTCAACACGGTCTCCCGTGAGCATAATGACCTCCAAGTTGTTACGCCTTGCATGCCTGAGGGCACTCTTTGTCGATGGTCGAAGAGCATCAGATACCTCAATCCATCCGAGTAATTCTTGCCCTTTTGAAACAAAAGAAATGGTGACTCCTTTTGCCGCTGCTCGTTGAATATCTTCAAGATGTGTTGTAAGATCAACACTGTATTTCTCCATCAGCGGTTCGTTTCCAATCGCAACAATATTCTCGTCCAACTCTCCGATGATGCCCATGCCTCCGACGTTTTGGACGTTGGATAATTCTGGACGGTCGTTCGTGACATTGGACCACGCCGTCGTGATTGCATCTGCGATAGGGTGCGTGCTTCCGTGCTCTAATGACGCAGCGATACTGAGAATCTCTCGAACCTCTCCCCCGATGAATTCAATGTGTGACACTTTCGGTTTTCCAGTTGTGAGGGTTCCCGTTTTATCCAAGACCAATGTTGTTGTCGCATGGGAATGTTCCAATGCTTCAATCCCTTTCACCAACAATCCGTAACGTGCACCCGTCCCAGTCCCAACCATGAGTGCAGTAGGTGTTGCTAACCCTAACGCACATGGACATGCGATGACTAAGGTTGAGACGAGAGCAAGGATGGCAATTTCCCCCCCTGTACGTGAACCAAAACCATCGCTGAAGAGACTCCAATACGCAACTGCAACAAGGGCACAAGCTATGACAATGGGCACAAAGATTGCCGCAATTCTATCGACAAAACGCTGGATTGGCGCCTTCCCCATCTGTGCCTCATCGACCAATTTGATCACGTTGGAGAGAATCGTTTGGTGGTAGGGTTGGGTCGTTTCAACCGTCAATGGGGCATCGACAAGAATGGTGCCTCCAATGACCTCGTCATCGACTCGTGCTCGAACAGGATATGTCTCTCCCGTCATCATTGACATGTCGATGAGTGCTGAGCCATCCAGAACTCGTCCATCAAGGGGAATGGTCTGGCCGGTTTTGATAAGAATGGCTGTACCTGGTTCAATATTTTCAACAGGAGTCTTTGTCGTAGTTTCATCATCATTCACAACATTTGCAGTCTTCGGTTGAAGATCCATCAAGGAAAAGACAGCATCAGTTGCTTGCAATTTTGCCCTTCCTTCAAGGTAATTGCCGAGTAGAACGAAGGCAATAATCAGTGCAGCACCGTCAAAATACACGTGGTCCGTATTTGCAAAAATCTCTGGGAGGAACGGCAGAACGGGTTCAAACATCACCAGTGTTGACCAGAAGAATGCAGTTGTCGTTCCTAAATGTACGAGAACGTCCATGTTCGCCCGTCCATTCCTTATCGCCTTCCAAGCACCGGTGTGGAATTGTTGGCCCGAGTAGAGATAGACGGGAAGGGCGAGAAGAAATCCAATCAACCAATTTGAGTTCATACCGTTGCTGCTTCCTAGGTCGGAAACGAACATGGTGATGAACAGAGTTGGAAATGCTAGGGCAAGAGCAAAACCTGCTCTCCTTCCCTGTTGACGTACTTCGAGTTCACGCTCTTCACGAATTCGCTGGGGCGTTGGCATTGAACTTGCCAAAAATCCTCCACGATTCACTGCATCTTCAATGGCTGAGTGGTCGAGCAAGGCATTGTCTTTCCAGCGAACAACGGCTTTTTCCAACGCAAGATTCACCCGAACATGATCCACATCGTTGATGCCACTGATGATTGAATCAACAGAGGCAACACAAGAGGCACAAGTCATGCCTTCGATACGGTAGGTCGACTCAATCGCCATATGCCTCAACTAGTGCTTCGTGCCGATTGTAAAAAGGTTTGATGTCAAACAGGGGCAAGGTCGAGCCGTCCAGACCAAAGGTCCAATCCTCGGATTCTACATGGGAAGAGTTGACCAAGTTCAAGCAATACCGACTCGTTCTGACCGTCTCGTCCTTCTTCTAATAATGACAATCCGTATTCATCGATGAAGAGATTCTTCTTAGCAGAGAGTTGTTTCAAATGCATACGGCCGTGCATAGAGCCATCATCGTTGAGATCGAGAAAAATCCAAGGTGTCCTCAATCCAACAACACGTGCATTCCAACTGGGTTGTTCCTCATTCATGAGATGGCAGTTGAGCGCCATGGCAACAAGTTCCCATTCCAACACTTGAGCGCTTCTTCCTTGTGCTGAACAGTGTGCGCTTAATGCCACCATTTCTTCATCATCGTAAACCCAGTCCTTCTGATGAAGCATGGCCTTCAGTTGTCGATGGACGATAAGATCAGGGTATCGACGTATAGGACTTGTAAAGTGGGCGTATGCATCGAGGTTGAGCCCAAAGTGACCGATGTTGACGGAATCGTATCTGGCACGATTCATCAACTGGAACAAACCTTGGTCAACCACTCTTCGCAACGATGATTGGAGTGCACTTGCTTGTTCCTGTGCTTGCCGTAATCCGGCCAGCATCTCGTCTCTTGCATCTTGGGCAGATACATTGGCAAGATAGTCTTCAACCTCGTGTTTTGGTTCGTTTGTGGATAGGCCACTCAAGTCAACATTCTGACCTGCCCAAGCACCCAGTAATCCCGCAAGTTCATCCGTATCGTCTTGGCTCTTTGACTTTGAACGAGGTTCCGGAATTTGAATGGAAATATCGAGAGCTTCGAGTTGCTTGTTCAAATCTCGTACATCGGTTGAATCCGGCATAGGGTGGCAACGCCAAGGTACAGATGCACCAGCATTGCCCAACATTTCTCCAACGACGTTGTTGGTCTTGACCATGAACGTCTCAATCATTTTCGTTGCCTTGTTCGGCCATTTGACTTCGATGGAGAGTTCGCTATCCCCGTGGAGGCGTGGTCGTTGTTCTCCCTGCTGAATGTTTAATCGAAGTTCATCCGTTTGCCAGGACTGTGCAAGTGCGAACAATTCATCCCATTGTGAATCATCCAACGTATCCTCATAGGCAAGGTTCTGCTTCACGAAGATGACGGCTTCGTGTGCTTTGGATGAAACAACCGTGTGATCATCGTTCAACACCATTTCAATGACCATTGCAAGGCGCGGAACGTTGGCGCGTAACGAACACAAATCGTCTGCAAGTCGAAATGGAAGCATGGGCAAAACCGCATGAGGTAGGTAGACGGATGTAGCACGTGCTTGAGAAGTTGCATCGAGTGACGAGTCCTTTGTTACATAATGCGCTACATCTGCGATGGCAACCCAGAGCGTACGGCCTTTCTCAGTTTTCTCAAGACAAATTGCATCATCGAAATCCTTGGCGTCTGGAGGATCGATGGTGACAAAATGGAGATGTCGTAAATCAGACCGCCCTTCTCCGAGTGCATGATCGGCGTGAACGTCGGGAATTTTTTCAGCCCATTCCTCCAGACTCTTGTCGTATGAAGAGGGAAACGGATTGTCGTTGTTTTTTCTTCTCCAGTCCAAACGATGGTTGAGTAAATCGAGAATGGACCATCGACCCGAGCGAAGCATCATCATAGCAAGCGCAGGCTCAAATTCTGGAAATCGTAACCCTGACTTTCGAGCAGCAAGGCGTTTAAGCTCAAGGCGAAGATCATATTTCTTCCAATTCGAACCAATCTCTGGATGGAGGCGAAGGGTTTCGGGCGTTGCGGTGTTGAGGAGTAATGCTTCCCATGCTTCAAGGATTTCAGTCCATTCTTCTTGTTCCGTTAGGGGTTCCTTTTCCAAACGAGAAAGCCGAGCTGACCAATCTGCAACAGCCTGTTCAATAGCGACAATGTCTTCACGAGTTCGAGTTGAAACAGTATTGTTCCCTTCCCATTTGAAGTGGTTGCTATGCTTTCTCGACGCTTGAATGAGATTTTGAACATCGGACAAGATACGTTTACGATAGACCTTGATGTCTTCCCGACTCGGAGGCCTCGACTCATGTTCGATGAGAAAATCAACCAGTTCTTCAGCAGTCCAGTTCTTTTCCCAATCCATTTCCGATTTGAAAAGAGAAGTTATCCTCCGCCACATGCGTTCAGCATCAGGTCCACGTTGAGTGGAGGCTCGTTTCGGTCGCCTCATCAATTCACAACCCAAGTTCCCGCAGGGCTTCAATCGCTGCCTTTTGTTCGTTGGTGAGTTCTTCGAGTTCATTCAGCACGAACTCAAGATCCAAATCGCCACCGTTGTAACCAGCATTGTTCATTCGCCTTCTGTCTCCGGGTTGACTGTTTTCAGCGACCTTCAACAGACCGGATTTACCATTCGGCAATTCAATCTTGACTTTCCCTCCAAGCATCATTGTTGAAAACGGGATGGCTATTTCTTGAATGAGGATTCCATTTTCCCATCGTTTACCTTCACCAGCATCGATGCGAATGGTAACATGGAGATCGCCTGGAGTCCCTTGTGGATGCTCATTGCCTTGTTGTTTCAAGCGTTTTACAGTCCCGTGTTGTTCTCCAGGCTTGATACGAATCCTAAAATTCTGATTAACTTTTGATGCCACGTTATTAGCTCCAACTTTGAGTCGCTGGGCTTGGAATTGAATTTCTCCACCCTTTTCAGCAGTGCTGAGATCAATATCCACTGAAACATGGACATCTGTTCCCTTTGGTTGAGCCTGAGGTTGGCGCCGCCGTTGTTGGAATGGGTTCTGTTGTTGACCACCAAACATTTGCCCAATCATATCCTCAAAACCACCTCCCATACCTCCTCCAAAGGGGGAACGACCTCCGCCTCCGAACATGTTCTCCATGCGTTTTTTCTGATCAAATTCTTGACGCTTTGAGGCATCTCCGATGGTTTCGTATGCTGCCTGAACTTCCTTGAATTTGGCTTCCGCAGCATTGTCATCGGGGTTGCGATCGGGGTGGTACTTTCTCGCTAGCTTGCGGAATGCACGTTTAATTTCGGCATCGGATGCATCTCGGGAAACACCCAACGTCGCATACGGGTCCGGTGAAGCCATACACACCTTGGATTCATTCACCCCTCATCAACTCTTGCCGAGATTTTGACCAAAGATTGATTCATATCCCGATGGAAGCGGTTATAATAGGGGGTTGGGTCGCTAGGAAGGCACGAGGTTGTACCATGTCTGATGAAAAAAGCGAATCCCGCTCGTTTGAAGATGTTGTTCAGGACCGCCAAGACTGGATTGAAGCCCAATTCCGTAAGATTTCCCGCGGCTCCTGGGCACGAATCATTCGAATGGCCCGAAAGCCAACTCCTCAAGAGTTCAAGCAAACGAGCATCGTTTGTGGTATCGGTCTATTCGTTCTTGGCGCTATTGGATTCATTCTTCTCGTCGTTATGGACAACTTCATTCCTTGGCTGATTCACGATGTTTTCGGCATTTGAGGACCCGGTGGTGACATCATGACTGAAGCATTTATCGCATTTGTACGATTTGAAGAGAAACTTTTGCTTTTGAGCAGAAGCAAAGATGACAACGATTTCCCAGGACTCTGGGATGGAGTATGGGGCGTCGGAGACACACCTGAAGAAGTCCTAGCTCGTGTATCTGAGGCAACAGGCCTCCCTCTTGACACTCTCGAATACATCGGAACAGGGCCGGAGCGTGGAATCGACATGGGTCGAAACCTTGTCGATGTTATGCCAATTCTTGTAGCAACTAGCTCTGAAGAAGTTACACCAACCGGCCGATACGTAGGACACGAATGGGTTGACCCAGGTACGCTCCAAGGCAAGAACTGTCTCTTCTCCAACATGGATATGGACGGTGCAGACAAGTTGTTCCGTGAAATGTACGGATCCGTCGGTTCGTTCCTATACATCGTCAAGACTGCGATTGGCTCAGAACTTCGAGTTGCTGATGAAATGTATGCGCGTTTGCACGGTAGCGGTTCCCTAACTGCTCTTCAAGGAGAGATTTTCTCAGTACTCCATCCGAACAACATGCGTGGCTACGTCTTTGTTGAGTCGAGTGCACTTCATCACGTCGAGAAGTTGATTGGTCGCTCTGGTGGCCGAGACCCAACAGCACGACGTGGAATTTCTCAAACACCATTGAAGAATGCAAAGCAAGTACTTCCAGGAGAAGCCCCATTGATGGACATTTTACCGTATCTCGAACCAAAGGCAGTTACTTCAGGAATCGAAGTCGGTTGTATCGTCGAAATCGTATCGGGTGCATTCAAGGGCGAAAAGGCTCGAGTTACCAGCGTTTCCGAAACCAAGGAAGAGGTGAGCATGGAACTCTACGAGCAACCAATTCCAATGACGCTCAACATGCGTGGTGACCACGTACGTGTTATCGACCGTGTAGGTTGAAGTTCACTTCTTGGTGTTCACGAATGGTAACTTACGACAAGAATCGCATTCGATTGTTTGGACGGATTCTTGTTCTTGCAACGATAATGGTCTGGTTTTACCGTCAAGACCTGATGTCATTGAACATCATTATCGTTCTCAATTTTGTTGTTAAATTCATCATCAATTTAGTGGCAAGGACCTCCCTTTTCACGAAGAAGGAAGCTGATGTTTCTGTTGTTTCGTTCAAGCGAAAGGCAAAGATCTTCACATTTCTTATCTCGATTTTCATGGCCATTATCCTTCTATCAGCAACAGCATTTTTGAGCATGTCAGATCAAGTGGGTGGAGACTTGGGCGAATACGACTCGCCACACTATTTCGATGGTAAATTCAACAATCTTGAACCAACAGATGTTGAAACCGGTTCGTTCCTGGGCGTGCTCATGGATTACATGGTTGGAAATTCAGATCGTTCACCCGGCGAGACTGTGCCAACACAACCGTACGAAAAGGCAACAGTTCCACAACTTGAAGTTCGTTTAACGTGGTTTGGACACTCGACAATTTTGCTCGAAACGCATGATACGGCCATACTTTTCGATCCTGTTTTTGGTACAGATAACTTGAATCCTCTCGTATTCGGACCAGCACCGTTTGACTATGAACACACCTACAAACTCAGCCAATTACCTGAAATTGATTACGTCCTCATCTCTCATGACCACTACGATCATCTCGACATGACGACAGTAAAATCCCTCTCAGATTCGATCTTCCTTGTTCCACTTGGTGTTGATGAACATCTAAGCGTATGGGACATACCATCAAACCAAATTATGGCGTTTGATTGGTATGATGAGGTGAACATGAAAGAAGGATTCCAGGTTGCTCTGACGCCATCTCAACACTTCTCTGGACGTGGCCTTGACAGAGATAATTCCTTGTGGGGCTCATGGGTTGTTGAGATCGAAAACCATTCAATTTACTTCAGTGGAGACAGTGGATACAGTAAGGAATTCCTCGAAATCAATGACCGTTATGGCCCATTCGACATTGCAATTTGTGAGGCAGGGCAATACAATGAGGCGTGGGATGAGATTCACATGTATCCTGAGCAATCAGTACAAGCGGCCATCGATCTCAATGCAACAACAATGTTACCGATTCACAATACAAAGTACATTCTTGCACTTCATGAATGGGACGACCCGCTCGAACGTGTCTATCAGGAAGGAAAGCGAACTAACCAACACGTCTCTACACCAATGATTGGAGAATCGTTTGTTCTTGGAGAGCCAATGGAAGATAATCCATGGTGGAGAGATGTTGCCCAAAACAACCCATGGTTCCTCAAAACAAGTGCCATTGTTGGATGGATGTTACCGATTCTCCTCTTGATTGGAGTCGGCATGATCCTTCGTGAACGCTTTACGCATCAGTTTGAAGAAGAGTGAGTTGAGAAAGAAACTATTTTCTGAGTTTCTTTTCTATTCATTCTGCTTGCATCTCAGCCAAACGATCACTCAAGAGAAGCAGTGCTGATGCCCAAAGCCCAACAAAAATTCCTAAGTTTTCGTCATGAGCAAAGTAAATTGCAATGCTCCCAAGAATAGAGACAAGGCTTGCTCCGAAGCCTAATTTTTTCCAATCCATATTTATTTCACCTCCATAAATACTGAATTCGGCCGTCGGTTAATAAACAGGAGCAGAAGAATA
>CENG01081558.1_pt1 | contig 18325 bp, 18 predicted proteins | sample 530131 | NCBI WGS metagenome assembly CENG01 (sample SAMEA2591057, study PRJEB7988) | marine metagenome | biome: marine biome (ENVO:00000447); feature: surface water (ENVO:00002042) layer; material: saline water (ENVO:00002010), including plankton (ENVO:xxxxxxxx) | depth 5 m
CCCCATCTCCTCTGCGAGCCTTCAACATCCGCCATGCTTACCATCGTTAATTCATCTCTGAGCTTCGGCTGTGTCTAAATCTCATGAATATTCCTCATCGGAATCACCGCCTTTCTGGCAAGATGATCTCCGATGGTTCTGGACGGTTCGCCTCGAAGGAATTTATTTTTTCACCACTGGGGTAGCCCAAACAGATTCCGCAGAGCAGTGAGTAATTCTTGCTGATGTCGAACTCCTTGCGAACCGCATCCTCCCAAACTGCCACAGCCCCTTGTGGGCACGTCCCCAATCCCTTGGAGTGTGCTGAGAGGATCAGGTTCTGCATGAACAGGCCAGCGTCCGAGGCGGAATACTTGCCCAGTGATTTGTGAGTAAAGACGAACAGTTCAACCGGCGCCCCGAAGAAGTCATAATTCCGGGCCCAAGACTCATTACGGGCCTTATCGTCGTCTCTGTCGACCCCGATGTGAGAGTAGAAGTCCCTTCCTTGGTTCTGGGTCCTCTCCAGGAAATCCTTGTGATAGGGCCTTGTGATTATCCAATTACTGGTGGGCAGGCCCTTTCTCTTCAGGACAGCCTTGATCTTGCCAAGCCAGCCTGTTCGGGCGCCCTTTATTGCCTCCCATCTGATTAGGAACTCCTCCGAAAGCCGATCACGTACGTCGCCCTTGGCAACCGCCACCCGAATGGGTCTGGTATTGCTCCAGCTCGGTGAAGTCAGCCCATCAGCAATGATTTCCTCAATTATTTCATCAGGGACCGGCGTAGACAGAAAGTCCCTTGTCGAGCGCCTCGATGATGCGAATGCTCGAAAGCCATCCGATTCAAAATCCATATTTCTGACCTCCAAACATCAACTGGAACCGCACAGGTTTCTGTACCTATATTATGCCAGCACTATTCAATTCTCTGTATACGATTACTATGCAAATTATGCTGATTAGTATCCCAATAGGACCTCTTTTGATTTTGGACGATGGCTTGTACCCCAGGATAGGCAGGGCCTTGTTCGCCAGCTCTTCTTCGATTTCGCCTATCGGCTTCATGATGCTGTGTCAAAGCACTCACTTTATGAAATACTCCGATAGGACCTAGATGATGACAAATATCAGTAGCACTTCGAGGAAATGCAGGGCCCCGAAGAATACCCTTGGTACGACCCAAAACTGCCACACCCTAGTCATTTGACCGGTCCGTTCATGAATCCCCCTCAGGGTGAAGCACACATGGGCGATGACAAGCAGACGGTTCTGATAGTCGTCGGGAACCCCATGACCGAGGCGAGCCTCAGGTCTCATTTCGAGAGGAGGGGATGGCAAGCCACCGTGTGTGATGATGGCGACAAGGCCGTCGACGAGTACGTAGCCGGTAAGCCTGACCTAGTTCTGCTTTCGCTGGACATATCCGGCCTAGATGGACATATAGCCGCACTCGAGATCCGAGAAACACACTTTAACGCGAGAATAGCATTCGTTTCCACCAGATCTGGGAAGGCACTGGCCGAGGACGCGGCATTCTCAGCAGGGGCGACCGCGATACTCACTACTCCAATCACGTCGTCAGACATGGACGAGGTCTGGGGGGCTATGATGGGGGAAATACCAGGGGCCCCGGGTCTGGCAGATCTCGACGAGCTGTATCCGGAGATGGACGAGGTTGCACCGCCGCTTCCCGTGATGCCACCGCTTCCCGTGATGCCACCGATGCCTATCTTGCCAGAAACAACCGTTGAGAACGTAGTCCAGAGTCCTCCCAAGAGGAAGAGGCGCTGGCTGAGGAGGATATTCCTCCTGATCATACTCGGTTTAATTGGAGCTGGTGTCGCTCATTACACTGGAGTATTGGATCTCTCGGAATACCTACAACACCTAGAAGACATGGCTCCCTAGCAAAAAGCCTCACCAACCTTAATTTACTGAAAAGTAACCTAGAGCACATGAGCGATAACGCTAGTTACACGATGCCCAATCTAGAGACCAACCCAGCAAATGTAGCGCTCTGGGCGCAGGCATCGTTCTTCTTCTACATGTGCGTGTCGTCCGTCTTCGATCTCGATATGATGGAACTATCTTCAGACCCTGACTATGTGTTCACTGTAGTCACTGGTGTTATCGGACTAGCTCTACTGTTTCAAGTCAAGAACAGTCGAACGATAGCAATCCTCATAGTGCCAATACTAGCAATAGTAGAGGACCCATTCTTCCTCGTCTTCGGCCTTCTCTGGTTCGCGCCCATGATATACATGCCAGCTCTGGCATTCGACGAGTTCGATCAGCGCCCATTATTCGGAAAATGGACAAAGAGGGGCTGGGGGACCGTTCTACTGTCTCTTTTCGTACTCATGAATATGGTAGACACTGGACTCCCTGATATGGCGACTGAGGGCCAGCTCGTAGAGGAATTCGAATCTGATAATGACGCGCTCGATCAGATAATTGCCGATTGCGAGGCAGAGTCGGACTGCTCCTTCCCCGATGGACTTCCTGAGGAAGGATCCGAGTCCGATGTTGAAACAGCGTGGGAGATCAGCTCGATGGAGAAGAATATCGCTTACCTAGGTCTCTTGATGTTACTCTCATCCGTGATAGCTCTAGTCGGAACCGCCACAGGCCGATTGAACATCGGAGGCTTGACACCGACAATGGCCGGAGTTGTACTAGTCGGTGTCTGGTGGGTAGAGTCCTTCCTTTTCACTATGGTAACCCATGGAGGTATCAACCTAGAGGAACTGTATCTTCTCCCTGTGTCTGGTGTAATGCTAATGACCATTCATGGACTATACACGATATCTCCGGCAAGTCAAGAGTGAATTCAGCGCTTACGGATGTTTGACCATGGATTACACAAAGCTAACACTGAGAATCTGCGGCTGGTCCAGCATATGGATGGGAATGGTCTTCCTAGTATATCCCGAGTGGTACATCGAGCTAGAAGGCGCCACTACAGACAACATGGCGTGGCTAAGGAACCTCGGAGCCGCACTAGTAGCTGTAAACGGTGTTGGGGCACTACTGGCAGCCAGGGACCCACAACAGGAGAGGGCACTCTATGATGTCGTTATGCTGGCCTCCGTGCTGGAGACAGTAGCCCTAGGTTGGTCAACGGCAACTTGGGAGTTCACTGCAACAGAGGAGATATTCGTCACTGGACCGCTCGGACTGGCTCTCTTAGTCAGTATCGCATTGGTTGCATTTAGGCCTAAAACCGGTTCAGATAAGCACGTTTAAGCTCAACGACTCATCAATGCGGCCCATGTAGCGTCGCCGTAGGCCTTGGCGGCGACCGCAGGGTCCTCTGACTTGTGGATCCCAGATCCCACGATCACAGCGTCCGAGCCTGCCAAGATGGCATCAGATGGATGACCGTATCGCTGGCCCAAGGCCCCCTCTTCAGCCGAGAGATTCACGCCAGGCGTCCAAATCATCCTCCCCTCGCCCACTTTCTTCCTTAGAGACGAAATCTCATCGGGGTTACTCCCGTTTCCGATATATCCGATCACATGAGGGGACGCGGTCCCCATCTCGAGGGTACTGTCGGTGTAACCCTCTTCCAGCAGATTGCCACGGCTTGACATTTGAGCCAGAAGAAGTACTCCCCCAATCCTTTGCACGCTATCCCACGCCGCGGCTATCCCGTCCACAATGTCCGGCCCACTAACGCTGTGTGAGGTGACGAGATCGGCCCATGATCGGATGTCGTACATCCCTCCCATCTGAGTCTCGGTAACTCTTCCTATGTCCGCGAACTTTCTGTCCTCGAACAGAAGCAAATCATGCTTCTTAGCCACACTCACGACCTTGCCCCACTCCTCGATTGTGAAATCCTCGGTCATGTCTACATGCGTCTTCAAACCCGCAATATGAGGTCCTACCAGCTCAACTAAACCAACTAGGTCATCCACCCTAGGAACGTCAGCAGCCAGAATGACGAGAGAGCGTTTGTCACAAGCGACCTCCATGTATCTGTGGGATAGAGGGTGCGCGCAAGAAAGCCATCTCGACCCCCATGCCTCGTCTGGTTGCATCACCTCCCCCTCCGGCTATAGCAATTCAATCTTGTCTATGGTGCCCCTTCAGAGAGTACTTCGCCCGATTTCTTCAAAGGCACTCCGTCCTTCCATCGCATGATAGCGTGGCCGACAAACCCCCTCCACCTCCGAAGAAGGCACCACCGCCCCCTCCTCCTATGAGGGCTCCGCCACCCCCAAAGAAGGCACCACCGCCACCCCCAAAGAAGGCACCACCTCCGAAGCCACCAATGTCAGAGTCTGAGATCAAAGACGCAATAGCAAAGGCAGTCAGTGACGAGAATTATGAGCTCGCCGCACAGCTCAAGAGTCAGCTAAAAGCTCCTGAGAAGGCACCTCCACCACCTCCCAAGAAGGCACCCGCCCCCCCACGGGGAAACCCGCTCCCTACCCCAACGGCTCCCTCCAAGGAAGCACCCAGACCTCCCAAGAAGGTACCACCGAAGGGTAAGCCCAAGGGTAAGCCCAAGGGTAAGCCCAAGCCAAAGAAAGGTCGAAGGATCAAGATAAATCTCAGGCTGAGGCAGTCGAAGATCACCGACGAAGACGACTCCTACTCAGATCAACTAGGATGGACAGTATCGAATGAAGAATTCGACGAGCCAGAGGCACCCATCAACAAGGAGCCGGAAGTAATCACACATCAGTGCTCTTTCTGCGGAGCGATGATGAGGATACCTAAGCCTACCAGAGACAGGTACACTGTGATTTGCCCTCACCCAGAGTGCGGTCACGAAGACAAGATAGGATTCTGATCAGGGCCAGAGACCCACAACGCCTAGGACTCTCCTTGCAGAGGCAATAACGAGAACCACAATCAGAAACGCCCTGACTCTGTTCTGTGGTGCAAATCCGGCTCCATAGCGACTACCCAGAAAGCCCCCGATCAATACCGCTATGGCGAAGGGGGCCAAATCGGAGAACTCCACTCCGAATCCCTCGGAGACACTGGACCCAATCAAGCCCGTGGCGGAGTTGAGCCAGACGAAAACCGAGGCAGTGGCGGCCGTCGCCTTTGGTGAGCCCCATTTCTTGAGAATTATCAACGGAGAGAGGAAGATGCCCCCACCAAGGCCTATGACCCCGCTGGCGAGGCCAATCCCTCCTCCTATTGCCAAAACCTCCCTCCTGAAGCCAGGCACCTCATAGACGTCATGCTCATCGTGATCGACTGTAGAAAAGAGCCTCCAAGCCGCGAGCAACAGAACGAAGGACAGTAGCGCATCGTACAGCGCACCATCCACCCTCATGTAGCTCCCTACCAGTACCATCGGTACACTGCTAATCACGAACGGTATAGTAAGCCCCCAGTCATGGAATCCAGAGTTTCTGTAATGATAGAACGCAATGGATGAAACCACTAGGTTAAGGCACCAAACGTTCTGCTTCAACCAAACGGGCTCCATCATACCGAAGCTAGTCAGCGAGAGGACCACGAGATAACCCGAAGCCCCCCCGTGCCCTATGCTCGAATAGAGCACCGCCATCAGCATGAGTCCGAGCAGTATGAGTCCGAACCCAAGGTCATACACACCTATACCACAGTGGAAGAACACTTGAACCCAACCACGCATGCAGGGCCATGGAGACGGGGGTATCACTGGACGAGGCAATCCAGATTTCTCTCACTGAGCCCCTCTCAAGACGCACAGAAAGGGTGTCGATCGAGGAGGCCCGAGGAAGGGTTACCGCTGTGCCCCTAGTCTCTAAGGTCGACGACCCCGGGTTCGACAACTCTGCAATGGACGGCTTCGCTGTTCGGGAATCAGACTGTGAAAATGAGGGAGTGCGGCTAGAGATAGTTGGTACCAGCCAAGCAGGAGGCGCGAGCCCTCCAGAGATAGGGGCCGGCGAGGCCTGCAGAATCATGACAGGAGCTAGGCTTCCCGCTGGTGCCGATGCTATTGTAATGATCGAGGACACTGAAATAGACGGGGACCATGTCGTCATAAACGGTCCAGCAAGAGCCGGATTCATCAGAAGGAAGGCAGAGAACCTTTCGATAGGGCAGGAGGCGCTGCCTTCTGGTACCCTCCTATCATCGGCCTCCATAGCATTGGCCGGGACCATGGGACATGGAGAAATTGAGGTCATCACAAGACCGAGAATCGCGGTCCTGTCTACAGGCGACGAGCTGATTCAACCAGGCCAAGAGCTCTCGCACGGGCAGATTTACGAATCCAACTCTCATGCCCTCGCTTCCTTGATAGAGTCGCTGGGCTGTGAGGCCGTCAGACATGAGTCGGCCAATGACTCATTGGATGAATTGAGAGAAACGCTGGACTCACTGTCATACTGCGATGCCATACTGACTAGCGGAGGGGTTAGCATGGGAGAATGGGATCTCGTTCGCAAAATCATGGAGGAGGAGGGGCATATTTCCTTCTGGAGGATGAGACTCAGACCAGGCGGCCCCCCACTGTTCGGTACATGGAACGGAACACCTCTTTTCGGCCTCCCAGGGAACCCAGTAAGCAGTCTCGTAGTGTTCCACGTTCTGGTTGCCTCGTGGATATCAAGGTCCCTCGGCTATCATGACGAGATGGGACCGAGCCTTAGCGAGAGGGTCTCAGTAAGGCTCGAGTCAGACGTTTCAGGTGCGCCTGGGAAGCTGTGCCTTCGAAGGATAAGAATAAGATCAGAGGAAGGGGAGCTACTTGCGACTACCCATACACATCAGGGTTCGGGCAACATCCACAGCATGGTGGCTCACAATGGCTTGACGTTGCTTCCTCCAGACACGGACGGCAAGGCAGGGGATGTAATCGACGCACTCTGGTACCGGTAAATCTGACCCAACGACCCAAACAACTCTTTATTTTCTGAGAATAATGCAAAGGTCCATGACCGCCTACAATGGAGGTACCCTGCTTTTCCGTTTGGAGACTGAGGAATACGTCTTCGAGCAGTGGGACCTGTCGGGTTCGATACCGACCGAGAAAGACCCTGAGGCAAGAGCAAACTAGAGGTTGTTCTCGCAAGTGTTGCCGTTGTCGTCCGAGTTTCCTCCCGCTGGGCATATCACATTGGTCCAGCTCACTCCCGTCAGGTTAGTGCCCGAGAGGTCAGAGTTGTACAGGTTGACGTTCTCGAGTGTAGCACCGCTCAGGTCCGCGTTACTCATGTTCGCTCCGTTCATGTTGAGGTTGTAGAAGTGGCTGTTCTGCATGTTAGCATCATTGTGGCAATCAAAGCGACTCTGGTTGTTTCCATGCCTTTTGTATCGGGTTATTGGGCATAAACATTCTCAGTATCGCTACGCCGAGAAGGCCGCTTAGTGTGAAGAGAATCATGGACGAGACCCCCTCTGATGATATGGCCACACGAATGATTACCGTGGATAGCACGAATCCCGTGTTCCTAGCGAGATTGCCGAAGTCCGTGTAGAACCAGTAGGATATCAGCAGTATCAGGATGTCAGCCAGGATTAGGAAAGTGAAGAAGTCCAAGAAGAAGATAGCCCTGCTGACAGAGCCCCCGCCCTCCTGCACGGAGGTTACCCAGCTCCAGAACGAATAGGCCGCGATGAGCAGGAAGACAACTAGCATGATATTGGCTATGACTCTCTTCGTCTCTACGAACGTCGAAACGTCTTTCGTGATTTCGACTGTCTTGGGCGCCTGGACGCTTATCCTGTAGTAGGTCAGGGACGTGTAGAAAAGGGCTAGGAACGCCCCACTCTCTACCAGCAGGAACCCCAAGTCGTCACTGATCTCCCATCCTGACGCCCCCTCAATCTCGGAGAGGCGCTTCAGTATATCCCTGACTATCAGCAGTGTGGCTATCTCGTACTGCTTACCGACAGACGAGGAGAAGGAATCCGGAATGGTTCTTATCAGCTGATAGACCTCGTAAACCAGCAGAATCGAGAATGGAGTATACAATGAAGATAGTGGGGAACTGACCAGCTCCACGGCTTCCCCGTCAATTGAAATTCTGCCTGTGACATGTAGTGCCCAGATACAGAAATGAGCTAGGAAACCTATCACCGCCAGGATGATTGTCCCTCTCCTTGCAATCTCCTCCGCAGTGTCTCCCATGGTAAGCTCGAAAGCCCTGTAATTCCTGGAATCCATGATACGTGGCGGAATTCAACCTTTTTAGTAGTGAATTTATTTTATACATACAAAATAACCCAAAATATTTACTATTGGAAGATACATCATTTCAAGACCTGTCCTTCATTCCAATAATCATGCTCCCCTCCTTCAATGTCCTAGGCACAGAGCTCGAATCTTGCTCTGAATCGCCTTTGACAGGATGGTTCAGGGACGGATGCTGTAACACCGATAGAAACGACAGGTCCTTGCACACGGTCTGCTGTCAGGTAACAGCCGAGTTCCTGGATTTCGCCAGATCCAGAGGGAACGATCTAATCACACCAGCACCGCGATACAAATTCCCCGGACTTGTACCAGGTGACAGGTGGTGCGTGTGCGCGAGTACATGGAAGAGCGCGGCGGACATAGGGCTAGCATGCCCAGTACGCCTAGAATCTACACACGAGGAGACCCTCCAAGTGGTTTCTCTAGATCAGTTGAGAGAGCATGCCCTGATAATGACCGAGTGAGGCGATACTATTACCGAGAGGTTCGCTGAGAATATGCCCTGGGCGTATCACTGTATTCCGTTTGTAACAGCATTTATGGGACTCGTTGTCGGTGACTATCTGGTGTCCTCACTAGGCCCTCTGGCCAACACCATTTTCCCTCCAACTACTATGATAATTGGAGGATATGCAGGCCTGACTATCCTTGGAGAGATATCTGACAGGAGGTCGGATTAGACATCGAAACCGATCCAGGCCCACGAACACCCACTCATATACCAATGTACAATTCCAAGCACATGGAGAATATTGACGTGATATACGCAATTCTGGGTACCGTTGCTGTTGCTATGTCGGTTTTAATAGCCAGTAAGAGACTGTCAAAGAGGCAGAAACCCACCAAAACCGATCCATGGGGAGGAATCGGTAAAGGCGTACGGACTTCCGATTACTTCTACACCGAAGACTAGCTCCGGATTCACTGACCATCAGCAATACATGAATTCAAGGACGGCCTCTCTCAGGACCATACGTAAAGCAGGGCTGTCGATGGGTGCGATCAGGAAAGAAGGCGATACCGCCGAAGAGTGGATAGAGGTCAAGGGGGCCAGGACACACAACCTCAGAAACGTGGACGTCAGTCTGCCTAGGGGTAAGTTTGTAGTAATATCAGGAGTATCAGGTTCAGGAAAGTCAAGCCTAGCTTTTGACACCCTCTATGCAGAGGGTCAGAGGAGATATGTCGAGAGCCTCAGCTCTTACGCAAGGCAGTTCCTGGGGCAGATGAAGAAACCCGACTGCGACAGTATAGACGGCCTCTCCCCCGCTATTAGTATCGATCAGAAGCAAGGTAGCCACAATCCTCGATCCACAGTGGCGACTGTAACCGAGATCATGGATTACCTTCGTCTCCTATGGGCTAGGGTGGGTCTGCCTCACTGTCCCGAGTGCGGGCGAGAGGTATCCCGTAGGACTGTTCAAGAGATAGTCGATGATGTACTGTGGAGGTTCGAGGGTCACGCAATTGCGATATGGAGTCCAGCCGTCAGGAACCGAAAGGGAACCCACTCAGATCTCTTCAAGGGCTTTGTTGAACAAGGCTTCCTAGCGGGGAAGGTGAACGGCAGAGAGGCTGACTTCGAGAATCCACCAGTTCTAGAAAAGAACCTCAGGCATGATATTGACGTTAGGCTAGACAGACTTCTCCTCCATCTGTCTAACCGACAGCGCTTAACTGAGGCCATAGAAATCGGCCTACGCTTAGGAGGGGGGTCCATCGCGGTAGAGAGTGTAAGTGCGCCCAAGCCCGGAGCAGATAATTCAGAGGAGCAGAGGTTCAAGACCAAGGAGGGGGAGATTATACCATACTCCGAGGAGTTCGCATGTCCCGAGCACGGGGCCTTCCTTCCTGAGATGAGCCCTAGGGTATTCTCATTCAACAACCCGTTAGGAGCCTGCCCCTCCTGCCAGGGCCTAGGGGTCCAGAGGTCGTTCTCTCACGATCTCGTCGTCGATAGGAATGCTACTGTGGAGGAGGGGTGCATTAGGCCCTTCAGGCGATCGATGATGTCAGGATGGTATAGGAGCCAGATGATACAGACCTGTCAGCACTATGGAATCCCCATAGACATTCCATTCCAGGAGCTCGACGAAGACGATCGAGATATTCTGATCAACGGCTCTGGGAGCACCGCGATAAACTTCCAGTTCACATCGCAGAAAGGGTCATCTTACAGGATGAGTAAGCCATGGGAGGGAGTGTTCGCTAGACTGAGGAGGACATACACAGACACTTCCTCTGACAGAACGAGATCAAGGATATCTTCGTTCATGACCGATGAGCCATGCTCGGACTGCAACGGAAGGAAGCTGAATAGAGCCGTGAGTGGTGTCACCGTCGGTTCCACCACCCTACCCGGTATTTCCTCGTGCAGTGTGCTCGAAGCCCTGGCTACTGTCCAGCATTGGAGGATAGGTGGTCTTGACGATACTTGGGAGAGGCTCGACAGGGAACCACCTCCAAAGGAGGCGATCCAAGCAGAGAGACTCGATGAGAGGTCCATGTACATTGCAACAGAGATAATCAAGGAGATTGAAGCCAGACTGCGGTTCCTGGCTCTGGTGGGACTGGACTACCTGACTCTCGACAGGAGGGCAAACACACTATCAGGGGGAGAATCCCAGAGAATCAGACTAGCCACTCAGATAGGCACCAGACTGACAGGCGTGATGTACGTTTTAGATGAGCCCAGCATAGGGCTCCATCCTAGGGACAATGGAAGACTACTTGAGACCCTCAGAGAGCTCACTGACTTGGGCAACACCCTCATCGTAGTCGAGCATGACGAGGCTACCTTGAGGCAGGCCGACTGGATAGTCGACATCGGCCCGGGCGCAGGCAAGGAAGGTGGGGAGATAGTCGTCAGTGGAACATTCGATGAATTAATGGCCAGCGAGGAGAGTGTCACAGGCGCATATCTATCAGGCAAGTCAGAGATTCCTCTACCCGATGACAGGTCAGACCCCGAAGAGGACCGATGGCTCGTGATAAGAGGTGCGAGGCAGAACAACCTCCAAGACATAGATGTCAAGATTCCACTCGGTTGCATGGTAGCCGTTACCGGGGTCTCCGGATCAGGTAAGTCATCCTTGGTAACTGGGACGCTGGCACCGGTCCTACAACGAGAGCTGCAGGGCACAGACGAGACACCGGGAACGCACGACTCGGTAGAGGGGATAGAGAAAATAGACAAGGTGATAGTCATCGATCAATCCCCCATCGGGAGGACCCCACGTTCCAACCCAGCCACGTATACCAAGGCATTCGGTCATATCAGGCAACTATTCGCATCGACGCCCCTTGCGAAGGAGAGGGGGTACGAGCCAGGACAGTTCTCCTTCAATGTTAGAGGAGGTAGGTGTGAGGCATGCCAGGGGGCCGGCTCGACTAAGCTGGAGATGAACTTCCTGCCCGATGTCTGGGTAACATGCGATGTTTGCAAGGGAAAGAGGTACACCAGGGAAACACTGGAGGTCGAGTGGAAGGGGAAGACCATCCACGACGTCCTACAGATGAATGTCCAAGAGGCATGCTCCTTCTTCGAGAACCACAGGGCAATACACAGGATAGTATCCACACTCAATGACGTTGGGCTTGGGTACATCCGCCTCGGTCAGCCTGCCACCACACTCTCAGGCGGTGAGGCCCAGAGGGTCAAGCTAGCGACCGAGCTACACAGGCCGGCTAGAAAGCATACCGTCTACGTGCTAGACGAGCCAACTACCGGCCTCGCCCTCTCTGATGTCCACCAGCTCATCGAAGTACTGTTACGTCTGAGGAGGAACGGTCACACTGTCATCATTATCGAACATCACTTGGACGTAGTCAAGTCCGCCGATTGGGTGATTGACCTAGGCCCTGAAGGAGGGGAGCTCGGAGGGCACATTGTCGCTGAGGGACCACCATCAGCAGTCGCTCAGAAGAAGTCAAGCTACACAGGACAACATCTGAAAGAGATGTTGTGACCAAAGCCTGGAAAATTGTTATTACTCTCCTTTACTCCAATGTTGCATGGACAAGCCGTCGAACACCGCCAAACTTACTTCTGTGGCACTAATCACACTAATGATTGGAATGACCGCATCATTCGGGTTCTCAGAAGGAGACAGTGCCACTGAGCTAGACGACTCGAAGCAGTTTTACTCACATGTGTCCAGCCATATCCCGGGTTCTGACTCAGGCTCAGTCTTCTCCAATTCTACAATGGCAGTGATGGAAGGTACCACTTGCGTCGTGGCTCATGATAACACACTCAGGTGCTGGGGGAGGATTGGAGACGGGTCATATCAGTCTGGCTATGCTGCCATCCAACCTGTCCCCGAGCTCGTCACAGGGGCGAACAGCCCCTTTTGGCCAGCGCAGAGGAGTATCGATCACAATGTTACAGCCGAATGGGTGGCCATAGATGGTAGCGCCCTACATAGTTGTGGGATTACAGCTACGCCCGTCACAACTCCTATCGAGGACGAACTCTCCAATCTTCTGTGTTGGGGACAGGGGGATAATTACAATCTCGATTGTTACGGCAACTGTCACATCCCGCAGACACCAGCATTCCCTTCGAATGTCCATACTGTAGAAGTAGCGACTGGGTACATGCATACCTGTTCCATATCCCCTGCAAGGGGACAGGACATAGATGACTCATCAGTATACTGCTGGGGGAGGAATTGGAACGGCCAGCTAGGCCATGGAGACTATATTGATGACCCTCTGCCCGACACGGTTTCTCTTCCTCAGGGCTCAGTACCCACCTCGATCGTCTCAGGATACTCCCACTCATGCACTTTACTCTCAGACGGGGAAGCAATGTGCTGGGGCAACAACGACGCCGGCCAGCTAGGGACGATATCACTCGTCAACGAGAGCTCACCCGCCTCCGTAAGGATTACTCCAAGCGCCTCGTCAATCGCTCAGATTGTAGCAGGGGGGAACTCCACGTGTGCATTGATGGACGACGGCAGTGTGAGATGTTGGGGCGGGAACTCGAAAGGTGAGCTTGGCGATGGCACAACCACATCCAGTTGGGATGCCTCATCCAGCGTAATCCTCCCCACAGGAAGAACTGCAATCTCGATTGACATGCATTACCATAATGTGTGCGCCATATTGGACGACAACAGTCTGTTCTGCTGGGGTTCGAACAACGTCGGACAGCTGGGGCAGATGACTACTGGCAACTCATACGACTCGGTTGGAGGCAGAATATCCACATTACCAGTCGAGATCGATCTAGGACAGGGTGTGGCTTCAGTCGCAGTCGGCTACAACCACACCTGCGCGATTACCCTAGCTGAGGACCTCTTCTGTTGGGGCAAGAACAACTGGGGCCAGATTGGAATTGGAAACTACAGTAATTCCGTGTCTGCGAGCAACGGTCTTGTTGACCTCGGTCCCACCGATTGGGCCTGCACTGGAAACTGCCTTCCCAACTTCACCCCTAACTCCTCACTCCCGTCCCAGGCGCCGGGCCTCTCAGACAGGGATCCAGATGGCGATGGCATGATGTCCTTGTTCGACCCATACCCCCTCATATCAAACTGTGAGGCCGGGCATTACGCAACTGACAACACCGGTTGTATCCCGGCCGATCCGGGACACTATGTGCCCTCATCTGGTCAGAACAGTCAGATCCCATGTCCCATAGGCACATACCAGCCAAACAGTGGGCAGTCAGAGTGCATGGACGCATCACCAGGATACTACACCATAATTCCAACAGCTGCAATTGAACAATACCCCTGCCATGCGGGAACATACCTCCCAAGCAGTGGTCAGTATGCCGAAAACGACACAGTCAGTGGGTATGCCTTCGACTCACGCCTCATAGATGGGCATGGGACATTAGTTGCAGAGATATGTATCTCCAACAGCCCCGGCCACTACAGCGACTTCGGCTCTCCGGTCGAAGTCCCATGCCCCCCTGGGACCTACCAGCCTAACTCCGGTTACACGTACTGCATACAGACGACACCCGGATATTTCACCGGTGATAGTGGCAACACGGTCGAGACGCCATGCGAAGGAGGAACGTACCAGCCTAATCCAGGACAATCCTCCTGCTTCTTCGCCTCTCCAGGGTATCAAGCCTCCCCCAACTCCCTACAGCAGGACGAATGCACGCCGGGAACCTACTCAGATGAGTTCGGGCTGGAGGAGTGCAAGATGGCTGACCCCGGGTACTATGTCACGGAATTTGGCGCTACTACACAGACTCCCTGTCTTCCAGGAGAGTACCAACCCATTCCCGGACAGACTTCCTGCATTGCGACGTACTCTGGCCACTATTCCTCAGAACCAGGAACGGCATTCCAGATAGGGTGCGAACCAGGGACCTTCGAGACGGAACGAGGGGCCACTTCCTGCTCTGGCGTCACGGAACCCGGTCATTACAGTCAGTTAGGGGACAGCTCCCAACAAGAATGCGAACCAGGGACCTATGCTCCCTACAGCGGGATGGGTGAGTGCCTTCTATCCGACCCCGGAAGCCATGTCCCACTAAACTCCTCTTTGGATCAACTACCATGCCCACCAGGCCATTACCAGCCTTACTCCGGGCAAGCAACATGCTTGTCAGCCGAGCCAGGACATTACTCCGAAGAGGGGGCGACCGAGCAGATGGCATGTCAACCCGGCTCATACCAATCACAGTCCGAAGCGACGTCCTGCGACATGTCTCAACCAGGCAACTTTGTGCCTCAGTCCGCAGCTACCGAGCAAACTCCATGCGCACCAGGAGAGTACCAGAATGAGCCTGGTGCGATAATTTGCATACCGGCGGACCAAGGAACATACTCGGACTCCTCTGGCCTCGCCGAGGCTACTCCCTGCCCACCAGGGACGTACCAGCCATTAACAGCGCAAGCAGAGTGTATACTAGCTGACAGAGGCCATCACGTCGCTGAGGCTGGAGCAATCTCCCAGACCCCCTGTGAAAGAGGAACCTACCAGCCAGAGTCAGGTATGTCGGAATGTTTGGACGCATCTCCGGGCCACTTCGTCTCAAAGACAGGACAGACCTCCCAGGAGCCGTGTCTCCCAGGTAACTTCCAACCACTCCCAGGTGCTGTTGGTTGCATAGCCGCCGAGCCCGGTAACTTCGTGGCAGTGGCTGGAGCGATCTCTCAGACCGCCTGCTCAAGTGGGGAAACCCAACCTGAATACGGCCAGACCAGTTGTGAAGAGGGAAACCAACTCGTAATCATTGCAGGAGGAGTAGCAGTGCTTGCCATCGTCCTCATGGTGTTTTTCATGCAGTCCCAGAAGAAGCCCAAGAGAAGAGTAAGGAAGGGTTCGAAGAGGAGGAAGACGGCCCCGAGTCCACGACAAGCACGATTATCCTCAGAAGAAGAGTAAGATACTCAGCTTTCCGTGCCAACCTTTGAGAAGGGGGGCCTTTGGACTATGACGTATGTATCGCTCTAGGAACCCTGCATTGTCCGACTCAACATTTGACAAGAGTGCCTACAAGGAGGCGCCTTGGTGGGATGATCAGGAATCCAACTTGATGACCATGGAGGGGACCACCGAGAAGACAGGAATCCTCCTCATCCTAATTGCTACCACTGCAGTTGGTACGGCCATTTTCATGCCAGAGGCAGGAATAATGTCAGTGATAGGCGCCATAGCTGGATTCATTCTTGCAATGATAATCATTTTCTCAGGATCTACCAATCCCGCACTGATATGCACATACTCAATCTGCCAAGGCCTCTTCCTTGGAGGGATTACTTGGTTCTACGAACAATATTTCCCCGGGATTGGAATACTAGCAGTCGTACTAACTCTGGGAATCCTAGGGGCGATGCTGACCATATATCGAGCCGGGCTCATCTCATGGAGCAAGAACCTTCAGATTGCCGTTGGCTCGGCCATATTAGCTATTTTTACCATATACCTAGTATCCATTATCGGTATGTTCGTGGGCTTCGAGGTGCCCTACATCCACGAGGCAAGCCCAATAGGGATACTTTTCTCAATTTTCGTAATCGGCATAGCTTCACTTTGCCTAGTAGCCGATTTCGACTTCATCGAGAGAGGCGTCGAGAGGGGGGCGCCCAAGCAACTCGAGTGGAGGGCGGCATTCGGCCTCATGGTCACACTCATCTGGCTGTACCTGGAGATACTAGAGCTTCTCGCCAAATTGGCAATAGCCTCAAGGAGATAGGCATGGACCTCACTCTAGTCCTCTCGCTCGCGGCGGCAGGACTTGCACTGGGTATAGTGGAGGGCGTTAAGCCAGGGCCTCTGCTGACCATGGTGATTAGAGAGACACTCTCAGGCGGACTCAGGGCAGGAATATGGACGGCTGCCGCTCCCATATTCACCGACGGACCACTAGTGATAGTCAGCCTCCTAGCAGCTAGCTGGATATCCACACAGCCAACAATACTCATCGCAATATCGATTTTGGGGGCAGGATATCTCCTGAAGATGGGTCTAGAATGCTTCACGATAGAGCCCCCTTCTCCGGATCTCGCGGAGATTGACGTATCGGACTCCTTCAAGAGAGGGGTTCTGACAAACCTCCTAAATCCAAACGTCTACATTTTCTGGTTCCTGATCGGGGGGCCACTGATGGCATCCGTTGCGGATGAGGAACCACTTGCCCCTGTGGCCTATGCTCTGACCTTCCTAGTCTCAATAATCATGGTGAAGAGCCTCATCGCACTGGCATTCGACAGGACCAGGGGCAATCTTTCGCATAGCACCTACAAAGCCGTTCTTTCACTCTGTGGGCTAGCCATGATAGTGTTCGCCGCCGGCTTCGTGTTCCAGGCCTATGATCTGTATAGCGCCCTCTAGAGTGTCTGGGGTCCGCCAACAGGAATCTCACTTAGGCCGTCTATCATACCACGTAGGGAAGGACCTTGTGTTATGGTCCCGAAGATCCCGATATCATTGATGTTGTGAGAGAGCCCGAACCACGGCCTTCCGTACTGATCCACGGACATGTCCAGGAAATCTCCCAGACCACCGCATCGATTGTACCCACAGCCAACCTCCGTATCCAGGGGGTCGTCGAATCCATTCAGCTGTACTGTGGTCATTAGAGGGTTCTCCCCAAAGGCATCTGTTATGATAGTCATGTATCCGTTCCAAGTGTCATTACCAGAGTCCCCGACGTAACCCAATGCGACCTTGCCAGCCGCACCGGCAGTTATCACAGGGAACCCAGTACCGGATATGTTGGTCGGAGGAGCGACCATCAGGGGTGCGCTCCAAGTACCCCCCTCGTCGTTGGAGTAAGAGTAGTATGGCATATTATCGAGGCCATTCCACATCGCATGCACGTTCCCCTCATCATCAACAGCGACCTGAGCCTCCTCCCCGTTCCATGTATCAGCAGTACCCGTCTCCTCAGTAGGTAGTGGGTGCTCAGTCCAAGTCAGCCCCCCGTTACTGCTCTTATAAATCGAATACCCATCACCGTTACACCCGATGTTACCGCGATACAGGTTCCCGTTCACTCCCCCCTCGATATGTGCGGTCAGACCGCCACTCTGACAGCTAACTGGCGCTCCAGATACCTCAGAGGTCCAGGTCCTGCCACCATCGAAACTCGTCGAGCACAGGGGATGAGGTGCATTCCCATTCACGCAGAAAGACCAAGTCGTGGCATATCCGGGAGCTGGCAACAGAGCGGATCCTATCGTCTGGTGGTCCTGTACAGAGTATATCGACGTCGCTAACTGGCCGTTCTGCCACGTGCTACCCTCGTCGTCCGAGAACTCGACCGTCATCCCCAGCAGGGCATGCATGTCGAACTTCATTATCCGATCAGTCCACTTATCCACGTAGATGTAAGGATCGTTACTGTTAGGCACCGGGAGAAGAGGGTCGTACACGTTCTGACAGGAGTAATCAGTGAGTGAAACCATCTCTATCAGCCCCGTGCACTGTATTACCGCAGTTGAACCAGAAGGGCCGTTGCCCCAGCTGGACATGTAGATATTATCCATGGAGGTAATTCCTATCGTAGGCTCGAAGGTGCTCATGCCAATTCCGTAGTACGACCCCACCGTCAGGAAAGGCATGTTATCTCCCGATAGATTATCTGAGATATTCGCTTCACTTACAGCCACTGGGTCTAGAGCGTTGATGCCTCCGGAATAGTGGTACCAAGTAGTCTCTGGAATCTCCCCAAGTGTAGAAAACGGCCCCTCGGGCTCAGGAGACTGCACCGGCT
>CENG01114967.1_pt1 | contig 18316 bp, 28 predicted proteins | sample 530131 | NCBI WGS metagenome assembly CENG01 (sample SAMEA2591057, study PRJEB7988) | marine metagenome | biome: marine biome (ENVO:00000447); feature: surface water (ENVO:00002042) layer; material: saline water (ENVO:00002010), including plankton (ENVO:xxxxxxxx) | depth 5 m
CCGATCATTGTATTATAGGCAGATAGGCTTTGGCTGGTAGCTAAAATAGAGCCTAAGAATAAGAATGCGCATTTACTGAAGTTAGAACGGACAGATAATAATTTGAATAAGAGATTCGGTTTCATTTTCATAAATATAGTGTAGGTTTCCTACAGATTATTTAAATTTGTTTTAGGGTTTAGATTTGTTAGATGTCTTATAAGACTAATATATTCCCAAAAAAATGAATTTTTTTCAATTGGCTGTATCGCTGTCAGTGATTTCTGGTATGTGTTGGCTTTGGAGCTGAAATTTGCTGAGTTTGAATGACTTTTTTCAAAAAAAACAAAAAAAACAAAATCAAGGGTTGACCTGAGGTTAAAAAAGCTCTTTTTTCCTCGGCTCTTTAGTAATTTTATTTATCACATTTAAATTTTAACCACTAAAGCAGGTTAGTAAACGGTTCTCCGAGTGACACTATTATAGAGTCTTAATAAGCTAGGTAATAAGTTGTGAGGTTTTCCACCTGCCAATTAGTATTATGAATATAGCCCTTTTAGGAAAAAAATTAGGTATGTCTCAGGTCTTCGATGAGGACAATCGCCTCGTGCCTGTGACAGTGATAGAAGCTGGACCCTGTCCAGTCGTTCAAATTAAGTCAGTGGATACTGATGGCTATGATGCGATACAGCTCGGCTACGGTTCACAGAAAGCCCATCGCTTATCTAAAGCAGAATTGGGTCATGTGAATAAAGCAAAGGTAGAGCCGATATCAAATTTGCAAGAATTCAGAACTTCGGGAGACACAGAATTGAATGTGGGTGATGTTTTAACAGTGGATCGCTTTGAAGCGGGACAAAAGATTGACATCATCGGGACAAGTAAAGGTCGAGGATTCCAAGGTGTAGTAAAACGCTATGGTTTCGCTGGGGGTCCTGCATCACACGGTTCTATGTTCCATCGTCGTGGTGGTTCTTATGGTATGTGCCAATGGCCAGGTCACGTGATTAAAGGTAAGAAAATGCCAGGTCACATGGGCGATGTTCAGCGTACTGTACAAAATCTTAAAGTGGTGAAAGTGATCGCTGATAAGAACTTGATTTTAATTAAGGGCAGTGTCCCTGGAAATAAAGGCAGTTTAGTGACGGTACGAACTGCGGTGAAACAAAAGCGAGCACACGCATAATTAAGGAGCGAAGAATTACGTATGAAATTAAAAGTATTTAAAGCAGACGGCTCAAGTAGCACAGAAAAAGACTTTCCTCATTTCCCAGAGTTTGAAGGAGATCGCGGAATTGCAACTTTAAGACAAGTGGTCATTGCTCAGCAGGCGAACAAGCGTCAAGGGAATGCATCGACTAAGACTCGTGCTGAAGTCGCAGGTTCTGGAAAGAAACTCTTCCGCCAAAAAGGAAGCGGTACAGCTCGCCAAGGATCACGTCGAGTCCCACACCAAAGACACGGTGGTGTCGCCCATGGACCAAAGCCAAGGGATTACTCGCAAAAAACAAATCGCAAGATGCGTCAGTTAGCGATGCAGAGAGCGCTTTTTGATCGTGCATCAGCAGGTGGCTTGTCTGTAATTGAGGACTTAGCGGTTGAAGCTCCAAAAACAAAGATTTTCAATAATGTCTTAAAGAATGTTTACCCAAAACGCTGTAAAGTCTTGGTTGTAGATGATACTTTTGAGGAAAACACAGCCTATGCGGCTCGTAATATTCAAGGTGTGTCTCTGGCTGAGTCAGGTGACCTTAGTGTTTTAGACATCGTAAAATTTCAAAACGTGATCGTGAGTTCAAAAGCGATTGAAACAATCATCGCCCGTGCGGCTGATGGGAAAGGAGACGAGTAATGTTAGTTCCTGATACAATCATCAAATCATACATTGTGACTGAAAAAGCGGCAAATCTCTCCGCTAACATCAACCAGTATACCTTTAAGGTAGCAGCAAATGCGAATCGTATTGAGGTCGCACGTGCTATTGAAAAGTTATTCAACGTCGCTGTGACTCGTGTGAATATTTTAAACGTAAAGCCGAAGCTGAAGTCAGATCGTAGCCGTAGAGGTAAGACTGGAACTAAAAGCGGGTATAAAAAAGCAATCGTTAGCTTAAAGGACGGAGACACTATAGAAATCGTATAATTTTTAGGAGAATAAGACCATGCCACTTGTAAAATCTAGACCACTGACTCCCGGACAACGTTTCCTAATTAGAAACAAAGCGGATGTCGCAAAGAAAAGACCTGAGAAACAACTCACTGTTTCTAAGCATGAAAAGAAAGGTCGTAATTGCTACGGTCGAATTACTTCTCGTCGTAGAGGTGGAGGCCATAAGAAGCACTACCGCTTGATTGATTTCCGTAGAGACAAAATTGATATTCCTGCTAAAGTGCAAGCAATTGAGTATGATCCAAATCGCTCCGCAAATATCGCTTTACTCGCTTATGCGGATGGTGAAAAGCGTTATATTTTAGCACCTAGAGGTGTTCAAGCAGGCGATACTTTAATTAGCTCTAGTAAAAAAATTGAATTTTCAGTGGGTTATAGTTTCCCACTAGCATTAATCCCACCAGCAACTAAAATACATGCGGTAGAACTTCACCCTGGAAGAGGGGCACAGCTTGTGCGTTCTGCAGGTGAGGCGGCTCAATTGATCAAGGTCGATGGAGAGCGTGTCACGATCAAGTTGCCTTCGGGTGAAATTCGCTTTTTAAATGCCCGTTGCCGTGCAACGATCGGTGAAGTGGGTAATCATGAACATGAAGGCCGTAGCTTAGGTAAAGCTGGGCGAAATCGCTGGTTAGGCCGCCGTCCACGTGTTCGTGGTGTGGCCATGAATCCTGTCGATCACCCAATGGGTGGTGGTGAAGGTCGTACTTCCGGTGGTGGTCACCCTCAATCACCTTGGGGTCAATTATCTAAAGGCTTCCCAACTCGTAAGAAATCTAACCCAACTAATTCACAAATTCTTGTGCGTCGCAATGGACGTCCAATGAAGCGCAAATAATAAGTATTATGTCACGATCTATTAAAAAAGGTTTTTTTGTTGATGTTCACCTTGTAAAAAAGGTGGAAGCGGCTCAGGCGATTAATGATCGCAAGCCAATCCAAACATGGTCTCGTCGTTCTACGATCACTCCAGATTTTGTGGGACTCAATTTCAGCGTACATAATGGCAAATCATTTCTTCCTGTCTATGTGACAGAAAATATGGTGGGTCATAAGTTAGGTGAATTTTCGCCAACACGTACTTTTAAAGGACACCCAGCAGGTAAAGCGAAGTAATTGATTTAGAAAACAATAATAATGAAAGCTAAACGTAACAGTCTTATGACCCTCACACACTCACTCATTGGGAGTTTATGTGTGATGTTTTTGCTTTCAGTGAGTGCAGTATCGGCTTCCGTTCCTAGTTTTGTGACTGATGGATCTGGATTGTATGCTTCAAATTTAGCACAGGTTACAAAAGTCAGTGATTCAGCAAATATTGCCGTAGTTTATTTAGATAATGGTTTAGACGCAGGCTTAGATATTGGAATGACTGCTTCCGTCTTTCGTGGATCAGAAAAAATAGGCTCGGTCATCTTTGTGGCAACAGAGCAGTATCAATCAGCGGCACTGATTTTGGAACTGAATGACAATCGAGTGATCGAAGCTGGAGATTATGTTCAATTAAACACTTTTAGAAACAGTTAATTTATTATCACTATGGAAGTTAAAGCTTACACAAAATACACAAGAATGTCGCCCTTAAAGGTGAGGAAGGTTGCTCGTGCGATTCAAGGACGTAATGCAGGAGAAGCATTGGAAATGTTAAGCCTAATCCCTCGTAAATCCGCACGCCTTATTGGTAAGACATTGAAGTCAGCGATTGCTAACGCAGAGAACAATAACAATTTATCGTCAGATACATTGACTATCAAATCAACGATCATTGAAGAAGGTCCTGCATTTAAACGTTTTCGTCCTGCCGCAAGAGGTTCTGCTCATCCTTATAAGAAAAGAACTAGTCACATTCGTATTGTCTTAACTGACGAAAATTAATTTTAGAAAATAAATATTATGGGTCAAAAAACACATCCAATAGGTTTCCGTCTCGCAGTCACAAAGGACTGGGATTCACGCTGGTATGCCAATAAACAAGATTTTCCTGTGTATGTTAAGGAAGATTATCTGATCAGAACGTTTCTAGAGAAGAAACTGCGTTATGCCTCTGTGCCTCGTATTTTTATTGAGCGTGCATCAGGTCGCATTCGTGTGAAGATCTATACCGCTCGCCCTGGTATTGTGATCGGCCGCAAAGGACAAGAGTTGGATAAGTTAAAGACTGAATTGAATAAAAAAGTTGGTAAGGATGTGATGCTTGATATTCAAGAAGTGAAACGACCAGACCTTTCTGCACAATTAGTCGCAGAAAACGTAGCTTTACAACTTGAGCGAAGAATCGCTTTCCGCCGTGCGATGAAACGTGCGGTACAGACAACCACTTCACTGGGAGCAGAAGGAATTCGTATTCAATGTTCAGGTCGTCTAGGTGGAGCTGATATCGCTCGTACAGAACAGCAACGTTCAGGAAAAGTGCCTTTGCAAACATTACGTGCCAATATTAACTACGGCTTCAGTGAAGCAAGTACGGTGTATGGAATCATTGGTGTGAAATGTTGGATCTGTTTACCTGACGGAGAAAGCGCACTTTAATCAAAATTTTTAATCATTTAGAGAACGGAATAAGGAAGTAAATTATGGCACAAATACCCTCTAGAACAAAATACAGAAAAGTTCATACAGGACGCATTTATGGTACTGCACAAAAAGGGAATACCATTGCTTTTGGTGAATTTGGTATCCAGTCATTGAGTCGTGGTCGTATGACATCACGTCAAATTGAAGCAGCTCGTGTGGCAATGACTCGTAGTCTTAAGCGTAAAGGTAAGGTATGGATTCGTGTTTTCCCTCATAAGCCAGTGACGAAAAAACCAGCAGAAACTCGAATGGGTAAAGGTAAAGGTTCAGTTGAAAAATGGGTAGCGGTTATTCGTCCTGGAACAATGCTCTTTGAAGTGGCAGGTTGCTCAGAAACTGCAGCGAGAGAAGCTTTACGTTTGGCTGATACTAAATTGCCATTCAGATGCCGGTTTGTCAGCCGTGATGAGATTTAATCCTACATTAAGAATTTAAAAAATAAAGATATGAAAACAAAAGATATTCATGAACTGTCTGAAATCGAAGTGGAAAAGAAACTTCGTGATACAAGAGATGAGCATGTAAAAATGCGTATGAGCAAACAGACAGGGCAAGTCGAAGAAACGCACAAACTAAAAAATTTAAGAAGAGATATCGCTCGTTTGGAAACTATTTTAAAGGAGAAGAAATTGGCGAGCACTTCTGCTTAATTAATAAAATTAAAGAAAATGGAAACTGTCTTAAAACGTAATTCTAGAAAAAATCTAATTGGAACTGTGACAAGTCGTTCAGGTGACAAGACGATCAAGGTAACTTATTTTTATAAGATTCCTCATCCTCTGTACCGTAAGGAAATTAAGCGCAAGACTGTGTTGCATGTCCACGATGAGAAGAATGAGTGTGGCCTTGGAGATAAGGTAGAAATTATGGAGACACGTCCATTGAGTAAACTAAAACGTTGGAGAGTGACTCGAGTGATTGAAGTCGCACCAAAATTAGGGGACGAGTAAATTTAAACTAAAAAGAAGAATTTAAACGGAGAATAAAGCTATGATACAAATGAACAGTCGCGTATTTATTGCGGATAATACAGGTGCAAAGTCAGCTGAGATGATTCGTAGAATTGGACAAAACAAAAAGACGGCTGATGTTGGCGATATCGTTGTTTGTGCAGTGAAAGAATCAACAACCGATGCGTCTGTGAAAAAAGGCGAGGTGGTAAAAGCAGTGGTGGTCCGCACACGTGCGCCAATCCGTCGTGGTGATGGAAGCTATCTTCGTTTCGACAACAACGCTGTAGTGATTATTAATCAAGACGGTAATCCTAAAGGGACACGTATTTTTGGTCCAGTTGCACGTGAATTGCGCGCAAAGTATATGAAAATCATATCACTAGCACCGGAGGTTTTATAAAATGGCAAAATCAATTAAAAGAGAACAAGAAGTCGTAGTAATCGCAGGATCTCACAAGGGTAAGCGTGGCAAAGTATTAGAGATCATGGGAAATGATCGTGTACTTGTAGAAGGTGTAAATATGATAACCAAATACGAGCGTAAGACACAGGAAAACCCAGAAGGTTCTTCGATCCAAAGAGAAGCATCAATTCATTACTCGAATGTTATGCTTGCCGAAAAATTTGATACAAAAGTTAAAAGCAAAAAGTAATAGCAAGATATAGAGAAGGATTTAGGTTATGGAAACTCCAATATTAAAGAAACAATACACAGAATTTGTAATTCCGGAATTAAAGAAAAAATTTAATTTCAACAATATTCATTGCGTGCCCTCAATTAAGAAGGTGGTCATTAATTCTGGCTATGGCGCGAGTGTGGATAAAAACCATATAGCTTATGTTAGTGATGAAATTGCTAAGATCGCAGGTCAGCATCCAGTAACTACCAAAGCTAAATTGAGTATTTCTAATTTTAAACTCAGAGAAGGTCAGTCAATTGGTTGTAAGGTCACTTTAAGAGGCAATGCAATGTACGATTTCCTTGCTCGCTTGATTCATATTGCGCTACCTTGCATTCGTGACTTCAGAGGAGTGCCGGCTAAACTAGACGGACAGGGTAATTATACTTTAGGAATCTCAGATCACTCAATCTTTCCAGAAGTGAGTGCCGAAGGAAACACAGCGACTATTGGTATGGATATTTCTATCAATACAAGTGCCGAGACGGACGAAGTGGCTAAAGAGTTACTCAGTTTATTGGGCATGCCTTTCCGAAAATCAAGCTCTGAGCTAGATGAAGCAGAGGAATCAGAAGAGAAAAAAGAGGAAGCAACCGTAGAAGCATAACTATCAAAAAACTTTATTATGGCAAAAAAATCAGCAATACAGAGAGATCTTAAGCGTCGTCGTTTAATTGCAAAATTCGCAACTAAGCGTTCAGAGCTTAAAGCAATTCTTGCTAATCCTGAAACAACCGATGAGGAATTCTACAAGGCACAAGCTAAGTTAACTAAGTTGCCTAAGAATAGCTCACCCATCCGTTCAAGGAACCGATGCTCAATCACAGGTCGTCCTCGCGCCCATATCAGAAAATTTGGTCTTTCCAGAATCACATTTCGTGAACTGGCTAGCAAAGGTAAACTTCCAGGAGTGACAAAATCTTCTTGGTAATTTTAACACAACAATCGAAAACCCAGCAGTAAACAATTAACTAATACTATGGCAGTTCATGACACAATCGGCGATTTCTTAACCATCATTCGTAATGCGAGTATGGCTAAGAAAGACGTATGCACTACGCAAATTTCAAAAATGCGTTTATCAATAGCTAAGATCTTAAAACAAGAAGGTTTTATTTTGGATTATTCTGAAGGAGAAAACGACAAAGGCTTTAAGCAGATTTCACTTAAATTAAAATATGTGAAAAACACACCTGCAATTACTGGGATTGAACGTCATAGTACTCCAGGTCGCCGTTTATATTATGGATCAAAGGATATTCCTCGTGTATTAGGTGGACTTGGTGTTGCTATTTTAACGACTTCTAAAGGTGTGATGCGTGCTCGTGATGCTCGTGAGCAAGGTGTCGGTGGTGAACTAATTTGTAAAGTTTGGTAACGGAGAAAATTTATTATGAGTCGTATTGGAAAATTACCTATCCCCATTCCTGAAAAGGCAAAAGTGTCCATTGAAGGACAAACGGTATCTGTTGAAGGACCGAAGGGATCTTTGAAAAAATCATTTGATAACTCAGTGAAAATTGAGCTTGTTGAAAATGTTGTGCAAGTAGCACCCACTTCAGACAGTCGTCACGCTCGTGCCATGTTTGGGACTGCTCGTTCTATTATTAATGGAATGGTTGTCGGAGTCGTAGATGGTTACACTAAAAAGCTAGAAATTAAAGGTGTTGGTTTCCGTGCCGCATTGAAAGGCAAAATCCTCGATTTATCTCTAGGCTATTCACACCCATGTGAATTAGAAATCCCTGAAGGCATTAAAGTAACCATTGCAGAAAACACTAAATTGACCGTAGAAGGTGCGGATAAGCAAATGGTCGGTCAAGTCACTGCAGACATTTACGCATTTTATCCAGCTGAGCCCTACAAAGGTAAAGGTGTTCACATTGAAGGAAAATATGTTCGCCGTAAGGAAGGTAAGAAATCTGCATAAAGGAGTTATTAATTTGTATGAAAACATTAAAAAAACTTTCACTATTACAAAAACGTCGCTGGCGTATTCGTAAAAAAATAAATGGCACAGCTGAGCGTCCTCGTTTAGCCGTACATTTTTCTAATAAAAATATCACTGCTCAGTGCATTGATGATGAGAAGGGTCATACCTTAATTCATGTGTCTTCGATTAAATCCTCTGAGCTTAAAGCGAATACAGAAAGTGCAAAAACTTTAGGTCTTTCAGTTGCAGAAAAAGCAAAGGCAGCTGGAATTGAAACCGTTGTTTTTGACCGTTCGGGACGCCTATATCACGGCTGTGTTAAGTCATTTGCTGATGCAGCGAGAGAGGGAGGATTGAAATTTTAAAATACTATGAGTAATAACAAAAAAACATTTTCTTCAGAAGCTAGCGAAGATGCTTCTGAAATGATCGAAAAGGTCGTACATATTAACCGCTGTGCTAAAGTGGTTAAAGGTGGACGTCGTTTTAGTTTTTCTGCGCTCGTAGTTGTCGGCGACCAAAAAGGAGGCGTTGGCATCGGATACGGTAAAGCAAAAGAAGTTCCTGAATGTATTCGTAAAGGGACAGAAGATGCTAAGAAAAATATCATCAATATTCAACTTAGAGGTGATACGATTCCTCATCATGTACTCGGTGAATCCGATGGGGGTAAAGTATTATTACGTCCAGCGTCAACTGGTACGGGAGTGATTGCAGGTGGTGGAGTTCGTGCTGTGCTTGAAGCAGTAGGGGTTCATAATGTCTTATCCAAGTCACTAGGTTCAAATAATCATTTGGCTATGGTCAATGCCACTATGGATGCATTGAAAAAATTACGTTCCAACGAAGAAATTAAAACACTTCGCTTTGGAGAAACTGCTAACTCAGAGGTATAAATTTTTGTCTTATGAATTTAGATAATATTCCAACAATTAAAGGAGCGACTCATTCAACAAAGCGTTTGGGTCGTGGACATGGTAGTGGTCACGGAAAGACTTCCGGTAAAGGCCATAAAGGTCAGAAGGCTCGCTCAGGTGGCGGTATTCGTATCGGTTTCGAAGGGGGTCAAATGCCTTTGTATCGTAAATTACCTCGTCGTGGCTTTAACAATTATAATTTCCGTACCTCTTATCAGGTGGTCAATCTTGCCGAATTGAGCAAAATTGAAGGCGACCTAGTCAACCGTTCAGTTTTGATCGAAGCAGGTTTAGTGCGTGATAACAAACAGGGCATTAAGGTGCTAGGTGATGGTAACGTGGAAAAAGCGTTTACGGTAGAGGCTGATAAAGTATCTGCTTCTGCTCGTGCGAAGATCGAAGCAGCAGGTGGCAAGGTGATTATCACTAATGCTAAGGCTGAAGCGACTGAAGCCGCTGGCGATGCCGAATAAACCAATTAATTTCTGAGATAAACACTCATGCTTTCTGCTTTTACTAATTCCCTAAAAATTCCTGAACTAAGGCAAAAAATATTTTTTACTTTGGCTTTGCTGTTCATTGCTCGAGTAGGAGCTAATATTCCTTTACCTGGAATGAACACCGCTCCGATCCAAGAGTTTTTTGCTCAGCAATCAGGCGGAGCAGGGGGTCTGCTAGGTTTTTATAATATGTTCACTGGGGGTGCTTTATTGAATGGTGCCTTATTTGCTTTAGGTATTATGCCTTACATCAGTGCTTCAATTATTATGCAGTTGATGGGTGCAGTTTTTCCATCGATTGCGCGTCTTCAACAAGAAGGTGATGTGGGTCGACAAAAGCTAAATGATTACACTCGTTATTTGACGATTCTTATTTGTGCAGTCCAAGGCTTCTTATTGCTATTCGCACTTTCCACAAACCCAGGAACTTTGATCGGTTATGGATTTAATCCACTAGAGTACGGGCAAATTGTTCTCGCAAGTAAGGTACAGTTCTTAATCACAGGAACTATTTTCTTAACTGCTGGGTCGCTGATTTTAGTATGGTTGGGGGAACAAATTACCGAGAAAGGTATTGGTAACGGTATTTCTTTATTAATCACCGTAAGTATTATTTCTGCATTGCCCGGCGCGGTAGTTTCAACGTATCAGATGTTTGTCGCACCCGTAGGTTCTGAAACTCAATCTTTAGGCGTGGTGCAAGGTGTCTTGATGCTAGCTTTATTGCTAATCGTGACCGCCGGATTGGTGGCGATTACACAAGCCCAGAGAAAGATTCCTGTTCAATACGCAAAGCGTGTTGTCGGACGTAAGGTCTATGGCGGACAAACCTCATTCCTTCCTTTGAAGGTCAATTATGCAGGTGTTATGCCCGTGATTTTCGCCAGTGCTATTTTAATGTTTCCTGCTCAGTTATTAAATATTTTAGGATCCGCTACAGGAATGCGTTTCTTTACTGATTTTGCTGAGGCTTTAGCTCGTGGTGAATTTGCCTACTATTTTATCTTCGGACTTTTAATCTTCATTTTCAGTTATTTCTGGGTGTCTCTTATGTTTAAGCCTGTTCAGATTGCTGATGACCTTAAGAAAAATGGCGGATATATTCCTGGGGTACGTCCTGGAGACCCAACGGCTAAATTTCTTGATCATATTATGACTCGCTTGACTATGGCGGGTGCTCTGTCTTTGACTTTAATCGCATTGTTCCCAGATATTTTGCTCTTTAGCTACAATATCCCATTTAATGTTGCCTTGTTTTTTGGTGGTACGGGTATGTTGATTACAGTTGGCGTTCTTTTGGATACGATGCGCCAAATCGAGACTTTCTTACTTCAACGCCATTATGATGGCTTTTTGAAAAAAGGTAAAATTCGCGGACGTTCTGCAGCCAGAAATAAACAGTTGATCGACTCAGCGGGTCTTCAAGATTTCTGGAGTGCTTGGAGTCCTTTATTAATTCTTTCTATAATTTTATTTATTTTAGGAATCGCTTCTTGGTTGTTTAAATTAAATTAAACTTCCGGGAAATAGGTTCCTACACTTGTTCTTTGACTCTTCATCTTCAAAAATATGAAAGCAATTCGTACGGATTCTGAAATTTCTGCTATAGCGGAATCGTGTGAAATTGCCGCTTTAGTATTACAAAACTTAGTTGATTCAACAGCCGAAGGTATTTCTACTTACGATCTTGATCAACTAGGTAAGGCTAAAATTGCTGAATACGGTGCTAAGAGCGCCTGCTACAATTACCGTCATGGTGCTAATATATTTCCCGCTCATACCTGTATCTCGGTCAATGAAGAAATTGTTCATGGGATCGGTCGTATCGATAGAAATGTTCAAAATGGGGACATTATTTCTCTTGATGTCTGTGTGAGTTACAATGGATATATCGGAGATAATGCCAGAACGATTGCTGTAGGTTCTGTAAATCCTAAATTAGAAAACTTACTCGAAGATACGCACACTGCTTTATTAAAAGGAATCGAGTGTGCTCGGGCAGGTAATCGTGTCGGCGATATTTCAAATGCTATTGAATCATTTATTCAACCAAAAGGTTACGGGATCGTGCGTGACTTTGTCGGACATGGGGTTGGTAAAACAATGCATGAATTGCCTCAAATTCCAAATTTTGGCAAAAGGGGTACTGGCCCTTTATTAAAACCAGGCATGGCATTGGCCATAGAGCCAATGATTAACCTCGGATCACCCAATATACGATTTTTAGAAGATGGATGGACAGCCGTAACAGCTGATAAACAGCCTTCTGCACACTTTGAACACACGGTTTTAGTCACAGAAGGAGATCCAAAAATTTTAACAAAAGTGAAGAATTAACTTTTCAAGTCCAATTTAACTGCTATGGTCTTCTCTTTTTCTCTAATCCAATACACATTTTAAACACTTTAACAAATTACAATTAAACATTATGCCACGTTTACTCGGAGTTGATATACCCGCAAATAAGAAGCTAGAATACTCGCTTCGCTATATTTACGGGATCGGACCAAAGCGCGCGAAAGACATCGTTGCTATTTCTGGATTTGATCCAGATCGTCGTGCTGGGGATTTGAACGAAGAAGAAGTGAATCAATTAGCTTCCATTGTTGCTGAGAAGCAGTACGTTGTTGAAGGTGATTTACGTCGTGATCGTGTGGCTAATCTTAAACGTTTATCGGCAATACGTGCTTACCGCGGTATTCGCCACCAAAGAGGTTTACCCGTGAGAGGACAGAGAACAAAGACTAACGCTAGAACACGAAAAGGTGCAGTGAAACCAGTGCGTAAATAATCGATCAAAACATTTTAAGTATTATGAGCGAAGAGGAAATTGAAAAAGAAGTCGAAGAGACAACAAAAGTAGTTGCGGAAGCAGGTACAGCAAATGCAGCGGAAGCTAGTGAAGAGCCTAAAAAGGCAGAAACCGCTGAAGACTTATTGAAGAGTGATTTAGAAGGAATTAAGATTCGTAAGGCTAAGGGTAGTAAAAATATTACTTCAGGTATCGTTAACGTCCTAGCAACTTTTAATAACACAAAGGTCACTTTTACCGATCCGAAAGGTAATGTGATTTCTTGGTCTAGTGCTGGAAAATGTAATTTCCGTGGCTCAAGAAAATCTACAGCTTATGCGGCACAAGTCGTGACTCAGGATGCAGGTCGAGTTGCTGTGTCTCATGGAATGAAGGAAGTCGTTGTTAAATTGAACGGTCCAGGTATGGGTCGTGATTCAGCGGTTCGTGCTTTGCAATCTTTAGGGATTATTGTAACAGATATTATGGATGTTACTCCAGTCCCACACAATGGGTGTAGACCACCTAAACGTCGTCGTGTATAAGGTGATACTGCCACCTATACATTTATACTTCTTAAGCAGTTAAATAATAAAATTAGATATTATGTCTCGATATACTGGACCAACTACTCGAATCAATCGCCGCTTCAGCCAAGCGATTTTTGCGCCTACAAAAGCGTTTGAGCGTAAGCCTCATTTGCCAGGGCAACACGGGCCAAGACTACGTCGCAAATTAAGTGATTATGCGATTGGTCTTAATGAAAAACAAAAACTTCGTTACATGTATGGAATGACGGAAAAACAATTCCGTTTGACTTTCGAGCGTGCGAAAAGCAAGCGTGGTGTGACTGGTGAAATCTTTTTACAAATGTTGGAATGCCGATTAGATAATGTTGTATATCGACTAGGTCTTGCAAAATCAAGGGCAGCAGCTCGCCAATTTGTTGGACATGGACATATTGTTGTGAATGGCAAAAAAACAGACATAGCAAGTTTCAGTGTCAAAGAAGGCGATGAGATTGAAGTGCGTGAGCGTACGTCCTCTCGTCAGTTGGCCACACAAAGTTTGGAAGGAAGCCAAGCGAGAATCGTACCTGAATGGTTGAATCTAAATACTGATAGTTTAAAGGCTACAGTGAACCGCATTCCTTCTGTTGATGAAACAGAACAGAGTATCAATGTTCAACTAATCGTTGAGTACTACAGTCGCTAATTAAATCCAATTTTAATTATTTTATTTTAACTCATATTTAACAATTTATTATTATGCCGAAACGTTTAGGGAAATTTGAATTACCAAATCGTCTATCCAAAGGGGACGATACTTCAACAGACACATTTGCTGTTTTTCAAGCAGAGCCATTTGAATCAGGTTATGGACACACTATTGGGAATGCTTTGCGACGTGTGTTGCTTAGTTCAATCGAAGGTGCTGCTGTTTCATCTGTAAAAATCGAAGGAGTTCAGCATGAATTTCAAAGCATCGAAGGGATCGTTGAGGATGTCACAGATGTTGTGCTTAACTTGAAGAAGATTTTGTTCGTTGCCGAGGGCAGAGATACAGTCAACTTAATCATTGATGTTGAAAAAGAAGGTGCTGTTACTGCCGGTGATATTCAGCTCGTAAATGGTATTTCTGTGGTTAATCCAGAGCACGTCATTTGTAACTTAAATAAAAAACAACGCTTTTTTGCAGAACTCGAAGTTCGTGTAGGACGTGGCTATTGCCCTGGTGAAGAGAACAAAAAAGAAGATCAACCAATTGGAGTGATTCCTATCGATTCTTTGTTCAGTCCTGTTAAGCTTGTAAAATATTCAGTAGAAAATACACGTGTTGGACAAGAGCTTGATTATGATAAGCTTATTCTCGAAATAACTACAGATGGAAGAATCACTCCTGATGAAGCGATTAAACAGAGTTCAGCGATTTTGAAACATCACTTAGAAGTCTTTGAACAATTATCTGATGAAGCGATAGAGTTCGAAAATGAAACTAAGGAAATTAGTGAAGAACAAAATCGTTTACGTAAGCTCCTTAATATGAGTGTGAATGAAATCGAACTTTCTGTTCGTGCGGCAAACTGCTTAAATAATGCTAACATCACAACGGTAGGAGAATTAGCGATGAAGTCTGAGCAAGAAATGCTTAAATATCGAAACTTTGGTAAGAAATCGTTGAATGAAATTAAAGATAAACTAGAGCAACTTGGCTTATCTTTAGGAATGAAAATTGACGAGCGATTACTCGATAATCCAATTGAACTATAACCCGATAATCCAATAATTTAAACGATCATGCGTCACAGCAAAAGAAGACATATTTTAGGCGTTTCTAGTTCCCATCGTTCTGCAATGTTGGGCAATTTATCGGTTGCACTCATTACACATGGACGAATTAAGACAACTTTGGCTAAAGCTAAAGCATTACGTCCTTTTATTGAGAAAATTATCACACTAGCTAAAAAAGCAGATCAAGCGAATGATGCGGCAAGAAAATTGCACTTTCGTCGATTGGCGATCGCTCGTGTGAGAGATAAAAAAGCCGTAGCGGAGCTATTTGACAATAAAGTATCAGAATTTTCAAATCGTGCGGGTGGTTATACTCGTATTTATAAACTAGGTCAGCGTGTAGGCGATGCCGCGGAAATGGGATTGATTGAATTGATCGATGCCAATGACGAAGGATATCCAAAGCGTCCTAAGAAAAAAGCAACTAAGTCTGAAACAAAAGCTAAAGCAAAAGCTGAGTCAGAAGCAGAGGAGGTAGTGGAAGAGGTAGTTGAAGATGCGGAACAAGCAGAAGCAACGGAAGAGTCCTCTGAAGCAGTTGAACCTGAAGCTGAAGTCGCTGAAGCAGATGCGGATGCGGAGGAAGCAGCAAAAAAAGACTGATCTCACGTATTGATACGACTTTTAAAAGAAAAGCGTCTTGTTTAAACAATACGCTTTTTTTTGTCGATTCTTCTAAGATTTAAATCAATCTATGAGAATATCCATATCGTATGAGCCGAATTTATCTATCTCCTCCAGACATCAGCAAGAAAGATCGATCTGCCGTTGAGTCGGCATTTGATTCTGGTTGGGTAGCTCCTATTGGACCAGATCTTGATGCTTTTGAAGCTGAGGTAGCAGAGCGATTAAACCGTGGCTATGCCTGTGCTGTGAATTCTGGAACCTCTGCCTTACATTTGGCACTTTTGGCCTTGAATATTCAGCCTGGGGATCGAGTGATATGCCCTAGTTTAACTTTTGCGGGTTGTGCTTTCCCAATCAATTATTGTGGTGCCGAGCCTATCTTTGTTGATAGCGAAACAGATACTTGGAATATGGATCCGAACTTATTGGAAAGTGCTATAGAAAACTTGCTTTCTCAGGGCAATAAACCAAAGGCAGTGATCGTTGTTCAAATTTATGGGCAGTGTGCAAAAATGGATCAGATACTCGCAATTTGTAATGCACACCAAATTCCATTAATTGAAGATGCTGCAGAATCCTTGGGTGCAACTTATCAGGGCAAGCCAGCAGGATCTTTTGGGGATCTTTCTTTCTTATCATTTAATGGAAATAAAATCATTACGACTTCTGGGGGTGGTATGCTTTTAGGAAATGATCAAGCATTGGTCGCGCGCGCGCGTTACTTTTCTCAGCAGGCCAGAGAACCGGTATTACACTACGAACATAAGGCTATTGGTTACAATTATCGCTTGAGTAATCTACTTGCGGCCTTAGGCCGTAGCCAATTCACTGATTTAGATCACAAAATCGCTATTCGAAAAAAACATTTTGAAGTGTATGCACAATCGATCGGACATCTTCCGGGAGTTTCTTTTATGCCTATATCGAGTGAAGGTACTCCGAACTATTGGCTGAGTTGTATGATTATGGATGCCTCAAAAACAAAAGTAACTCGAGATGAGTTAATATCAATTTGCGACCAAGCATCTATTGAAGTTCGTCCGACCTGGAAACCGCTTCATTTGCAACAAGTATTTCAGGATAAACAAATATTTGGTGGGTCAGTTTCTGAGGCTTTATTTCATAATGGATTGTGTTTGCCCAGTGGCTCGAGTTTATCTGATGAAGAGCGAGAAAAAGTCATTTCAACCTTAACCTCTGCACTTAAATAATTTTCAATGAAATTTCTACAGCCGTACCTGAATTTTAAATTTGCTGCGATATTTGTTACCTATGTTGTATTAGCTTTCATCAGCTTATCGATGGCTTATTTATTGCGATTTGATTTTCAAATACCCGATACTTTTATTGAAGGAAGAAATTCTGCTTATGTATGGTACATAGGGACTCAGATTGCTTTTCTTTTTGCCTTTGGGCAATTTGATGCCGTTTTTTCACAATTCCGTTTACCCGACTTATTCCGTTTATTTGTAAGCTTACTTTTGAGCTCCCTGTATGTGCTTTTTCTATGGTATATCTACAATGGGGATGGAGTGCCTCCACGATCCGTTATCATCACTAATTTGTTATTATATTTTGTTATGATTTCGGGTATGCGAATATTTTTAAGAATATACAGTGGTGAGAATTTCGCAAATTGGTTGTCCGGGATCAAAGAGTACGACTATGTTGCTATTGTAGGTGCTGGTGAAGTCGGCGCAGTTATTGGTGCAGATTTACTGTCTAAACAAAGGTCGCTAGGGATGAAGCCCATTGTTTATCTTGATGATTCAGATACTAAAGTAGGTCGATTGCTCAATGGAATTCCCGTGGTCGATACAGTCGATGGCTTAGAGAAAGTTTCAGCACGATATCGAATTAAAAAAGTGATCATTGCATTTCCTTCGGCACCCTCGAAGCGAATTAGGGAAGTTGCAGAAAATGCAAGAAGCTTAGGCATGGATGTTGATATAGTCCCTGCTTTAACCGATTTGGTGAGTGGACGTGCAACTGCCACTCAAATTAGACCAATAGAGCTCGAAGATTTATTAGGGAGAGAAACCGTTGATTTGAATTTTGATAATATTCGAAAAATGCTTACGGGACAGAGAATATTAATTACTGGTGCAGGTGGAAGTATTGGGAGAGAATTAGTGGCTCAAATCTTAGAGCATGATCCAGAGTCTCTCATGTGTGTCGATAAATCTGAACTCGCTATCTTTAATTTAAATTTTACCCTTTTAGAAAATCATCCATTAAAGGAGCGAGTCAAAACCTGCATTTTGGATATTACGCAAGGAGATTATTTGAAGCACCATTTAAGTGACTTTAAACCGACTATTATATTTCATGCGGCTGCTCACAAGCATGTCAATTTAATGGAAGATCAGCCTGAAGAAGCCTTAAGGAATAATTTTTTTGCTTCGATAAGGTTGATGGAACTGGCATGTGAATTATCGGTCGATCGATTTATTTTTATCTCAACAGATAAGGCAATTAATCCTACCAGTGTCATGGGAGTGAGTAAGCGTCTTGCTGAAATTGCTATGCAGAAAATTCAAATTAGGGAAGGGACTCGCACCAAGTTTATGGCCGTGAGATTTGGAAATGTCTTAGGCTCTTCAGGAAGTGTGATTAATATTTTTAAAGCTCAAATTGAAAAAGGTGGGCCGCTTACGGTTACCGATCCAGAAGTCACTCGATATTTTATGACTGTCAGTGAGGCAATTGGTTTGGTTCTTGAGTCAGCTACACAAGGGATCGGTGGAGAAATTTTTGTTTTGGACATGGGTGAGCCTATTAAAATTGCTGAGCTGGCACGGCAAATGATTGCGTTAAGTGGGTTTAAGGAAAACGTAGATATTGATATTGAATACACGGGGTTGAAGTTAGGGGAAAAATTGTACGAAGAGGTACAACATTT
>CENG01030746.1_pt1 | contig 18199 bp, 18 predicted proteins | sample 530131 | NCBI WGS metagenome assembly CENG01 (sample SAMEA2591057, study PRJEB7988) | marine metagenome | biome: marine biome (ENVO:00000447); feature: surface water (ENVO:00002042) layer; material: saline water (ENVO:00002010), including plankton (ENVO:xxxxxxxx) | depth 5 m
TAAACATATATACGAGGCATTCTTCCAACAATCTTTTCAGATTCTTTGTCCTCAACAATAAACAATTCTGCTTGTATTGTAAACCAATCTAGAAAACCTAATTTACTGGGTTTTTGATCTAATAGGCTTTGACCGTAAGAACTAATTAAAACCAATTCTTCTATTACACGCTGTATTTTAGTACCTGCTCTAAATTGTATTGTGCGTTTTTTTGGATCAATTGTTGTTGCACCTCTACTCCAGTTATTTGCTTGTTCATTATATATAAATTTGGTTTTTGCAAATTGACTGTCACCTCCACCTAAAGGTTCGTCTGGTTGGATTTTTGATGCGCCTATTGGATTAATACCTGTTTCTTTATTAGTAATAACTTTTTTAATTGCTTCACTTAAATTACTTCTTTTTACACTGTAACCTAATCTATTATTAACAAAAGTTTTCTTTGAATAGTCATCACCCATATACCTATTCTCATGAGGTGGACCGCCTGAATACATTCTTGTAAAATTAATGTCTTGGCCAGCTGTAGATATTGCATCATCATAATTAATATCTCTAAGTTCTCTGTCGCCAACAGTAGCCTGCTGATTTTCTTTAGTATCAGTTTTGTATAGTGCGGCTTTTTTTGCACTTGCTAATTCTGAAGGAAATGCAATTATATACTCGTCGATTTCAAATTTATTTTTATCATTGTTCTGTGCATTTAGATAATGAGTGTTTATATGGGTAGAAAGACTATCAAATCCCGATTGACAAATCTCTTCTAAAGTACCTCCTGATACTACTATGTCAGTTGGTAAAGATTGCACTGCATCAGTAAATGCTTCATCGTTGTATGCACTACATAAAAAATTATATTTAGAACCTTCTGTATCAACCTCAAAGTCTACTGTAACAATCTTCAATGGAAGTAGCTTCTGTGCAAAAGGTGATGCTGGTTTGATGTTTTCAACATCCTTCCAACCGACAAAAAACAAATGTAATAACCAAGGTGCTTCAGAATAATTTCTATATCCTGCATTTAAAGCACAAAGTTGCAGTGTTTGAAATAGTTGTCCCATACTATATGGTTCTCTAACTTCAAATTTAATTTGAAAGAAATTTGTTTGTCGACTTTTCTTATTAGGTGCAATATAAGTATCTATTTCAACATTATCAATATAATATTGTGTATCTACATTGTAATCTTGTTCTGCGGCTGTCCTTGGCTTCTTAGGAGGTTTAAGTCCTGCACCAGATCTAAAAACAAGTTGCCCGTTTTTAATTCCGTTTTTTCTATAAGTTTCATCTGGATAGTTTAATTCATGAGGACTAATACAACCAAAAGAAAATATATGATTTACTAATGCATACGGTTCAAGATCATTTGCTAAAGGTAAAAGACTTGAAGTTCTTTCTCTCTTTGGTTCTACGGTGATGTAATCTGCATTCTTGTCTTCGTCACCCACTGTTGCACTGTCTTTTGCATACATTGCTTGAGGTGCGGCATTAATAAAATCTTGTGCAGTAGGACCAGTTGTGGGATTCAATCTCGCTGGGATGCCAGTATCAAGACCTTTATCATCTAAGAATCCTGAAAATACTGGAGGTATTTGTCCATTCTCTGCGGCATTTCCATTTTCTTCATAAAAATTAGCAAGGCCATTAAAACCAAACTTTCGCATCAATCTCTTGGCTTCTTCAGGGTCTCCGTTATTTTCTGGTTTAGATTGATTGAACTTGCTTGCTACATTTGACCTACCATCTGCATTTCTTACTTCAATTCCGGCTTTTCTTTCATTAGGTGTGTATCCGTCTTTACCGACTTGATTATTTTTGCTAATGATAGTTTTGCCCGTAAGTGGGTCTGTGCGAAAGGTTGCCATTAGCCTACTAGTCTCCTAGGTGTTCTTTGACACGACTGGGCTCTGGTAGGTAAATTTGTAATCCAGGAACCATATCGTAAACTGGATCTTCGATTACATCTAAATTTCTCTGTGCAAATATCCACCACAAATTTTTATCTCCGTACATATCGTATGCCAATAAATCTGGTCTATGAGTATATTGAGGTTCTATAGTATATAACGAATCATCTGTATAAGCCGGTACAGGTCTGATAGACAAGATATCTAATGCTCCGTCACGGTTAATTTTTGTTTTTGCATAAGGACTATAACTTGGCATTTAAATATATCCCTTTCCTAAATCACTTCCATTAATAAAGTTTCTATAACTAAAATTAGTTTGACTATCTCTGCTGTATATTGGTTGTACTGTAATTGAAAATTGAGATTCTGATGGTGCCCAACCAAATTTAGTAGTTCCGCCAAAATCTACTGGACTTATTGCCCCTGGAGTAAATCCACAAGCAACATAATCTACTTCGTTTGGCATATCAACTGTAAAGTTTTGTATTATTACAGGAACATTATTAAAAACATAATCTCCATATCCATTTAGTTTTGCAATAGGCGGTGGTGCACCGCTACTTCTTGAACCATAATCCATTTTTGTCATTACTCTAAGATAATGCAAACAAGCAGTCCAATATTGTGCTTCTAAACTGTTCTGACAATAAAATTGTCCAACTATTGTTAGTGCGTCCACTTGTGAGTTCTGGTAAGCAAAAAACGGATAATTATTATGTATAGGGGACACAGTGTTATAGTTTGCACTGTGACTTATAATAATTGATGGTGTATATGGAAAAACCATATGTCCGTCGTTTTGTACAAACAGCGGACTTAACATTCCTCCGGAATTGCCAATCGATCTAGGAACTGATAATTTGACACGCCAATCTTTTTCTTCTAATTCAGCAGTAAATTTTGCTGGAGACTTTGCTTCAAACGGTTTAGCGCCTGCTTTACCTGGTAAATTTTTTCCACGCAATCCAGAAACTAAATCTTCTGCACCTCCTGAAATTCCGTCAAATATGTCTTGGCCTATGTCTTTTGCGCCGCTAACAAAATCTGAAGCAAAATCTGGAATATTACCGCTTGCTACATTTTGTCCTGGAGCATTTGTTCCTGTTGGAGGTACCTTGACACCCATGTTCTTGCCGTCTTTAGATATGATGCCGTCTTTGAAAAATGTTGCCATATTAATTGTCTCCTATATACATTATTTAGTTGACAAAATTATCAGAGTAGTTTATAATATAACAAATAATCGGAGAAAATATGAATAAACGTGTAAATTATCTAAACAACAAGGATATTTTAAAAGAAATACACAAGTCAAAGGCTACATTTTGTAGTTACACAGACAACGAGTATGGACAATATGATATCATTTTGCCTAGCATTGATAAAATCAATATTAGGACTATTGCAGAAGCAAAACGCAATAAAGCCAAAAGGCTACAACAACAAAACTTTGAACAAGCCAAGTCAGAAGGCAAAAGAGTAAAATTAGCTGAATTCGAAATTGACTACAGAAAGATACAAAAAGACGAATTGATCTTTAGAATTATGACTTTTGATCACATACCAGAAGAACCAGGCCGTAAAAAGAATCCTAAAACTCCTGCTGATTATAGAGTAAAGTTAAACTTTCCTCCTTTTCAACATTTTAAGTTTGATGAAAATGATGAGCTTATTTGTGTAGGAAAAAGCCATTGGGAAGGTGGTATGGAAAACGGTTTCTTTAATAAAGATCACGGCAAAGCCACTAACAAACTTGCATTGATGTGGATGAAATTGTGCGATCGTTATGCAACAAGAGGAAATGTACGTGGATACACATACAATGACGAAATGAGAGGACAAGCAATACTACAGCTTGCTCAAATCGGACTTCAGTTCGACGAGTCAAAGTCTAATAATCCGTTCGCTTATTATACTGCGGCAGTTACAAATTCTTTTGTAAGAGTTATTAACATAGAAAAACGCAATCAAAACATCAGAGATGACATATTAGAAATGAACAATATGAATCCTAGTTACACTAGACAAGCATCAACTGAATGGGATCGTGTAAAAACCCAAGAAGCCAAGGAATCTATCCAAAAGAAGTAAAAAATACTTGACTTAGGTAACTTTTTCAAGTATACTATATAAAACAGGAGTACGAATGTTTAAGAAAGCGGCAGTATTTACAGATATTCACCTTGGGTTGAAGTCTAACAGTAGGCTACATCTACAAGATTGTGAAGACTTTGTAGATTGGTTTATAGAACAAGCTAAAGAAAACGGTTGTGAGACCGGTATCTTTTGTGGTGATTGGCATCACAACAGAAATACTATTAATGTGCAAACACTTGATAGCACAACTAGGTGTCTTGAAAAACTAGGTGCGGCATTTGAAAAGTTTTATTTCTTTGCAGGTAACCACGATTTATATTACAAAGACAAACGTGATTTATACAGCCTCGAGTTTGGTAAACATATTCCTGGTATTACATACGTAGATGAAATATTAGAAATAGATGATGTTGCACTAGTCCCATGGCTAGTAGGTGATGAGTGGAAAAAAATTAGTAACATCAAAGCAAGATATATGTTTGGTCATTTTGAATTGCCTAGTTTCTATATGAATGCCATGGTACAAATGCCTGATCATGGAGAACTAAAAGCAGAACACTTCAAGCATCAAGAATACGTGTTCTCTGGACACTTTCACAAACGTCAAGTACAAGGATCAATCCATTATATGGGTAACGCATTTCCACACAATTATGCAGATGCATGGGATGACAAACGTGGTATGATGATTCTTGACAAAGAAAATAACAAAGAACCACAATACATTGATTGGCCAGACTGTCCTAAGTATAGAACAGTGAAACTAAGTCAACTATTAGATGACAAAGACAAACTACTTAAATCTAAAATGTATCTTAGAGTAACACTTGACTTACCTATTAGTTATGAAGAAGCAAGTTTTATCAAAGAAACATTTATTAATGATTATGATTGTAGAGAAATTACACTTATTCCAAGTCAAAAAGATGAGGAAATACACACCGACATTGACATTACACAATTTGAAAGTGTAGATGAAATTGTTACAAAGGAAATTACTGCATTGGACACAGAAAACTACAATAAGAAAATGCTATTAGGAATCTATGACGAACTATGATTAAAATTAAAAGTTTAACTGTTAAGAATTTTATGAGTGTGGGCAATCAAACCCAAGCAGTTGATTTTGACAAGCAACAACTAACACTTGTACTAGGAGAAAACCTTGACCAAGGCGGTGACGACAGCGGATCACGTAATGGTACAGGTAAAACTACTATTGTAAATGCGTTAAGTTACGCATTATACGGACTTGCACTAACAAACATCAAACGCAACAACCTTATTAACAAAACTAACAACAAAGGTATGTTAGTTACTCTCACTTTTGAAAAAGATGGTAGAGAATATAAGATTGAAAGAGGTAGAGGACCTAATCTTCTTAAGTTTTATGTAGATGGACAAGAGCAAGAGATGCTAGATGAGTCGCAAGGCGATTCACGCAAGACTCAAGAAGATATTATTGATCTATTAGGTATGTCACATAACATGTTCAAACATGTTGTGGCACTAAACACATATACAGAACCTTTCTTGAGTATGCGAGTAAATGATCAAAAGGATATTATTGAGCAGTTACTTGGTATTACTATCCTTAGTGAAAAAGCTGAGGTGCTTAAAGACAAACTTAGACAAACAAGAGAAGCAATTACAGACGAAACAGCCCGTATTAATGCTATTGAAACAAGCAACGAGCGTATTGGCGAAACAATACGTAGTTTGCAAACAAAACAAAGTGCTTGGTCTACAAAACAAAAAGAAGATATAGCAAAACTAGAACGTTCAATTGACGAATTAGAACATTTAGATGTAGAAGATGAATTAGATAAGCACGAAAAACTGTCAACTTGGTCTGAACAAAACAATGCCATTTTGGCTCTTAAAAAGGAATTAAGTACACTTGAGCCTGCATTAGTACGTGCAGACAATTCTGTAGAAAAAGCACAAAAAGACTCAGAAAATTTAGATCAAGGTACTTGTCATACATGTGGACAAGCACTACACGACGATAAAAAAGAAGAACTAGCAGTCAAAAAAAATAAAGAACTTGAAGATGCAAAAGCATATCAAAAAGAAGTAGGTGATAAAGTAGTTGATGTTACACAAGCATTAGAAGAAATTGGAGATATCAATGGTAAGCCTACTACATTCTATGAAACTATAAAAGAAGTTTATGATCATAAACAAAATGTCGCACAACTACAGGAAGCACTTGAACGCACTAAAACAGAAGTAGATCCATATCAAGAACAAATTGACGACCTAAAGAATAGTGCGATACAAGAGATTGATTGGAGTACAGTAAACGATCTTACAAGTTACAAAGAACATCAAGACTTTATGTTAAAACTGCTTACTAACAAAGATAGTTTTATACGTAAAAAGATTATTGATCAAAACTTAGCATATCTAAACAACAGACTTACGCATTATCTTGACAAACTAGGATTACCACATCAAGTTGTATTCCAAAATGACCTTACTGTAGAAATTACACAATTAGGACAAGATTTAGACTTTGATAATCTATCAAGAGGTGAGCGTAATAGACTAATACTTGGTATGAGCTTTGCATTCCGCGATGTTTGGGAGAGTTTATATCAAAATATCAACTTGTTATTCATTGATGAGCTAATTGATAGTGGTATGGATACAAGCGGAGTTGAGAATTCACTAGGTATTCTCAAGAAAATGGGTCGTGAGAGAGATAAAAACGTATATCTTATATCACACAAAGACGAACTAGTAGGAAGAGTAACACACGTTCTCAAAGTTATAAAGGAAAATGGGTTTACATCATACGAGAACGATGTAGAAATACACAATGAATGACGATACGCATGATAAATTGACCAAGGCTTATATGGCATATTTTAAGGCAAACGAGAAATTTGAGGCTCGCAACTCTGTGCGAACGCATCGCGAAAGCAGAAAGTGGTTGAGAGAAATAAGATCACTAGCAAAAGAACGTATGGACGAGATACATTATAAACACAATTCCAAGAAAGAGACCCCAGATACATAGGCAACGGTAAGTACCAATATGCAATGGACTTATCAAGGTGAAAATGTGGATGAAATACCCGAAGGTGTAGAAGCATTTGTCTACTTGATAACAAATAAAGTCAATGGCATGAAGTACGTAGGCAAGAAACTAGCAAAATTCAAGACAACTAAGCCACCGCTTAAAGGCAAAAAAAACAAAAGACGTGGAACAAAAGAGTCAGACTGGAGAGACTATTGGGGATCTTCAGACAGATTGATTGCGGATGTTGCACAACTAGGCGAAGACAAATTCACTAGAGAAATATTACATTACTGTCCAAGCAGAGGCATTGCAAGTTACCTAGAGGCTAGAGAACAATTTGAACGTAGAGTACTAGAAAATGATGATTATTACAATGGAATTATCAATGTGCGTGTAGGCGGTTCAAAGATTCTTAAAGAACACTTAAAAACATTATAGGCAATATAAGGACACTGTTTGATCGAGATAGCTCGATCCGCTTTGAGGACATGGCCACATGTTCAGAACTAGCGAGTCCAACAGGCTGTATGCTACGAAAACCCCACGCAAGGGAACGAAGCGGGGGATAGCGAAAAAATCCGCGAAGCGGTAAAGCGGTTTTGCAAATTTTTTCGTGATGTCGACGTAGGTTGGGAAAGGTCAGAGCCCATGTAGCATAGTCAAACACCTACTTCCGAATCTCGGCTGTGACGAACTCACATGAAGACCAAGATTAGATGGAACCGCTGTTAGGTTCCGTCTGACTGAAACAATCTACATGAAGCAATTACAATATCACTTACGTGATATTGCTTTAATTCAAGTAATTACTTCTATCACAAACGAAGTGCTAAGTTTGAGCGTTAGCGAAAACTAAATGAGCTTTAGCTCATTTCTAATTACTTTTATAAACAATCCACAACAATGCTACAGTTATAATAATAAAGTACACGTATGGATCGCACATCTGATGATTATTTAGTGTAATTCAGGATCTCTTCCAAATCCTGGTTTTACAAGGCTAATTTCGAAAGTTTCATATCTAAGTTCTAAATGCGGTTGTGTTTCACGCATAGTGTCAATATACTGAACTGCTTCTTCTATGGTATTTAGAACTTCGATTTCGTTATCGGAGCTATCAATTATTCTATATCTTGTGATCATAATAGATATTTAATATGTAATTATCAATTCAAAAGTATAAATATAATTAATCGGGAGACTAACTATGAAAGTATACGACGTTTTAACAGAATCTAAGCAGGTTGACGAAGGTCCTGTTAGATTTTTGAAAAGAACACTAGGAAAAAACACAGCTATGGGCAAAGCCGCACAGCTAGATGTTGAACTAGACAAAGAAGTGTCTAGTATATACAAAGACTTTGTTGCTGTAAGTAAACAAGATCCTAAAATGGGCGGTATGACTGCTAAAGGACTTGCTAACTTTCTAAAAGCAAAAGGTTTTGTAAGCGATCCTATGGCAGTGATACGGTATCTTAAGAAAGACTCCGGTCTAGGTAGAAAAGCGGCTAAAGCAGGTAAAAATATTGTTAAAAAGACTAAGTCCGGAGCAGGCAAGGTCCAACAAGCGGCTAGCAACCTAAAGAAAAAACTTTCTCCTGAGCCAACAGGACTTACTCCAGATCAACCTAATCTTCCAGGTATTGAAAGTATGTACAGTGAAGCAAGACTTATGGAACTTGATTTAAAATTATCAAGTGGAGAAGCAAAGAAAATTATCAAACGTTTTGTACAGCAAGGCTTTCAAAAGCAGATGGGCAACAGACTATCTAAAAGTAGCTACGGCGATGCTCCTGCTGATACAGCTAAAGGATCTAGTTCTAAAGTAGATGCTAAAGCAATGGCAACACCTACAATGGACGTTGATAGTGCAGTAAAATTTTTAAGGTCTTTGGGGTGGACAGTAAAAGAGCCTAAGAAGCAAAAGCAAAAAGCATAAACTTACCAAAAAGGCATACCTGACTTTTTAGCAGATTCCATATTTTCTTTGATAAGTTCTGAGATAATAGCTCTATCATCTCTATCTAATTCATAACAGTCGTTGATTTGAATACCGCCACGCATCCACCAAGAGATTCTTATCATCTCATTTTTGATTTGCTTGACCTCATCTTCTAGGACCTTAACCTCGTTTTGGATTTTTTCGAGGCTCCACGTTAAGATCCTTAGCCGAAAAAATTACCTTGATCAAATGTAATTGGGATTTGATAAGTAGAATCTGCGCCTGCTTTGATTTCTTCTTCAGTTGCTTCTACTTCTAAAGGCTGTTGATTGAACTTAGCTTTTTCTTTTTCGATGTGTTCTTTGATTTGATTGAAAACCTTTGCATCTACATTTTCTAAAAACTCTTTTAGATGTGCTGGATTTACAACTGCTTCATTTTCACCGTCTGGTTGAATAGCTATAACACTTCTTACAAGTGTTTGAACATTAAGCTCAGTAAGTTTTCCAAAACTAGTTTGAAATCTTTTTAGTTTTTCTTCATTGCCAAGATCATCATTATCAATTACAGCAAAAATTCTCTGTTCTTCAAATGCTTTGATCATTCCTTCAGTAATAATTTTATAGTTCAAAGGTTGTATCTTTACTTTGAAACCATCAATTTGAAAAGTGTCTACAAACTCTTTGCTCATGTAGTTGTCAAACAAAGTTTGTAAACTTAGCTCGTAGTCTTTGGAAATTGATGTTTTTGGCACTGTTGCAGTCATTGTCATCTTTTCGCCAAAACTTGCTCGTCTAATTGCAATTAGAATAACATCTAAATCAATAGAAGGTGTTTGCCATGCGTCTTTGATATTAGGCATACAACTCTGAATAACATCAACTGTTGCTTGTCCATTTAATAATGCATCGGGAGTCTTAAACGTAATCTCATCCTTTGCTGTCATTGCGTAAACTGGATATTCACCATTTTCCGTCTTTTCCAAAGACTTACCTGGCCAATATTCACCGTTGCTTGGCAATCTGATGTAGATCTTTGGTTGTCTAAGGTGCTTCGCTAATGGATTACCTTGCGGTTGTCCCATAGGAATACCTTGCTGTCCCATGTTTGGTGGGAAGTTATTATCTACCATGTTTATTTCTCCTGCTAAATAGTATTAACATATATGATAGTATTTATGGATTCTTATTAAGTGAGTATTTAATTAATGGCAGTAAAAATAGATATACCCGGTATTGGTGAAGTACAAGCGGATAATGCGGCTTCAGAGCAAACATTACGTGAAATACTTAAAGCCTTAGGCGGTAGACCTGGTCAAATTGACGGTCAAGGTGGCGGAGGTGCTGGCGGTGCAGGTGTTGGTCCTGAAGCAAAAAAAGCTAGTCAATCAGTTAAAAAATTAGGAACAGCGTCTAAAGACGGTGCAAGTGCTATTAACAAAATGGCATCAGCGGCTAGTAGTGTAGTCGGCGGCGCATTTAATCTGATCGTAGGCACCATTGGTACCGCGGCAGGAGCAGTAACAGGACTTGCAACAGGACTACTTGAAGGCAAAAATAGTATACATGAGTTTACTAAAAATGTTCCTGGTTTAAATTTAGTCACAGGTGTTATTGAAAATCAAATGAACCAGTTCAAAGAACTTTCTTCAATTGGTGCAGGATTTGGTAATAACATGTTTGAAATCACACAAGTTGCAGGGCAATCAGCACTATCTATGCAAACACTTGCAAAAGTCATTGCTACTAATTCAGAACCACTAAGATTGTTTGGTGCAAGTGTGCAAGACGGTACTCGTAGATTTGGTCGACTATCAAAAGAATTACGTACAGGTGATTTAGGTAGACAACTTTTAGGAATGGGTGTAACCACAGATGAACTTAATGAAAATTTAATCAATTACAATGAATTAATGGTTAGTACAGGTAGAGACAGATTTATGACTGACCAGCAGTTGGCTCAAGGAGCGGCTGAGTATTCTTTAGAACTTGATAGAATTGCAAGACTGACAGGTAAAAGTCGTAAACAACTTGAAGAAGAAATGAAATCTAAAAACACTGACATACGTAGACAAGCGGCAATGTCTACTATGACAACAGACCAAATGAATAAATTTAGAGGAAATCTAGAACAAGCCGCGGCTAAGTCACCTGAATTTGAAGCGGCACTTGTTGATATGGCAGACGGTATTGCAAACGATCCTGTTACTCAACAGCTAATGGCAAACTCTCCAACCTTTAAACAATTTGCAAAAGACATAGAAAATATGGATGCGGCTGAATTCAATAATTTCCAAAAGAAGGTTGGCGAAGAAATGAAAGCGTTAGCACTTAGATTTAAAGATGGCGGTATTGATGCGGCTATGAATTCAACGTTTGGAAGTGCATTGCAAATCGCAGGTCAATTAGCAACCACTGTTGAAACAACTAAATCAGCAATTGACAATGAACAATCAGCTAGAGACAAATTAACAACTGCCGTAGGAAATAGTGTTACCACACTAGAAGACTTGTCAGGAAGATCACAAGCATTACTTACAGGCACAGATGCATTTAAAGAAGCCGCAGAATCAATAGCAGATTTGATTCCTGACTATAACACAGCAGTAGATTTATTTGAAGCAAATAAAGGCACAATAGAAACAGCAATGAATGATGCTTGGAATTGGTTAAAAACTGATGGTAAAAAACTACTTGATGATGCGATAAAATTTAGTACAGAGGCTTTCAATAAAGCTGTAGAATATATGGGTAAGATATTACCAACATTAAAACAATGGGCAGACGATTTCGCAAAAGATCCTGCAGGATTTTTTAATTCAGCAATAGATAGTTTAACGGGATTTGTTACAAACGCAATGTTAATACTAGGCGGTGGCATAGTTGCATGGTTCTCCGCATCAGCACTTGCGGCTAAAATTGGTGTTGGATTGGCAGGTCTTGGTGGAACTATTGGTACAGCAGTATTAGGCTTTATTAGCACAGCATTAACAGCTTCAGCAGGCTTTATAGCAACGGCACTCGCTACAGTGTTAACAGCCGCCGGCGGCGCATTACTATCATTACCAGTGCTTATCGGAGGTGCTATCACCGCGGCAATTGTAGCTGTAGACTTTGCATTTTTTGATGGTGAAATGACTAAATGGGTTACTGATGCAATATCTGATCTATGGGGCGGTATAAAGAACTGGATGTCTGGAGCATTTGAAGGAATCAAAAGTTTCTTTGGTTTTGGCGGAGGAGATCCAGGAAGTGTACAAGGATCTAACAGCAACAGTGAAGAAAAAGGTTGGTTTAAAAAATGGTGGGAAGGCGAAAGCAATGAACAAAAATCAGAAGAAACATCAGAAAACAATGCTACTGGCTCTGTAACTCCTAAAAAACCAGAAACCACATCAGAACCTAGTACAGAGCTTGCGATGTTAAATACTAACATGCTTCAGCTTATTGAATTAACAAAAAAGAACACAACAGCCGTAAAAGCTCTTAACGGCAATATAATGGCTGGATAAGGAACAAATAATGAGTTGGAAAAGATATTTTACACCAGTAGAGGGCGAAGCAGGCACACGTAGTCCACTATCAGTAGGGCAAGGAACACAGCCAGGACCAGCAAGATCAAACTATTCTAGTTTTTTACCTGATGTATACACAGGAGCTCCTAACAGAGTTGAGAGATACGGACAATATAATGTAATGGATCAGGATAGTGAAGTGAATGCCGCACTTGATATTCTTGCAGAATTTTGCTCACAACAGAATCCAATTAACAAAACTAGTTTTAGTATTGATTTCAAAAAAATGGCTACTAATTCAGAAATTAAAGTACTAGAACAGTATCTACAACAATGGACTAAAATGAATGACTTTGGCACACGCATGTTTAAAATTGTGCGTAATGTGTTCAAGTTTGGCGATGCATTTTTTATTAGAGATCCTGAAACAAAGAAATGGTTTCACGTTGATCCTGCAAAAGTATCTAGTATTATTGTTAACGAATCAGAAGGTAAAAAACCTGAACAGTACATTGTAAAAGATATTAATTTAAATTTTATCGACAATGTTGCTACAACACCATACACTACTAACGGAAATGTAACAGGTGGCGGCGATGGTTATCTGACAGGTGGTGTTCGTGGTATGGTTGGTAACACACAAACATCAGGATCAAGTGGAGGACGCTTTGGTCATGACAAAACAAAAGAACATGCTATTAGTGCAGAACATATGGTGCATCTAAGTTTAAGTGAAGGCTTGGACAACAATGCTCCGTTTGGTAATAGTTTGTTAGAAGGTATATTTAAAGTATACAAACAAAAAGAATTATTAGAAGATGCTATTATTATTTACAGAACACAGAGAGCACCTGAACGTAGAGTGTTTTATGTTGATGTAGGAAATATGCCATCGCACCTGGCGATGCAGTTTGTTGAAAGAGTTAAAACTGAAATACACCAAAGAAGGATACCATCAAAGACAGGAGGCGGTACATCTGTCATAGACAGTGCTTACAATCCTTTATCAACTAATGAAGATTACTTTTTCCCGCAGACAGCAGAAGGTAGAGGTTCTAAAGTTGAAACACTACCAGGCGGCACAAACTTAGGTGAAATTGATGACCTTAAGTATTTTACAAATAAACTTGTAAGAGGACTACGTATTCCGAGTTCATACTTACCAGCGGCCGCACAAGACGAAGGTCAAAGTTCTTTCAATGACGGTAGAGTTGGTACAGCATATATCCAAGAATTGCGTTTCAACAAATACTGTGAACGTTTGCAAAACTTAATTGCTGAAGTGTTTAATCAAGAATTTAAACGCTACTTACTAGAAAAAGGTATCAATGTTGATATTGCAATGTTTGATTTATTATTTCAACCACCACAAAACTTTGCAAGTTACAGACAAAGCGAATTAGATAATCAGCGTATTGGTACGTTTGCACAGATTCAAGCTATTCCATTTATCAGTAATAGATATGCAATGAAACGTTTCTTAGGAATGAGCGACAGTGAAGTTGCAGAAAATGAAAGATACTGGAGAGAAGAAAATGACGAAACATTATCTTCACAGCCAACTGATGCAAGTGCAGAAATGCGTGGTGCAGGAATTAGTGGTGCAGGAATTGAAGCAGACCTAGGAGCAGGAGCAGACACAGCACCTGAAGGTGAAGAAGGTGTTGCCACAGGCGAAACTGAAGGACCAGAATCAGTTACAACACCACCAGCAGGCGGAGGAGATGCAGGCGGAGAAACGCCTCCGGCATAAATACTAACATGATACTAAGAGAATTATTTTATTTTGACAAAGAAACTGTTGATCCTATTGAGGACAAGAGTTACGATGCGACAGATGATAAAAGCATTGTGAATCGTGACGACACACGTAAAACACGTTTGACATTACGTCAAATCAATAAAGCTCGTAGAGCATCAGAACTACACAACGAAGAGAAACAAAAAGAATTAGAATTTGTACGTCAAATGTACGGTATTCAAGCACAACCTGAAGTATAGGATGATGTATAATGACTGTAGCCTTTGTAATAGGTAATGGCACGAGCCGTAAAGACATAGATTTATATCCCCTTAAAAACTACGGAAAACTATATGCATGTAATGCCATGTATAGGCATTTTGAGCCTGATTACTTGGTCGCTGTTGATGTAAAGATGATACTTGAAATAAATCAGCACAAATGGCAAATGGAACACGAAGTTTGGACCAATCCCAACAAACAGTTTAACGGAATGCAAGGTTTTAGATATTTTCAACCAAGCAAGGGCTGGAGTAGTGGACCTACTGCTTTATGGTTAGCAAGCACACATGCACATGATACAATTTACATACTAGGATTTGATTTTCATGGTGAAAAGGATGATCATGGAAACAGATCTAAGGTAAATAACTTGTACGCAGGAACACACAATTATAAGAAACAAGGTGATCCTGCAACATATTTTGGTAATTGGGAGAGACAGACAGCATCAACGTGCGATTCACATCAAGGTAAAAGATATATTAGAATAGTAGCCGATGATGATGATTTTGTACCTAAACAATTAAAGAAATGTACGAATTTATCTCACATAACAGTCAGTGAGTTTAAAAGATATTATGATTTTTAGACGGTTTGTGGCAAAACGAGCTCGTTTTGGCGCCGTTATCCGTGTATTTTTAAATCATAGTGTAAATACTACTAGACAGCCTTACAACTTAATAAAACTATAGGAGAAAACAATGGCAGACAATAAATTAGAGCAAATGCTCGAAAAACTTGTCAATAATGATCGTGCTGGCGCAGATGAGCTATTCCACGAGTTTGTTATTGAAAAGTCACGTGGTATCTATGAAAAGATGCTAGAAAACGATTTAGAAGATTTAGAAGTCGATGAAGCAAAAGATGAAGAAGTAGATGAAGCGTCAAAAGACGAAGAAACTAACGAAGCATCAGATGAGTCTTCAGACGACGAAGAAACTAACGAAGCTACTGACGAAGAAGTTGATGAAGCTACAGATGAAGAAGTAGACGAAGCATCAGACGAAGACGTTGAAGAAGCTACAGACGAAAAAACAGACGAAAATTTCGGAGAAATTACACCAGAAGCTGACCCAATGGGCGGCGATCCTGCAGATGACATGATGGGTGACATCGAAGCTGATGCAGACGGTGAAGGCGACGAAGACGGAGATGACGAAGAAGAAATCGAAGACCGTGTAGTTGACCTAGAAGATGCTCTTGATGACCTAAAAGCTGAATTTGAAAAAATGATGGCTGGCGACAAAGATGAAGATGACGGCGAAGCTGACATGGACATGGATGACGAAGGTGATGAAGACAAGGAAGAAGCTATTGCAGTTCCTTCCGAACTTAGCGTAGAAGACGAAGCAATGCCATTTGAAAGCAAAGCAAAAACAGCTGGCGAACAAATGCGTGAGTACGTAGAAAAAGTTGCTGAGCCGAAAGGCGAAGACAACAAAGCGAAATCACCAGTTGCTTCAAAAAATGACATGGGTGGAACAGCAAGTAACATAGCCGCAGGCGGCGAAGGTGCTACAAGCGGTTCAGCAATGTCCTCTAAAGAAGAAAATGCAGGGAACGTAAATGTACCAGGCGGAAAAGCTTCTAAGAGTATGTCAAACGCTAAAGGCCATGGCGCAGAGAAGAAAGGCGCAGGCGAAACTGGAGCCAATACTAAAAGTACTATTGGTTCTTAATTGAGATTAAGGAATAACAGATGTTAAACTTAACTGAAACACTATCATTCGACCAAGCAAAAATGGTCGTCGAGACTACTGAAAACGATGCAGGTGGAAAAGACCTGTATTTAAAAGGTATCTGCATACAAGGTGGTGTTCGTAACGCTAACCAACGTGTATATCCTGTAACTGAGATTAGTAGAGCTGTCAACACGCTCAACGATCAAATTAAAGGTGGATATAGTGTACTAGGTGAAGTTGATCATCCTGAAGGACTTAATATTAATTTAGATCGTGTAAGCCATATGATCACAGAAATGTGGATGGATGGTCCAAACGGTTACGGAAAACTTAAAGTAATTCCAACCCCGATGGGACAATTAATTTCGACAATGATTAATAACGGCGTCAAAATTGGTGTCTCATCAAGGGGTAGTGGAAATGTTAAAGAAGACGGAAGCGGCGAGGTCAGCGAGTTTGAAATTATTACTGTTGATGCCGTTGCTCAACCAAGTGCTCCGGGGGCATATCCAACTCCCATTTACGAACACTTATTAAATAGCCGTGGTGGCTATCAGGCAATGAATATGGCTCGCGAACTACATGGCGACGAAAAGGCACAGAAATACTTAAAGGAATCGTTGGTGAATATAATCAACGGTCTCCGCTAACAAGGAGAAAATAAATGTTAGATGCACTGAAAGCACTCTTTGAAAATAACGCTATTTCCGAAGAAATCAGAGCAGAAATCGAACAAGCATGGGACGCAAAGATTAAAGAAAATCGTATGCACGCCACAGCTGAACTTAGAGAAGAATTTGCTCAAAAGTATGAGCATGACAAGCAAACAATGGTAGAAGCTATTGACAAAATGCTTGATGAAAAACTAAGTGAAGAGCTAACTGAGTTCGCAGATGACCGTCAAAAACTAGCCGAAGCAAGAGCAAAATATGCAGTAGCAATGCGTGAAAACGCAGATCTAATGAAGAATTTTGTTGTTCAACAACTAGGCAAAGAAATTGGCGAGCTACACGAAGATCAGAAAGCTATGGCAGGTAAATTTTCCAAACTTGAAGATTTTGTTGTTGATTCATTATCTAAAGAAATTGCAGAGTTTTACGAAGATAAAAAGGACTTGGCTGACACGAAAGTACGTTTAGTACGTGAAGCCAAAGAACATCTAGCTAAAGTTAAATCTAAGTTTATCAAAGACGCAACTAAAATTGTTGCAGAAACAGTTGAGAAAGGTCTTAATAAAGAAATGACTCAATTGAAGGAAGACATTGATTCAGCTCGTAAGAATGATTTTGGACGTAAGATTTTCGAATCTTTTGCATCAGAATATTCAAACAGCTATCTTAATGAGAAGTCCGAGACTGCAAAACTATTAAAAGTAGTTGATCTAAAAGATAAGCAATTAGCTGAAGCTAAAAAAGCGGCTGAAGAAAAAGCAACATTAGTTGAAAGCAAAGAAGCTGAAATTAAAATTGCTAAAGACACAGCTAAGAGAAAAGAAGTTATGAATGAGCTCCTTTCACCTTTAAATCAAGGTCAAAGAGAAATCATGGCTGACTTGCTGGAATCTGTACAAACCGATAGATTACAAAAATCTTTCGACAAGTACATGCCAAGCGTCATCGCAGGGAACACTCCAGCCAAGGATACCAAGGCAACACTTACCGAAGGCACACAAGTAACAGGCAATAAACAAACCAATGACATAGATGCAAGCACATCTACACCCGATAACGTTGTAGATATTAGAAGACTTGCAGGATTGAAATAAGGAGAAAAAAATGTCAGAACTATTAGAAAGTCGCTGGCAGGATACAAAGACTGCACTTCTTGAAGGCCTAGAAGGCAATAAGAAAGCCGTAATGGGCGTTACTCTAGAAAATACTAAAAAGTATTTGGCAGAGGCCGCTACAGCGGGTGCATCTTCAGCAGGTAATGTTGCAACTCTTAACAGAGTTATCCTACCGGTAATCAGACGTGTTATGCCAACTGTTATCGCCAACGAATTA
>CENG01108360.1_pt1 | contig 18181 bp, 13 predicted proteins | sample 530131 | NCBI WGS metagenome assembly CENG01 (sample SAMEA2591057, study PRJEB7988) | marine metagenome | biome: marine biome (ENVO:00000447); feature: surface water (ENVO:00002042) layer; material: saline water (ENVO:00002010), including plankton (ENVO:xxxxxxxx) | depth 5 m
CGCCCCCCCACCAGCAACCAGTATAGGCCCGCGAACAATGCCGACTCGCCTCTCGATGTGAGACTCATACTCCACCATGTCCAATCTAGACGCATGGCTCTCGATACTTCTCTGCCGCACGGTACCCATGATTGGGGCGCTCGGATGGAACGGCCTGTCAAACAGGCCGTGGCACCACTGTACTCCGGCTACCGAGGAGGGGTCTCTACCGTCAAGGGCGTACTTGTCGTTGAGCTTCTGGGATATCTCTAGGGAATTCTCCAGACTGGAGGTCCAGGGAGGGAAAGCCTTCCCCCACGTCATCCGGAGATTATTATGTAGCTCACCATGGTAAAGTAGGGACCGCTGGCAGAGATTCCATAGATGGTTGGGCGTGGTCGCGAACTCAAGGCTCTGTTCAGTCTGAGATCGCGGTCTGGGGTCATCCTCGGTTTCCGCCCACGACTCCAATGCCCACTCCGGGAGATTGGAGGAGTCATACGGATCAGCGAGACTAGCCGCGTGGTGCCAAGCATGCTCACGGAAAATCAAGAGCTCATCCAGGTACTTCTCAGAGGATTTGGTACCTATGGCCGCAGCATCCCTAGCGACCATCATTGGCGATACGAACCCATAGTGGAATGCTGCAGACATCCGAGACACGCCTTGGATATCAGCCGCATTGTTCCTCCTCCTCGCATAGCTCCTGATTCCGTCCCTGAGGAATTCCTGCCATCTCGATAAGCTGACCAGCTCCCCCCCTCGCTCGCTCCACACTGGAAGAACGGTGGGATCGATGTTGCAGCTCCTGAGAAGCTCGAATCTTCTCGTGAAATCCTCGACATCCAAGACCACGTCTACCGGAGTGAAGGGAAGGTCTCCAAGATACGGCTCGACCTCCGCCTCGACCTCCGCCCAAGCTTCACCCAGAAGCCTCCTGCGGAGCTTCTTGGTGGCGCTTCTGAACTTGAATGGGCGATCCACGGACCGTCCATAAAGCGTCATCGGGATTACGCAGTGGCAATCGACCTCGATAAATGGGCAATTAGCTCTGGAAGCCACACTCTTCACCCACTCTGACCAAGGAGGGAGGGGAAACAGATCTGTGATTATGCAGGAGGCCTCTTCCGCGAAGAAGCTCATCACGGGCTGTCTGTTGCCTTCCCTGGTGACATGCAGAACGTATCTTAGCCCCATGGCCTCACACCCATGATGGAGATCGACGGCACCATCAAGTAGCATATTGTGATGCCTCAGCGACGCCCAGGGATACCTCTCATCTATCGCCTGATATACCAAGAGAGGCAGATTATTTCGGCTTGCAATTATACGACCGATGTCCAGTGCAGGGTTCTCATGTACCCTTAAGGATGATTTCAGCCACACAATCACAGGACCACTTTCCCCAACGATCTTGTTTTGATTCGCTAGACGCGACCTGTCTGCGAGACGGGTAGGGAGCGAGTCGAGCATGAGTTGTTCAGAACAATTGTCAATTTATATCGATGTTTTTGCCAATATAAGCCAATATCACAACGCTCGGACGCGCAACGGTGAAAGCGGAGTCATGTAGCCACCATCACCATGAAGAAGTCCGTGATGAGGCAGTACTGGCGTATACAGCAGAGTCAGACACTCATTTCCATGGTGTTCTGGACTTCCACCTTAACCCTCCTGATATGGCCGTACGTCAGTTGGAGGATTGATCCGTCTGAGTCAATGATAGGAATACCAATGACGTATTTTGGCCTGGGTGCCATCGGCCTCGGGGTGTTGTTGGCCGTTCTTGCTATCGGTTGGGCCTATGACGTATCACTGGGCCTCTGGAGGGAGCACCTGACAATAGTCCAGGAGAGGAACCCCTTCACCACCTACAAAATTAACGTCCCATTCGGAATGATCCTAGCTCAGACGAATGCGATCCTCAGGAGGATGGACCCCGAGGACGAGGAGATCCAGAGGCACTGTGACTTCGTCGACAGATGGCTTGAGTGGAACTCCAAGCAGGAGATATGGGCTAGAACTGTATCATCTCTGCATAACATAGTGGGAGAGGAAGACCCCTTCTTCTTCAACCTCTCAGAGGGCGCCAGGGCGGACCTAGAGAAATCCTCCGAGGATATCCAGGACTTCTGAGGGCTGTCAATGATCGATTTCGATGCGGTAACGGAGCTGGCAGTCGAAGCGGGCCACGCCATCATGGAGGTGTACAACAGGTCAGATAACATTGACTTCGAGACTAAGGGCGACGAGTCCCCGTTAACGGAGGCGGACCTAGCGGCGAACGACGTGATCACGAAGGGCCTGATATCAATGACGCCTGAAATCCCGATAGTATCAGAGGAAGGCAATGTTGGGGACCCTCTGAAATCGCCATTCTGCTGGCTCGTCGATCCCCTCGATGGAACAAAGGAATTCATCAAGAAGAACGGAATGTTCACCGTGAACATCGCACTGATGAGGAGGAGAGGGGCAAGGTGGTCTCCTGTTTTTGGCGTCGTTCACGCCCCAGCCACCAGAACCACCTGGAGCGGGGGGGCCACTACCCCATCCAGGAGAGACGGCCCCGAGGGGAACGGCCTGATAATGGTCAGCCCTTCATCGAAAGACGAACCTACAAGACTCGTAGCCAGTGGCTCACACAGGGGAGCTAAGGACGAGGAGTTCGCGGAGGCAGTTGGCAGACATGAGCTAATCAGGATGGGGTCCTCGCTGAAGGCATGCGTAGTCGCAGAGGGTAAGGCAGATCTCTACCCTCGCTTCGGGCCCACATCCTGCTGGGACATAGCAGCCGCTCACTCGGTGGTCATGGCGGCGGGGGGCGCGGTCGTGGGCCCTGACGGCAAATCACTGGACTACGACTTGGTAGAGGATGTTCTGAACCCCTTCTTCTTGGTGACATCTGACAACAGGTGGAATGAGACATGGGTCGAGACCCAGTAGTCAATGCCGTCCATAACTATACAACTCAATCTGTAGCGAAACGGCTTGATGGGGAGAGGAGAGGACACCGACTTAAGCCAGGACTTCGAGGAACTGCAGGCAATGGGCTTCATGTTCGGCTCAATGCTAGCCTTCACAAACGTACCCAGGAACCTGATGATTATCTCAATACTGATATCAATCGCAGGGATCTCAGCAATATCAAAGCCCCTACTAGAGGTAGACAACTCCGATTGGGAGCCCATTAACGCCACAGTAGGATCAACACAGGTAGAGGACGCCCACTGCACCGACTGGTTGACTTTCTTCCAAGACGACTGCAGATTCGACGGATACTTCCCATCAGTCTCCTTCTACTGGGACATCGAAGGCGAGAGATACTACAGCCTCGACTACATGACCTACCCCCCGAACCTGAGTACCCACAATCAGGCACAGAGGTGGATGGAGGAGAGGGGCATGGTCCCCGGCGGGAACATTACTGGATACGTAAACCCGGATGACGCATCGGAGGCTGTAATAGTCAGGCAGTCATGGACAGACCTGCTAGTTGATACCGGTGACGTACTGTTCACGATCTGCTGCTCCCTATGCAACGTTCTTCCACTACTGATCCTCGTCACAACGAGAAGGTTCGAGTGGGCCATTCCCAAGGAGAGGAGGAAGAGGTACAAACTGGAGTACAAGGGGAAAACGGCGGACGGAGGCTACACTTGGGATACTCCCCAAGAGGCCAAGGAACTGCAGGTGGAGGCCAGGAGAATCAGGCTCAAGTCAATGAGCTCCAGCCTCTCCGACGAGCAGTTCGAGGAGCTTACCAGCATTTCTGAGTACATGGACTCCGAGGCCAAGCCACTGGAAGGAGGGAGCAGGACTTTCACAGTCATGTTGAGTGATGGACAGGAGATGTCCTTCGAGGCCAGATCGGAGGGGGGCCTCTTCAGTACTCTGTCTAACATAGACGACGACTCCTTCGTCCTCTACCTCGATGAATCGAAGGCCGAGGGAAGGCTGTTGGAGTTCACGTACTTAGAGGAAGGTCCGCAGGAGGACAGAGTAAGGGTCAGGGAGTACGTGGGCCAGGAACTAATCAGTGATGAGACCTTCAACATCGAGACTGATATGTCTGGGATGATGGACATCATCACGCAGGCTCGTCGCAACAGTGAGAAGACGGATGAGAAATGGTGGTCCTGAGAGCGAAAAACAACATAACAGTCCCCCGTCGAAATGATATACACAACCTATCTCCGACGGTATCCAGAAGGGGATATCATGGGTAACAGAATAGTTTGGTTCACAGGGCTCTCAGGTGCCGGAAAGACGACCATCGCAATGGCGGCAGCAGATAGGTTCGGATGCGAGGTGCTGGATGGTGATACCATCAGGGACTTCTTCGCTAACAGGGACTTCTCGAGAGAGGGTCGTGAGAGACACCTTCTGGGAATAGCCAAGATGGCCAAGATGATCTCCAAGCACACCGACGTGCTATGCTCGTTCATCACCCCCTACGAGGACGTCAGGGAGAAGATCCTAGACATACTCCCAGAGGATGCCATCATGGTCCACGTCTCTACCTCTCTTGAGGTATGCGAAGACAGGGACGTCAAGGGACTCTACGCCAAGGCGAGAACGGGGGAGATTGCAAACTTCACTGGTATCTCGGACCCGTTCGACGAGCCAAAGTGCGCTCACCTGACATTGGACTCTAGCGGCTCCGAGGGCGCCTCGGTTGACGACATGGTCGATCAGCTAGCACACCTGTTCGAGAAGCCCAAGGCCGTACTGCTTCCTGGTAGGTGGCAACCCCTGCACGTTGGCCATGAGTGGCTCATACAGAGGGAGCTGGACCAGGGCAAGAAGGTAGTAGTGGGGATAAGGGACACACCAGTCTCCGACTCCGACCCGTTCTCCACCGACGTCAGGAAGAGGATGATCGAGCACAGGTACGCGGACGAGGACGTCGAGGCATGGGTAATGCCCGACATCGAGGCGATATCATACGGACGCAAGGTCGGCTACGAAGTCCGCGAGGCCGACGACATTCCCCCCGAGATCTTCGCGGTCTCCGCAACAGGCGTAAGAGGGGGCAACAAGGCAAACGTCTCACAGAGGGTCATGGAGTTCATGATCGCAGAGGGAATCTGGGACGGCGAGTAGAACTCATGTCTAGTGTTAACTCGCAATCCAAGCGAATTCAATCAATTATTCCTTAGAATCGGGCAAGAATGAGACCATCCCGTATGACGGGAACAGCTTCCTTACCCTAACATCTCACTACAAGCTTCGAAGAGCATTCAAGGCGGTATTGACATGAATAGCGGTACCTAGAGACAGAGCATCCTCGTCGACCTTGAACTTAGGATGATGGACACCAAAGACTGCGCCTATCTCCGGGTTACCAACGCCGAGGAAAGAGAAGCACCCTGGGACTACCTGAGTGTAGTAGGAGAAGTCCTCCCCCCCCATTATCGACCCCATTTCCGAGACACTCTCCTCCCCTAGTATCTCTCCAGCTGAGATTTTACCCAACTCCCAGCATTCCCCGTCATTGACGGTAGGAGGGAAGTCATTGCCCGGGAAGGTCACCTCCGCCGTGCACCTGTTGGCAATGGCTATGCCCCCGGCCACCTCTCTGACCCTCTGCTGCAATCTGGAGATCCCCTCGCTAGTCAGTGACCTGATGGTTCCTTGCAACTCCATGCTGGATGGAATCACGTTGGTCGCACTACCTGCATTAGCCATCGTGATGCTGATCACACCAGACTCTAGTGGGTCCAGCTCACGAGATATCAGGGTCTGGAGCTCGACCACTATCTTCGAGCCGGTTACCACGGGATCAGAGGTCAGATGGGGCATAGCAGCGTGACCGCCGTTTCCACTGACCAAGATTTTTATCGACGATGTGGCGGCAAGCAAAGTCCCCTCCTTGGATGCCAGGGTCCCCGTTGGTAGCTTGTCACTTACATGCAAGCCAAAGATTTGCTCGACATCGGGATCCTCGAGGACGCCCTGGTCCCGCATCATCTTCCCTCCCGCCCCTCCTTCTTCCGCAGGTTGGAAAATTAGCTTGATGGTGCCGTTAATCTCACTCTCGTTATCTTTCAGGACTCTGGCAGCACCGAGAAGCATTGCAGTGTGACAATCATGGCCACAGGCGTGCATCTTCCCGTCTATCTCGCTTCTGAAGTCTACATCTGCCTCCTCATGGATAGGCAAGGCGTCCATATCGGCCCTCAGAGCGATACAGGGCCCCTCACCATTCCCAACGACACCAACGACCCCAGTCACTGCTATGTCCTTCTCATATTCGATCCCCAGGTCACTCAGGGTATTCTGGACTAGTCTGCTCGTCTCGAACTCCTCGTACATGAGTTCAGGGTGGCGATGGATAGCCCTCCTTTTCTCTACTATCCATTGATGTATTTCCTTGGACTGTGAGATTATATCACTGCTCTGCATGTGTTTCAGACAACGTACCAATATTAGAATTATTTTAAGATAAAACTAGCATCAACAATTATCGAACAGCACCTCTTGGGGTGGTCATGACTGTTTGGGATAGCACTGGCCTGTCACCAGAGGATCAACCGAGATTTGATTACGTTAATCGCGAACAGATATCGGATGACCTGAAAGACGTTTTCGACTCGATAGTAGGCTCCCAGAGGGGTGTAGGGACACTATCCAACGGAGCTCTCCCGGGGCCCTTCAATGGCTGGATGTACACCGATCCTGAGATGGCTAGGGCTCTGGACGGCATAGGCATGGCGATTCGTTCCAATACCACAAACGTCCCTAAGACGATGAAGGAAGTCGCTATATGTGTAATTGGGGCCCATTTCAGGAGCAACGTAGAGTTTTGGGCACATAGTAGGATAGCCCTTGCAGCAGGGGTGAGGCAGGACGTCCTGGACTCGATATACAGTGGCGAGGAACCCTCTTTCCAGGATACGGAGGATGAGCGCCTCCAGAAGGCGGCCTACGGTATGGCAGAGGAGTACCTCCGTGACTACAGGGTGTCAGATGAAACCTACCAGGAAGTCCTCGACCTGTTGGGCTCTGAGAAATCAATGATCGAGCTTGTTCTTGTAATGGGGCACTACATAGGTCTCGCAACGCAGCTGAACATCCTCAGGGTGCCAAACCCAGGAGACAAGCAGTTCTTCAACAACTGAGAGGTCATACCATGCCAAGGGAAGTTGCCAGACTGCCAAGCTCGTCCCTCTCGATGGGGGGCGTGCTGATGCTTGAGATCCCCGAGAATGAGGACAATCTAACAGCACTCATACTCAGAACCGAGACAGGGGTCTACGGCTGGCTAAACTCGTGTCCACACGATGGACGCAGCCTTTGCAATGATCCCGTCTATCTACTAAATAGAAAAACAGGTTTGATTCAATGCATGCACCATCAAGCCTCTTTCGGTCCAGATACAGGGGTCTGTACCGATGGCCCGTGTGTTGGTGATAAATTAAAAGAAATCAAAACCTTCGAGAAGGAAGGACAAATTGTCGTACTGCTGTGATGTTAAAAGTAAACTACCCGACAATTCTAAATTAGGGTGCCGAGTATGGTGTCCATGGTACAAGAGGCGACGGAGTCCTCTCCGACCGCAGCAGACATCATTCAGTTCGTGGATAGGGACCTAGATTTATTCGAGGCGATAAATGACGGGACCGAGAGCCATCTGGAAGGTGCGAACTCCCTCCCTCCCATAGAGCCCCTGACCAAGGCATGGGATGTCGCCTATGTTAGGTTCTCAGTGCCCGATCTAGATCTGTACGAGAGGTGGGTGGAAGACTTCGGGTTGAAGATTGTCCACAGAGACGAGAACTCAATCTACTCTAGAGGCATCAGTGGAGATGGGTTTTGTCATGTTGCGCACAAGGGTCCTGCCAAGTTTCTGGGATTTGCGATGTTAATGAAGGAAGAGGAAGATCTCCGAATTTTGTCTGAGAATGTAGATGGTTGCACGGAAGTACACGACATTCCGGGCATCGAGGGAGAGATTAGTGGAGGAAAGAGAGTCTCCTTCATAGACCCGGTCTGCAATCTCCTGATCGAGGCTGTTCATGGCAGGGAGATAGAACCGCTCCCTCCCACGAGGGAGAGGTTGGAATACAACTACGGTGACAAGAGACACTACAAGAGGCCAGTAAACAAGCTCCAGGACGCCTCGGGTAACCGCGAGGCAGATGGTAGCAATACCATACACCCCGGCCCTCCAGACGTGCTCAAAATCGGACACGTAGTCCTCACAATCCCCGTAGGCCCACACCACGATATGATGGCGTTCATGATGGAGACCTTTGGCCTACTGCCATCTGACAGCGTGTATTTCGAGGCCCCCAAGTCAGCAGAAGGCCACTCTATCAACCCCCAGATGTTTGAGATGCTACAGAAGGCGGGCCCCTCGCCGCTCTATGGAGGAACGTTCGCGGAGGGCGAGGCTACATACGGATGCTTTTTCAGATGTGACAGGGGCGAAGTTCCCACAGATCATCACACCTTTTTCATTCTCTCATTGATGGATCAAAAACAGGCCCCTGAGGGCCAAGGAATCAATCCTCAACTGAGCCATGCCTCCTTCGAGGTGTCCAACCTAGATGACGTCTGGAGGGGTCATATGCAACTCAAGACCAAAGCCGAGTATCTGAATGAGAGATATGAGATAGCCTGGGGCGTTGGAAGACATGTTCTGGGATCGCATATCTACGACTACTGGCACGATCCGTACGGTCACGTGCACGAGCACATGTCCGATGGGGACAGGATGACCAGGTCATTTGGCCAGAGAATCCACAAGATTAGCGGTCTTGGGCCCAATGGTCACAACCAATGGGGACCCACTATAGCCGACTCAGGAATTAGGAATCTCGACGGACCAGCCGCTGCTAGCTTCTACGAAGATTTCGACTATGAAACCAAACAGTCACTGATAAACCGTGATTTAACCAATGTTAAAGAGCTAATTGAAAGGATTAGGGATGTTTCTTGATAGAGAGCGACTATTCCATTCCTGACACCAACGGGGTGTCCTTTGAGATCGACTATGTGGAAGTCAAGGGACACCATCACCGAATAGCGCTCGCAGGCAACCCAGAGGGCACGCCCGTCATTGTGATGATGGGCGTTTTCGAAGACAGCCTGATGGACTCAAGGTGGCTGGTGGCCTCTATGGTAAACCATCCCATGGGCAATGAGTACCGATTCATAGTGGTAACAGTGCCTTTCCTTGAGGAGTATACGACCATTCAGATCGATGGCAACACCATGTCGAAGTACGATGGAATGAAGCCCCCAAACAGGATTATCCCAATGAAGGGAACCAAACCCGTTGACCCAAGATTCGATCTCGAGAACTGTGCCTACACACTCAAGGATATCCTAACCGAGGGACTCGGCATCGAGAGGGCCCACTTCGTGGGTCATGACAGAGGCTGCATAATCATGGACAACATGCTTGCAGAGTTCCCCGAGGTTGGTATCAGCTACTCAAGGGGCTCCCAGGGATGGACAAAGTTCGAGGAAGATTGGTATGAGCTGACGGATAAGGGAATCTTCCTTGGCCCGCCTCACAGGATAATGGCAACGAAGGCCTTCCCCCCACTCCTCGGGAGTGCAATCAGGGGAGGAGCCCCATTTGGTTTCATAGCCCCCTCATTCGCTATCGAGGGATCAACTGCCGCACCCGGAACAGAACTCCATGAGAGATGGGAAGCCATTCAGTCCATGCCTAAACAGTCAGAGAAATTCTTCAGACTGACAAGGCAGATGTTCCGACAGACTGACTTCCTGGACGAAGGCAAGAGAAGATCAGACAGATCCAGAGGCTTCAGTATTCTCGACACAGACTTCCCGATGATGCAGTTCCAAGGGGCCGATGAGATGCTAAGGGCCGAAGACATACCTGGAGCAAGAAAGATGCCCCTTCTGAGGAAGGTAAAGGGACTACTCGGTGGCGGGCACGTCACGGGGATATTCAGGCTATTTAGGCTAAGATTCCCTACCTACATCTTCGCTGACCTTCCAAACGACCACGGACTAATATCCAACCATACAGGTGATCAACCCTATTGGGGAAAGTGGAACTTCTGGCCGGAAGATGTTGAGGATCTTCTACCCGGAGGGGAGTTCCAAGACAGAGAGAATCCAGCGTGGAAGGAGAATAGCGAAAGGTACGTCACCAACATGGCAGACGGTAGGTACTCTACCCTTCAGACAAAGGATGGAGGAAGGTTCTCAAGGTTCACCATAGTATCCGATGCCCTACACTGGACCCACATAGAAAGGCCCGAGAATGTGGCTTGGGCCTGCATGGACTTCATCGGCGACTTCAGCTAGAAGCGCCCTTCTCTGCCTCCGCAACCGTTGCTCTGACAGCGATTGCAGTATCGGGAGTTACAGAGATGCTGGTAATCCCGCAATCAATGAGAAACGGGGGAAACTCGTCCGGGAAGTCTGAGGGCGCCTGACCACAGATTCCTATCTCCAGACCGCGTTCGTTGAACTTTCTCACGATATCCCTGATCATGGCCTTCACAGATGGGGACCTCGCATCCACAGGGTTCTGATATCCCTCCAGGTCATCCCTCGAAACAGCATAGACCGTCTGGACTAGGTCGTTGGAACCGATCGATCCGCCAGATAACTCCATCATTTCTATGAATCTATCAGCCTCTATGACATTCGACGGTAGCTCGACCATCACGAAAAGGTCAGTCCCAGACGAAGGCCCCAGGCCGTGCTCATCCAGAAGTTCCTTCACCATCTCTCCCTCTTCTGGGGTGCGACAGAAGGGAACCATTAGTTGCAGGTTGTCTAAACCATATTCATTCTTTACCGCTTTCATGGCATCCAGCTCCATCTCGAAGGCGGGCTTGAACTTCTCATCGAGATACCTTGAAGCCCCTCTCCAAGCAATCATCGGATTTTCTTCCACAGGCTCGAATATGGACCCACCCAACAGCTCCCTGTACTCATTCGACTTGAAGTCAGAGAGTCTGACAAGTACCGGGCGTGGATAGAATGCCGCACAGATTAGCCCGACGCCTTCGCGGAGCTTGTCAACGAACAGACCACGCTTGTCCTCATAGGCCCAAGCTCTTCTCTCCACAGCTTCCACCAATGATTTGATGTCGCCATCGTCTGTAGCGTTGAATGCCTCTTGGTATCTCCGCAGGCCATCGCCTAATTCTCCACTGTTCAGGTACTCTCTCATCTCATCATGATGAACGAACGCCAGAGGGTGAATCCCTAGTCCGGACGAAAGTATGAATTCTATCCTAGCCAAACCCACTCCATCAACAGGCAGTCTAGAGTCAGTTAGAGATTTAGTGGGGAAGCCGACATTCAACTTTATCTTCGTCTTGAGATCGAGATCCTCGTCGAAAGACACCTCCTCTATCTCGAAGGGGACTTCACCCGAGTAGACGTACCCAGTGTCCCCTTCTGCACAGCTCCCAGTCACGATGCTGAGGTTAGGTATTTCCAGGGCGTCAGAACACCCCACGATTGCCGGTATGCCGAACTCCCTCGCTATTATCGCGGCATGCGATGTACGCCCGCCTTTCCTAGTGATAATCAGTGAGGCCTGCTTCATTAACGGCTCCCAATCGGGAGTTGTCATTTCAGTCACCAAGACATCGCCGTTCTGGAAAACAGAGAGCTCGGAGGAGATCTCCTCTGGTGCGAGGCCAGTATCGATAAGACTCTGCAGCTCTCTACGTCCTTGAACAACCTCGGAATAGGTCCTGTACAGTCTTACCATACCTGTCCCGACCCTAGTGCCTACCGCCTGGCCCTCAGCAACCACACGACCATCCTTCTTCAGCTTCGATGTCAGCTTCTCGTCTATCTTGTAGAGCATCATCTTTGACTTCGAGGACTTCGAGTGTATCGTTTCAGGCCGTGCCTGTACGATGAACAGCTCGTTACTGATGCCATCCTTCGCCCATTCGATGTCCATTGGCTTACCGAAGAAATCCTCTATTTTCAGGCCCATTTCTGCTAAGCTGACACACTCTTCCCTCGTCAGAGACCACTTCTTCCTTTCCTCTACGGATACCTGTATTGTGTGCACCTCGTTAGTGGACTCCTCATTGTAGACCATCATCTGCTCCTTGCCACCAAGTGTCCGGTAAACGATTGGGAACTTGCCCATTCTGAGGCCCTTTTTCCAGACAGTGTATGTGTCGGGTGACACCACCCCTTGAACAACAAGCTCCCCCAGCCCGTAGGATGATCCTATGTGTATAACGCCATCATGGCCAGAATCTGGATCTATCGTAAACATCACTCCAGAGCAGGCCTTGTCCGATCTCGCCATTTTCATGACTACCACTGCTATCGAGCTATCCAGTGGATGCATATCGTTCTCGAGATGATAGCCAACTGATCGCTCGGTGAACATACTGGCAACGCATCTTCGCCACTTTTCTACGATCTCAGACTCACCACTAACATTCAGGTAAGACTCGTACTGACCAGCGAAAGACGCCTCTGCAGAGTCCTCAGTGGTTGCGGAGGATCTCACAGCAACATCGACCCCCGGGTAGTACATGTCGCAGAGCTTACTGTACTCTGCTCCGATGGCCCGTTTCACTGTCTCTGGTACTGGAGTCTCCCTAACGAGCGATCTGGCAAGCGAGGCCCTTCCGTTTAGGCCTAAATGGTCAGAGGCATCAGCATCCCTCAGGCAGACTTCCAGTGCTGAGGATAGTGTCTTGCATGCTATCGCCCGTACCCTAAGATCTCCGATTCCCTCTGGATTGCCCACATTGTCCCATGTCGCTTCAGGAATGTCCGCATTCACAAAGTCCCTGAAGGCCTCAGTTGTCAGAGTGAAACCATTTGGTACCTTCACCCCGATTCCAGACAGCTTTTGGTACATCTCTCCAAGAGACGCCCCTTTTCCACCGACTGAGTCGGTGTCTTTCATTGATGCTTCTTCAAACCATTTTGCTAATGCCCCAGATAGCATTAATATAGGATATTGATACTTTATGTATAACTGTTAGTTTTCATCCAAGTGCAAGCTCTCACCCAAGAAGCTTGAATCTAGAAAGATATTCTCGGACAAGCTTGCTCTCCTGGCCCCTTTTGTATGTACCAAGCATTGTGTAGCCAGGGGCCATCAGGACATAGTCAGCCCCCTTGAACAGCTTCTTGTGTTTGTCGAGGTCTTCCTTCCTCTGAGCTGATACTAATTTGGATCCTTCGGTAGTGCCACCCTCGCTACCATCCGACAGCTCGACAACCAACGGACTGACTATCTCTGGCACTCCACCTACTGCATCTAGAACGGACGAAGTATCTCCGTTGCAGAAGATCCTGTATTCGGTTGGATGATATGTCCTCAGGGAACGAGGAAAACCCTCCTCGCTGATGTAGTTGTACATGGGGTAACCCTTCTGATTTGCCTTGCCCGGGCTAAAACCGTTCTCGACAGTTACTGTCTCAGGAACGAATGCAGGGAACAAGTCGATCGGTTTCCCCCTCTTTCCATTGAACGAGTGAATAATTGCCCTGAGTAGGTTGATGTGGGGCTTGATATTGAAGAGCATGCCTCCAAGGAAGAGTGACTGCTTGATCACGGCCTTGGAATCAGGATAGCATTCCACTTGGTAGTAGTCAAGAAGTGAATCATCAGAGAGTCCTTTATCCACCAAATCAATCTTCTCAACTAGATTGGAAGTATTGCGTATGCCCATGTTGAGGCCCTGGCCTTGGAAGGGAGAGGTCTGATGGGTGGCGTCTCCGATTGTGAACATATTATTCACACGCCAGTTTTGAGATATCAGGGAATTGAATTTGTAGATGGTAGATCTGACGATTTCCACATCGTCTGGGTTCAGATATGGGTCAATCAACTCATGGATCGAGTCAGGAGACTGTATCTTTGTGTAATCGTCGCCTCCCTTCAAGGCGAATTCGAATCTGAAAGTGTCCTTGTAGGTCCCATGATTCTTACCTTCACAAATCAGGAAGGTTGTCGGCCTCTTTCCCCGTGGATCGATTATTTGGTGCCCCCCAGCATCGAAATCCATACCAGGTCGCAGTGCAGACCTAGGTGCCTTTATGTCAACAATCAGGAAGTGAATCGACTTCCCAAGAGACTTCAGTTCCGCACCCATCTGCTTTCTGACGAAGCTCCCTCCTCCATCAGCCCCGAGTAGGTATTTTCCTGAGATTTCGAAGGACTCCCCTGAAGACAGCTCCTGAATCTTGATGAAGTTCAGGCCATCCTCCCAAAGGACAAGTGCCTCATGGCCATAGAATGTGGTTATCCCATCACGAGCCTCAACGCTTGTTCTGAGCAATCTCTCCAATTGTGGCTGATTAAACCAGCTTACAAATCCGAAGTTGTCATTGTCGAGAATCTTCCCATCAATGACAGGCGGCTGCATCAATCCAAAGGGCTCATCCATCTTGTCCTTATTGAGTACGTAACCGACGTGTATTGCGGGCGTGAACTCAAACTCGCTCCACAGCTCAGGTCCCAGCAGCCCTTCAACTAGGCCCATACTGAATCCATTCAGAGCGATGGCCCTCGGGAATGGGTATGGGACGGTATTTCTCTCCACGAGGGCCACATTGAACCCCCTGGATTCTAGCAAAAGCGAGGCGATGGAACCTATCGGCCCACCACCGATTATCACCACATCATATTCCTTGTTCACGCATTCCCCTCCAATAGGTAGTCGATGTACTCCTCACGGAGGACCCTCTTTATCGGTTTACCTGTCGATCCGAGCGGTAGCTCATCGACCATCACAACCGCGTCTGGTATCTGCCACTTGGCAACCTTGTCCTTGAAGAAGGATAGAACCTCAATCTCAGTGGGACTCTCATCTTCCACGGCTTGAGCTATAATTATCGGACGCTCTGTCCACTTTTTGTGATTCACTCCGATTACCGCCGCGTCATGGATAAGAGGGTGTCGTCTGATGATTTCCTCAAGTAGAATCGAGCTGATCCACTCGCCCCCCGACTTAATCAGGTCCTTGGAACGGTCCGTTAGCGTTAGGAATCCATCCTCGTCTATCGTCCCGACATCCCCCGTGTTGAACCACCCCTCGTCATCTGTGGCTGACGCCTCATGTGACATGTACCTCTCCACCACCGTTGCCCCCTTGACATACAGGCTCCCCTCGGAGACCCCGTCATTCGGTAGCCGGTTGCCCTCCTCATCGACAATTTTCAGACTCATCGCCCAGTGGGGCCTGCCAGCACTGCTCATCTGTTCCAATTTTGACTCTCCAACAAGTTCCGAATGCTTCCCAAGTGGGGAATTGACAGACCCGAGAGGGCTCGTCTCGGTCATCCCCCAACCATGAATCAATCTAACGCCATGTGATTGATCGAACTCGTTTATCATCCAGCTCGGGACCGCTGTCCCTCCAGACAGGATTCGTTCTACGGAATCCAGAGATGCACCTGTATCTCTAAGAATTTCTAGGACCTCCTCCCAGATTGTAGGGATCGCGAGCGCCATCGTGACTCGCTCTTGGTCCATGAGCTCAATGAGGCTCTGGCCGTCTAAATTAGGACCAGGTAGTACAAGCCTGCATCCCACCATGGCAGACGCGTAGGGAACCCCCCACGCATTCACATGAAACATCGGAACGACAGGCATAACAGTGTCTGTGGCACTGAGGCAGAAGCTATCTGGAAGACTCACCACGCTAGCATGTACTACGATTGATTTGTGTGAGTAGAGAACCCCCTTTGGGTCTCCCGTAGTACCGGAAGTGTAGCACACCACAGCCGCATCGTCCTCATCAAGATTCGGCCATTCATAATCGGGATCACCCGTTTCGAACAAGTCTACTAGGAACTTGAAGCCATTCATCCTCGCCGCAATCTCGTTCTGCTTGGGGCCGGTGATGTATATGTTCTCGACAGTCTCGAATAGGTGCCTGTGGCCGATCAGTATCCCAACGTAAGCCGGGTCTACGAAAAGTGCCTTGTCACCTGCGTGATTGATGATATACACTACCTCATCTGGGAAAAGCCGGGGATTTATGGTATGAGCAATCCCCCCAAAACCCGAGATCGCATACAACAGCTCCAGGTGGTCACAAGTATTGGGGGCTATCGTACCAACCCTGTCTCCTTTCCTGAGGCCCATTTTGACCAGGGCACTGGAAAGCCTCCTACTCCTCGCCCCAACCTCGCCCCAGCTCGTCCGCCTGCGCTCTCCCTTGACATTGACACCGACAATCTCGGTGTTCCCGTGAAATTCCTCTGCATGAGCAATCAGTACGTTCGTGGTGAGGCCAATCGGACTCATGTTGCCTTTCACTTCAATCCCACCTAAGCAACATGGTTCTCTATGCTTCCTATCGACTCTATTTCACACTTCACAATGTCTCCACGTTCCAGGTAGACATTCCCCTTCCTTCCCTTGTCAGCTAGACCAGACGCTCCACGCGGACTGAACCCAGAACCAGGTGGCGTCCCAGTGATAACCAAGTCGCCCGGATAGAGCGTCATCGCACTGGATAGATACTCTATTTGTTCATAGCAGTTCCAAATCATATCGTCGGTGTTACTCGATTGCCTCAGCTCTCCATTCACGTAGCACTTCAGATCAAGTTTGTGCGGATCAGCGATCTCATCTGACGTTACTATCCAAGGGCCGATGGGGCCATGTGTGTCGTGGGATTTTCCAATCATCAGCTCGACCCTCTCGGGCATATTGTGGAGTTGCCAGTCCCTCATGCTAACGTCGTTACACACAGTGTAACCGAAAATATGCTCCTTAGCATCCTCTGCAGTTACTTGATAGCATTCCTTGCCTATTACAAACGCGAGCTCCACTTCGTAATCCAACATCATGGTAGAATCTGGTTTGATAATCTCTCCATGAGGGTCGTTGATGCTTGAGATTTGCTTGCTGAACCACATCTGATTCCTGGGAGGCGTTATTCCGGCATCGATAGACTCTGCACGATGTTTCTTGTAGTTCATTCCTATTGCCAAGAACTTGCCTGGCCTATCTACAGGAGCCAGTAGTTTGACTTCTGAGAGGGGGACTCTGAGCCCCCCCTCCTCGATAAGTACCTTGATTTTATCTTCCATTTCCCCCCACTGTTCAATCAGACCATCCAAATTATCTGGAAAATCTTCATTGGCATTACCGAAGGCCACAATATCATCTCCATCAATCACACCGAGCCCACTATATCGCGTATGTTCGAATCTTAGAATCTTCATGATTTTCTTAAGACCTGAGAGGACTATCTAACACTTTCGTGAAAAGCATCGCAGACGACGGATTCATTGGTGACCACAGACTCGCCACTCCGTGACAGACCCCAAGGAGGAGCTCCAGAGGATCGCAAGGCTCGTAGAGGCAAATAGAGAGCGAATGGAGGCCCTAGAGGCTCAACTGAGACGCCTGGAGACGGTCAGGATGGAACAGGTAAACGCACTGAAGGCCCTCGAAAGCATACCAGAGAAAGGATCGAAGGGTGCCATGGTCCCATTGGGCGCAGGGGTGCAGATAATTACAGATATCCCCGCAGACTACGGGGCAGTCGTAGACATTGGAAGCGGGATACAGGCAGAGAGGACGCGGGCAGAAGCTAGCGAGATACTCTCCACTAGGAACAACGAGCTCAATGGCCTCACCGAGAGGATGAAGACAGAGTTCGACCAGCTTGAGGAGAGCACGATGGCACTGGCCGCCGAGTTCAACGAGAAGATGACAGCCATCGAATCAGTCGATGAGTCGAAGGCGCCCGCGACCAGTAGTACCGATGACGAACCCAAGAGAAAGCCCAGGAGAAGAAGAGGGACCGAGCTAACCCTCGATGATTAGGTGGTAGAATGGGCCTTTTCGACAGATTCAGGAGGAAGGTCAAGGAGACCCCTCCCGACGAAGGCCTCTTTGTCGAGCCGGAGTCAGAGGAAGCTCAAGAGGCAATATCAGAGAAGCTAGAGCTGACTAGAAAGGAGAGCATATCCCCCTTGAAAACCCAGAAAACACCGTCAAAGCAACCGGAAGACGACGAGTGGGACGACAACGAGCCCGATAGCGACCCCTTCGCGAAGGCATCCGACAGGAAGGCCAGGAAGCTGGCAATGAGGGAGCAGGCAGCCAAGAAGGCCAGCTCTCGGAAGGACGAGGGCCCCTTAGACCCCATGGAGACGACCACTGGATTCAGACTAGTGGCCTCTGAACCAGCGACGTTCGATGTTGATCTGTCGGCCTCCGAGGTCAGCAGGGGAGGGATGATAATCCGCGGGG
>CENG01008469.1_pt1 | contig 18114 bp, 16 predicted proteins | sample 530131 | NCBI WGS metagenome assembly CENG01 (sample SAMEA2591057, study PRJEB7988) | marine metagenome | biome: marine biome (ENVO:00000447); feature: surface water (ENVO:00002042) layer; material: saline water (ENVO:00002010), including plankton (ENVO:xxxxxxxx) | depth 5 m
TAATTGAATATCCTTTTCGTCAATTAATGGTAGTTTCATTTTATTAGATGCACCATCATTTGCAAGTAATGCACCTACAGTAAATAATCGGTCTTGTATTTCGACTAGCATATCAAAGGAATGTTGGTCTATGTCTTGATCTCTAACCAAACCAATGTATGAGTTGAGTTCGTCAATAGTACCATATGCTTCGATTCTAGAGTTGTTTTTTGGCACTCGTTTTCCGCCAATAAGTTGGGTAGTTCCTTTGTCTCCTTTTTTAGTATAAATCTTCATATCTTAAATTTATTGCTTGGGGGATTTATTTACCTTATCGCTTTCTATTTTACCGTCTTTAAGTCTAATTATTCGATGGGCATATTGTGCAATATCTTCCTCATGTGTTACAATAATAATGGTGTTTCCATTTTTATGAATATTTTGAAAAAGAGCCATTATTTCTTCAGAAGTAGCGCTATCTAAATTTCCAGTAGGTTCATCAGCTAAAATAATAGAAGGGTTATTGACTAAGGCTCTTGCAACTGCTACGCGTTGTCTTTGTCCTCCAGAAAGTTCATTTGGTCTGTGATTAACTCTGTCCGATAGATTAACTTTTTCTAATGCCACTAACGCTTTTTGCCGTCTTTCTTTTTTGTCAAAACCAGAATATATTAGTGGAAGCATTACATTTTCTAAAGCCGTAGATTTAGGCAGTAAATTGAAACTTTGAAATACAAATCCTATTTCTTTATTTCTAATTTCAGCTAAACTGTTGTCATTTAATAAGCTGACATTTTTGTCTGCCAAATGATATTTTCCGTTAGTTGGTGTATCTAAACACCCAAGTATATTCATTAACGTAGATTTACCAGAACCAGACTGTCCCATCAGAGCTACAAATTCATTTTTTTCAATAGAAATATCAATCTTTTTTAAAGCTTTGATGGTTTCATTTCCTACATAAAAATGCCTTGCAATATTTTCAATTTCAATAACTGCCATAGTCGGTGTAAAGTTAATTAAAAACGAATGATAAAATTTTCTTTCACTTGCTCTTTTCTAAAAAACACAAGTCCAATGAAAAATAGGTCAATACTTATAGTGACTTCTTTTTGAAATATTATCTTTCTCCAAACTTCCTCTATCTCATTTGATTGATGGATGTTATTAATGGCTACAATGCTATTGTTGTGAAAATATTTAAGATGATTCATAAATTCACTTAGTGTCAAGCTATCGTTATTTTTTAAATTGTAAAATGCAAAGTCAAAACTTTCCGACTGGATATTGTTTTGAGTTTTAATTTCAGAAATTTCATTTGTCTTTAAATTGTAAAAGAACACATTCGCTTTCAACCGAATATTACTTAGAAATGTACTATCTAAATGGCAAGAAACTCCTATTTCTAAGATGTTCTCTGATTTGTAACGATTGATGATTCTGTAGATTAATTTGAGATGCTTCGAATTAATTTTGGAAGCGTTTAAATTTCGAATTTTTGCATATTCTTGCCTATGACTTTTATCATTTAAAACATTGGTGACTAAGTCGTAAACAAAAGGAGAATGAACGCTATGCTTTGTTTTGCTAGCAAAAAGATACTTTAGGTATTTTATGAGGAATAGTAATTTGCTCATTTAGCAAATTTAGTCATCTATCTTAACAGAGTAATTGAACCTTTTTTATGAATTTTTTTACCTGTCATATTTGATTCTACAGTAAGTATGAAGATGTAAACTCCAGATGGTACTTGAGTGCCATTTTTACAGGAACCATTCCAAGAGATGCTTTCATCATTGCTGTAGAATAAAGATTCGCCAAAACGATTGAACACTTCAAATTCATATTTCACACCCTCTACAGAGAAGATAGATACATCGAATGTGTTGTGTAAGTTATCGTCATTGGCAGGGGTAAATGAATTAGGTACGTATACTTCAAACATTTCTTTAAAATTCGCTCGAATATTATCAGAAGATTCGACGGTGAAATTCACATTACTATTATCTTCGCTAGTATTAAGTATGTTAGTTTGCTTATTCCAGTGAGAAAATATCCAGCCATTATATGCTATTGCTTCTAGGCTTACTGATTCATTTAAGGGGTATATCACTGTCAAAATGGTATCTGCAATAAAAATATCATTAGCTCTTATTTGTCCACTTCCTTTAGGAGAGACCTCATATGAAACGTTATAAACAATATTTTCATCATAATAAATCGTTATGGTGTCAGACTTGTCTACATTGAACGATAAAGTAGGAGAAATAGATTGTCCAGCAAAATAACCACTGCTAGAAGTCATATAATTAAAGTCCCAAGTTGTATTAGACTTGACATCTAGACTAATGTTAGTACCATAAAATTCTGTAGTAGTATATGGGAAAGATGATATTACATTACCGTTAACTTCGACATCTACTTCAGCATTTGATGGTTCAATTACATAAGTTAAATCGAACTGTTGTTGGTTCAAATGCAAGATTATAGTATCAGAGCTATTAGCTACTATATTCACATTTTCATCAATTGTAGTAGCAGAAAATGAATGATTTGTACTACTCCAATATCCCATTTCCCATCCAATATTAGGTTGTGCATTTAATATAATATTACTATTGTCAATATATGATTGTGTATGTGGAAATGCAGTAATAGAATTTCCATCAATAGACATACTCCCTGAACCCACAGGTTCAACTAAAAAAGTTATTTCGTTAGCATCAAAATAAAACACTATGGTTATATCACCTAATAGCTCTAATGAGAAATCCGTATCGGTTTCATTATAGTTATAATTATCATTACTAATAATTTCATAATAAGAGAAATTGCCACTAGTGACGCTAAAATCAATATCAATTCCACCAAAGAATTCTCCGTTCAATGGTGTGTTAGATTCATTAACATCGAAAAAGTTATTAAAATCAATTTCGCCAATACCATTAATTACTACGTTTACATTGAATGGTCCTTCAACGTCGTAACAATCTACAATCGCAGCGTTTAAAAATGTACAGCGATCATTCATGAATTCTTTCATGTCATTGACATTATCCATCCATTCGTTATAGGTGCCTCCCCACGTGTCAATTTGGTCTTGCATTTCAGGCTCAATTATACCTATTAGACTATCAAGGTGAGCAATCATAAATCCACAAGATAAATAAGAATTTGAAAGATTTGACCATCTATTTATGTAATTGTCAAAAAATTCTTCATTTTCAATCAAAGCATTCCAAATGGGGATGTGCCCTTGACCACCAATATTTCCTAATGATTCAGGGTCGCAAGGGTCGGCATCGGGACCATCATTTGGAATACCTGTGTAATTAGCACCGTGGTCAAAAGTATTGTCCATATCCCAAAGAGCGTAGCGCCATTTCTTTTTGTCTCCGTCCTCTTTAAGACCTCTCCACCATGCTGTATTCCAATTTAGCCAATCAGAATTTACTATGTAAGAATTAAGAATGAAGTAATCAATTAAACTACCAACATTGTAACGATCTTTAACGTATTCGTAATTGGCTTGAATACTCATGTCATTGCTGGTTATGTAGTTTCTTATATCGTCCCATAAATTTTCAACATCGTTAGGATTTTGTCCATCTGTTAATACGTCTACCCATGTTCCGCCCCAAGTTTTTAGAAATGCTACAGAATCTTGGTCGTAATACTTATCTGTAAAGTCTAAATCATCAACTTTTTCTCGAAGTTCGTATACGCCCCAATATTCACCATTTAGATACATGACGCACGATTCATGTGAACGTTCATCAAGTCTCAACTTAGCAACTTGTGATAGAGACTGTACATAAGCGTCTCTGATATGTGCCCCTGAGCTTCCGTAAGCAAATGGGTAGTTGTCGTTTGCAGCACATTTTACAATAAATCTTTGGAATCTATCTCTATCAATATCATTAAAAACTTCACCTTTAATTGCATAGTTATAACCAAATTGATCTCTTGTGATATAATCAAATCCTCTTTGTTGATAGGCCCAAGAATCATTTCCGTGTTCGTTAAACTCACCTCTAGCTTTATCGAATAAACTACCATCAGGGTTATAGATTTCAAAAGTTCCAAATGGCTCTATTTGATTACCTCCAGCAATTAATTCATATAGTTCAGGAGTATTAGGATTATTTGACTCTCTTCCTGAAACAGAGAGAATTTTAATGGTATGTGAAGCTCCGATGAAAAAGGTGCCAAATTCCATGAAGCTCGGTAAAATGTTTGGATCATCACTGTAAGCAACAGCTTTTAAAACTGTAGTATTATTGATCGGTATAGGCCCATTATATTCTGTATCTGAATTATCTGGTAAACTTCCATCTGTAGTGAAGTATATAGTTGTTCCTAAATCAGCAGATATAGTCACATTGATAGGATTGTTATGAATACCAGCAGCAGGAGAAAATGCAGGAGTTGTAGAATAATCTATATATCCTCCCGTGTTCAGAGCCCCCGGAGTTGGTGTAGTAAAAACTCCTTGAGTATTATCTGTATAATTTAATCTTCCTCTTGATGAATTGGTTAAGCAAGGTCTGATAAAGACAGAATCAACAATAGTAACTCCATCAGGGTTAGTTAAAATAATCCATTCATTACCTTTAGTTTGATGAAGTTTGAAGCCAGTATGAATGTTACCTCCATTAATTTCATTTCTTCCTGAACAAAAAATAACCAGATGTTCGTTAGCATTGATAATTACATCTGAATTAAATTGCCATTTAGTAAGATTATCATTTTTATCGCTTAAATAGTAGCTATTTAGGTTTATTGGTGATCCAGAATTATTGTATAGTTCAAACCAATCTTCATTTTGGCCATAATTATCATTGAAGTCATCAAAATTTGCAGCTGAGTACTCATTTACAACAATCTGACCAAATGAACACAAACTAAAAAAAACAAAAATTGCACAAAAATACCTCATGATAACTTTTAGTTAAGTAATCGGTACAAATATACGTTAAATTAATATTATTTTTTTTATAAGTTAATATAGATCAACAAAAAAATATCAATTAAAATACCTTATGGATTCAAAATAGATAAATTGAGATCAAGTCTTACTTTTTGGATTAATCATTGAAACACTTCTCGTGATAAATTCAGTCAGATTTTTACCTTTTAGTAGACCTTGAGATAATAATGCTAAATCTAGAACTTGATTGATAAGTTTTGACTGAATATTTTCATCACTTTCATTTAATATTTGGCTTGAAATAGGGTGGTTTGAATTTACTGCTAAATTGTAACTTTCAGGAAGTCCTCCAAATACATTCATTCCGCCCGATAATTGTTGTTGCTCTTTCATTCTCCGCATAAACTCACTTTGTGTAATAATGAATGGAGAGTCTGAAGTCGATAAACTTTCAATTTGAATATTAAATTTCTTATCATCAATTTTCTTTTCAATTATTTCTTTAAGATTTTTTTCCTCTTCTTCGCTTAATAATGAGAGGGTTTTATCTTCTTTTTCAATAAGTTTTTCTATTGTATCGGCATCAACTCTAGCAAATTGCACATTACTGTTTTCAGATTCTAACTTAGAAATTAAATGACTTACTAGAGGACCTTCAAGCTCTATTACTTCATAATTCTTAGCTATGGCACTATTTATAAAGCTGTCTTGCTCTTCTTTGTTGTGAGTGTAAAGTATAATAGTCTTATCATTTTTATTAGTTTGATTGTCCTTAACTCTCTCAATTAACTCGTTGAAAGTAGAGTACTTATTATCCGTATTCTTATACAGACAAAAATCTTTTGCTTTTTCAAAAAACTTGTCCTCTGTTAGCATTCCATACTCTATGAAAACTTTGATTTCATCCCATTTATTTTCAAAATCTTCTCTGTCATTTTTGAACATACTACTAAGCTTATCGCCTACTTTCTTAGTAATATATTTTGATATTTTTTTTACATTACCATCAGCCTGAAGGTAGGATCGAGATACATTTAATGGTATGTCAGGAGAGTCTATTACGCCGTGTAAAAGCGTCAAAAACTCAGGGACTATATTTTCTACATTATCAGTAATAAATACCTGATTACTATAAAGGTTGATCTTATTTTTCTGTACTTCTAAGTTATTCTTTAATTTTGGGAAGTATAGAATTCCAGTCAAATTAAACGGATAGTCAACATTAAGGTGAATGTTAAAGATAGGGTCATTAAATTCTGTTGGATACAATTCTTTATAAAAATTGGAATAATCTTCTTCATTTAAATCTTGTGGAGCTTTTGTCCATGTTGGTGTAGTGTTGTTGATAATGTTGTCAACTTTTTTCTCAATTTGTTTTACCTCTCCTTTATCATCCTTTTCTCCAGAGGGGTCATCAACAAAAATAGTTTTTGTTCCAAATTTTACTTCAACTGGTAGAAACTTGCAATATCGGTTTAGAATTTCACTTACTCTACCTTCCTCAAGAAACTCTTTTGAGTCATCATCGATATGAAGTATTATATCTGTTCCTTTTGTTTTTTTAATTGTTTCTTCAATAGTATAATTTGGTGAGCCATCGCAAGTCCATTTTACAGCAGTACTATTCGCTTTTTGACTTTTAGTTATAATTTCTACTTCCTTTGAAACCATAAATGAAGAGTAAAATCCTAACCCAAAATGTCCAATTATTGAATTTTTAGCATCAACATCTTTATATTTATTGACAAATTCTTCAGCACCAGAAAAAGCTATTTGGTTAATGTATTTATCAACTTCTTCTTCTGTCATTCCTATACCATTATCTCTGACGGTTAAAGTTTCTTTCTTTTTATCAATGATTACTTCAACTCTTAGTTTGTTGATATTAGTTTTTAACACGCCTATTGATTTTAGTGTTTTAACTTTTTGGGTAGCATCAACAGCATTGGAAACCAACTCTCTTAGAAAAATTTCATGATCAGAGTATAAGAACTGTTTGATAATAGGAAAAATATTTTCCGTTTGTACATTGATATTACCTTTTTTTGCCATGTTTATATTTTTATTTCTAATTTAACAACAATAATTATGCCATTCTTTATTTGTCTGACAAATTTAGTTTAAAAGTGATTTTAAATACATTTTATTATGTAAAATTGACATATAAATATTTAATTGGTCAGCGTTTATTAATTTTAAATCAACTTTCGCTCTTAAATAATTTTTAATTAATATTTGAGATGCTTAAACCTATTAAAAGAATAGGATTGAAGATGGTTTTATTGTCCCAGTCAAACATGTAGTCATGATTTAAGTCAACAGAAAGGGTAGATTTTTCTAATTCAAGAATTTTAAATTTTAAACCAAATCCTGCTCTCAGAAATTTAAGCTGATCATTTTCAATTTTAGTGAATCTGGAGCTAGGTATTTTGAGTGAAAAATAAAAGTTTTTGTTTACTGTTTCATTGAAATTATATTTCATTAGAAAATGATTGATATGTCTAGGCTCGTTGTCAATTTTTGTGTCTTGGGTTGATAAACCTAATAAAATTTTATTAGTAATTTTTACTGATAAATTATAGATTAAACCAGATTCTTTTTCAAAAGAAAAATTTGAAGGTAAATTTTCAGAGAGATAAATAGAGCCTTCAAATTTTAATGATGATGTGTCATCTAAGAAAAACTTTGAGGCCTTTTGATTATTTGAATCTTGTGAATATGAACAGAGTCCGCAAAAAATTAATATGACTGCTAATATGAATCTCATTTCCTAAACAAATTTAATTAAATTTTAATTATGATTATGATTTTCAGACTTTATATTTTTTTTGTGAAACTGTTTAATTTTTGAAGTATTCTTTCTAAGAAGTGTTCCAATACTTCCTATTCTATTTTTTCGAATGGCTTTGTAGTCTTCAAATGTCTTAATCAAAATATTTATTAAATTTCTGTTACTAATACCGCCAACTCTCATTTTAGTTATTATTTCAGGAAAATACTGAAGATTTAATGAATTATCTTTAAATATTCTAAGCATAAAATCATAATCAGCTGAGATCCTGAAATTTATATCAAACTTACCATGTTTTATGTAAACACTTTTTTTGAGAAATAATGTTGGATGGGGTGGCGTCCAGCCTTTTCTAAGAAGTTTGTCATTGAAGTTACAACTTTTCCAATACCTTACTATTTTTTTTATATTAAGTTTATCTACATATTCTAAATCGCCATATATACCATCTAGGTCATATTTTTTAAAATTTACAATAATTTTTTTTAAAACCTCTGAGTTATAAAAAAGATCATCAGAATGTAAAAAACCAATAATTTCACCATTTGCTTTATCAATACCTTTATTTAATGCGTCATAAATCCCCAAGTCTGTTTCAGAATAAAACTTTATATTTTTGTTTTTTTTAATTAGTGGTTTAATTTTTTCTAATGTTGAATCTGTTGATAGACCGTCGATAACAATGAGCTCTATATTTTTAATGTCTTGCCTTAAAATTGACAAAATACATGACTCAATAAAATGACCTCTATTAAATGTAGCTGTTATTATTGAAATTTTCATTTTTAACAAATTATAAGCAATATATCAATAAATTTGTTTGACTAATGATTTTATTTTGATATTACTATTGCTAAAATAGTATTGTAATCAAATTTTAGATTTGATTTTTCATTAAAAGTATTTTTTAATACGTTAATTTGTGTCTTAAACAAAATAGATCATTTTGAATACAAACATCCATTTAATCACTATGTTTTTTAATGATAACATTCAAATTTTATCATTAGTAGTAGTAATTATAGCTTTTACAGCGTCTTACAGAACTTTTCCGATTATTATTAATATAAGTGTCATTAAAAATCTAACCGCAAGTCCTAATGAAAGAAGTTCACACAATAAAAAAACTCCTAATCTAGGTGGTTTAGGAATTTCATTTGGAGCCTTTCTTGTAACTACTTTTTTTTGTTCACTATTGTTAGAAGCAGAAATGGTAAATATTTTACTTCCTGTGACAGTATCATTAATAATTCTATTTTATGCAGGAATAAAAGATGATCTAATTGGCTTAACAGCTAAGCCAAAGCTTTTAGTTGAAGTAATTTCTGCTTCAATTTTTATTTTTTTAACAGAAATACGTATTGATAGTTTTTATGGTTTATTTGGAGTTAATGAATTGCCAGTTATGTTATCATATGGTTTTACTATTTTCGTTTTTATTGTGATAATAAATTCATTTAACCTTACAGATGGTATAGATGGATTAGCAGCTTCAATTGCGATTATTATTTTTAGTTTTTTCTTATATTATTTTATCAATATAAACTCAATTTTAGCTGTAATTTCTATCTCATCAATGTTAGGAAGTATTTTAGCATTTTTGAAATTTAACATTAGTAAAGGAAAATATAAAATATTTATGGGAAATGTTGGCTCTTTAGTTATTGGATTTATACTAGCTATTTTTAGCACTATGGTTCTTTCAACAGAATTTAGTAATACTTTTTTCATATCAAATAAACCTGTTTATATTTTAGCTTTATTTGCTTTTCCGTTTTTAGATACAATAAGGGTTATTATTATAAGAGTTATTTCTAGAAAAAGTCCATTCTTAGCTGATAAAAATCACTTTCATCATAAATTTCTTGAGGCAGGATTTTCTCATACAAAGTCAACGCTTTTTATTATCACATATTGCTTGATCATTATTAGCTTTTCATTTTTATTATATGATACTAATATTTTAAAACATTTTATTTTGACTCTAGTTTTATCTATTGTGTTTTTACTTTTAATTATTTGGATTTTATCAAAATTTAAAAAATAATATTGTAGTGTCATTTTAAAAAATTTTTGTCTAAGTATGGATTATTAAAATAAGTTAAATTTATCCAAATCAATAAAAATCTAAAAGTTAGTCATTCTTATGACTTTTTCTTTTTTTTAAGTACTTTTGTTACTCATTTAAATGTGATGAGCCTAATGTCATATTTAATTGCTTTTAAATCATGCTTAATTCATTAATAACATCTAAAACCAGATTACGAGTTCTTGTTAAGTTCTTCATAAGAGCAGCTAACAAAGGTCACCTTAATTCACTGGCATCAGAGTTTGGCGAATCTACCAACGGAGTACGTAAGGAATTAAATAAGTTGAAAGATGCAGGCTATTTAGTAAGTAAAAAAGAGCAGAATAAAGTAATTTATAGAGCTAACACAAAACATCCTTTATATTCAGTTTTACAACAACTCGTAAAAAAACACCTGAGGTTAGACGAAATGGTGGAGACTATTGTTAAGCGCATTGGTGATGTTCAAAAGATTATTCTGATTGGCGATTATGCTAAAGGCATTGATTCTGGACTCATCGAAGTTCTTTTGATTGCTAATGATATTAATTTGGAGTACATTGATGAATTAGAGAAAAAATTAAAAAACAAGATAGGTAGAAAAGTTGTCTTTTCGATGGAATCAGAAGATGAGGGTATTCTACTTTACGATAAAGAATTAATGTATTATGAAAATTAAATCCATTTCTTGTATTGGAGCAGGATATGTAGGTGGCCCTACAATGTCGGTAATTGCTTTGAAATGCCCACATATCAAAGTTAATGTTGTTGATATTAATCAAGATCGTATAGACGCTTGGAATAATGATAATTTAGATAATTTGCCAGTTTATGAGCCAGGTTTGGCTGATGTCGTTAAAGAAGCAAGAGGCAGAAATCTGTTTTTCTCTACGGATATTGACAAAGCCATTGAAGAATCTGAAATGATATTCATCGCAGTTAATACTCCTACTAAGACCTATGGTGAAGGTAAGGGGCAAGCTGCTGATTTGAAATATGTTGAGTTGTGTGCACGAACTATAGCCAAAGTAGCTAAAACCAATAAAATAATCGTAGAAAAGTCAACTTTACCTGTAAGAACTGCTGAAGCCGTACAAACCATCTTAGATTCGACCGGAAATGGCGTTCACTTTGAGGTGCTTTCCAATCCTGAGTTTTTAGCTGAGGGTACGGCTATTCAAGATTTATTTAAATCAGATAGAGTTTTGATTGGAGGTCAACAGACTGAAAGTGGGAAAGAGGCGATATCTGCTCTAGTTGATATATATGCTAATTGGATTCCTAAAGAAAAGATATACACAACTAATGTCTGGTCTTCAGAATTATCGAAATTAGTGGCTAACGCCTTTTTAGCACAAAGAATTAGTTCTATTAATAGTATATCTGCCTTGTGTGAAGCTACAGAAGCTGATGTTGATGAGGTGGCCACAGCTATTGGTATGGATTCTAGAATAGGAATTAAGTTTTTAAAATCTTCAGTAGGTTTTGGAGGCAGTTGTTTTCAAAAAGATATTTTAAACTTAGTTTATATAGCAAAGTCTCTTGGCTTGGATGAAGTTTCGGAATATTGGAATCAAGTCATTAAGATAAACGATTACCAAAAGGAGCGTTTTGCAAAAAAAATAATGACTTCACTTTTCGATACAGTGTCTGGAAAAAAAATAACCCTATTAGGTTGGGCATTTAAAAAGAACACTAACGATACTAGAGAATCAGCAGCTATATATATTGCTGATATACTCATTGAAAATGGAGCCCAAATTTGTGTGTATGACCCTAAGGTTAGTGAACAACAGATGCTTTCTGATTTAGATAATTTGAATAGTCGTTCGTTTAAAGAAAATAAAAAAGCATTGTGTTATTATTCAGAGCCATTAAAAGCATGTGAGAATTCTCATGCAGTGGCTATTATCACAGAGTGGGACGAGTTTAAATCTTACGACTGGCATAAAATTTATGATTGCGTTATGAGTCCAGCTAAAGTTTTCGATGGGAGAAATATTTTAGATAAAGAAGCACTTAAAGACATAGGTTTTGAGGTGTTCTCAATAGGTAAATAATAAAAAGATGAATCATAACAAGTCTTCCAAAATATATATTGCAGGTCATCGTGGGTTGGTCGGTTCTGCTTGTTGGAGGGTATTAGAAAAATTGGGTTACTCTAATTTAATAGGATGGACATCGAAAGAGTTAGATTTGAGAAATCAATCACAAGTCTATGATTTTTTAAGAGTTTCAAAACCAGATGTTATTATTGATGCTGCAGCAAAAGTTGGTGGTATTTTGGCCAATAACGATTATCCATATCAATTTTTGATGGAAAATATGCAAATCCAAAATAATCTTATAAGTGTAGCCCATGAGTTAAATGTTGCTAAATTCATTTTTTTAGGAAGCTCATGTATTTATCCTAAGTTTGCGCCACAACCTTTGAAGGAAGAATATTTACTTACTGATTCTTTAGAGTCAACTAATGAATGGTACGCTATTGCTAAAATCTCTGGTGTAAAATTATGTGAAGCTATTCGAAAACAATTTGGAAAAGATTTTGTCAGTTTAATGCCAACAAATCTTTATGGTCCTTACGATAATTTTGACTTACAAACTTCTCATGTTCTAGCAGCGATGATGAGGAAATTTCATGAAGCAAAAGAAAATAATCATTCAGATGTTATGCTTTGGGGCTCAGGTAGTCCTATGCGTGAGTTTCTTTATGTTGATGATTTAGCCAATGCCGTTGTTTTTGCACTTGAAAATATATTACCTGATTATTTATATAATGTGGGTGCTGGAACAGATATTACTATAAAAGAATTAGCTGAGACGATTCAATTTCAAGTAGGCCATAAGGGAGGCATCAATTGGGATTCCTCAAAGCCTGATGGAACACCCAAAAAGTTAATGGATAGTTCAAAAATGATGCAATTAGGTTGGCGACCTAGTTATAATTTAAAGGAAGGCATTGCAAACACTTATTCTTGGTTTTTGGAAAATCAAGCTCATTTAAAAGAAGTTAAATTTGAAGTTAAGTAAAAGACATTTTGCAAAAACTATAAGTTGGCGTTGTGTAGGTACTTTAGATACTCTGCTGTTATCTTGGTTGATTACTGGTGATATTTTTACAGGTTTTAAAATTAGTTCTATTGAAGTTGTAACAAAAATGGTGCTGTATTATATGCATGAACGTTTATGGTTTAACTCTACTTTTTCTGAAAGTTCAAAGCGTCATATTTATAAAACGTTTAGTTGGCGTTTTTTAGGTACTGCTGACACCATTGCTATAGGGTGGCTAATTTCAGGGGATCCATTTATTGGATTACAAATTGGCTTTGCTGAAGTCATAACCAAAATGATTTTGTATTTCTTACATGAAAAGGTTTGGTATAAGTTTAAATTTGGATTAGAAAAAAGATAATGCAGAAATGAGTAATATAGTCCATCATAATTTCAACATCTCTAAATCTGATAGAGAAAAGTTACACCAGCATAAAGCGTTTTTAATTTGGTTTACCGGACTATCCGGTTCTGGCAAGTCTACTATTGCCAATGCTCTGGAGTCAAAACTCAGTAGATTAAATGTATCAACTTATGCTTTGGACGGTGATAACATTCGATTTGGTATTTGTAAAGATCTAACATTTTCTCCTGAAGACAGAACGGAAAACATTCGTAGGATAGCTGAAATTGCTAATTTGTTTGTTGATGCAGGAATAGTAACTTTGGCTTGTTTTGTTTCTCCTTATTCTAAAGATAGGGAGGATGTAAGAAATACTGTTGGACAAGAAAATTATATTGAGGTGTTTGTTAATACTAGCCTAGATGAATGTGAGCGAAGAGATGTTAAGGGGCTTTATAAAAAAGCTAGAAAGGGAGAGATTAAGAATATGACAGGTATATCTGCACCTTATGAAACTCCAGTAAATCCTGATTTAAAAATTGATACTGTTAAGGAATCAGTTGATGAATCAGTAGAAAAAATTTTAAAACTTTTAGAAAAAAGATTATATGGGTAATTATGTTATCACTCACTTGAGAGAGTTGGAATCGGAAGCGATTTTTATTATTAGAGAAATAGCAGCTCAGTTTGAAAATCCTGTGCTATTATTTTCAGGAGGAAAAGATTCTATTTTACTGACTCATTTAGCAAAGAAGGCCTTTTATCCTGCTAAAATACCTTTTCCATTAATACATATAGATACGGGTCATAATTTTCCTGAAACTATAGAGTTTAGAGACAATTTAGCAAACAACTTAGGTGTGCAATTAATTGTAGGTTCTGTGCAAGAAGCTATCGATAAAGGCAGGGTCAATGAAGAAACAGGAGCTAATGCATCAAGGAATTCATTGCAAATAGTTTCTTTGCTGGATACTTTAGAAGATTACAAAGTAGATGCTGCTTTGGGTGGAGCTCGTAGAGATGAAGAAAAAGCTAGAGCTAAAGAGCGTTTCTTTTCTCACCGAGATGAGTTTGGTCAGTGGGATCCAAAAAATCAACGCCCTGAACTATGGAATTTGTTTAATGGACGCAAGCATTATGGCGAGCACTTTAGAGTTTTTCCAATTTCTAATTGGACAGAGATGGATGTTTGGGAATACATTAAATTAGAAAACATAGAACTTCCTAGTTTATACTTTTCACATCAAAGAGAATGTGTCGTAAGAGATGGTGTAATTTTAGCTAATTCAGAATACATTAAGTTGAAAGAAGGTGAAGAAGTGAAAACGTTGACTGTTCGTTACAGAACTTGTGGCGATATGCCTATCACTGGTGCAGTGGAATCTACAGCCGATACATTAGAGCAAGTTATTGAAGAAATTTCTACAACGAGAACAACAGAAAGAGGTGGTAGAGCTGATGATAAGCGAGCAGAAACTGCTATGGAAGATAGAAAAAAACAAGGGTACTTTTAAATTATGGAATCACAAAATATAGAGTTATTAAGATTTACTACAGCTGGTAGTGTAGATGATGGGAAAAGTACATTGATAGGTCGTTTGCTGTACGATAGTAAATCCATTTTTCAAGACCAATTGGATGCTGTTGAAAAGTCCAGTAAAAATAAAGGCTTTGACTATGTGGATTTATCTCTACTTACAGATGGCTTAAAATCGGAAAGAGAACAAGGTATTACCATTGATGTAGCCTACCGTTATTTTGCTACGCCAAAGCGTAAGTTTATTATTGCAGATACGCCGGGTCATATTCAATACACTCGAAATATGGTCACCGGAGCGTCTACGGCTAATTTAGCTATCATATTGATTGATGCTAGAAAAGGTATGTTAGAGCAAACTCATCGCCATGCTTTTATCGCTTCTTTACTTCGAATTCCTCACGCTATAGTATGTGTCAATAAAATGGATTTGGTAGACTATGACGAAAATGTATTTGATAAAATTGTTGATGATTTTAAAGCCTTTTCTTCCAAATTAGAAGTCAAGGACATTCAATTTATTCCTATATCGGCATTAGTGGGAGATAACGTGGTTAACCGGTCTAAAAATATGGATTGGTATGAAGGTAGCACACTAATGTACCATTTAGAAAACGTACATATTTCTAGTGATTATAATCACGTTGATTGTCGTTTTCCTGTACAATCCGTTATTCGTCCACATACTTTAGAACATCAGGATTATAGAGGTTTTGCTGGTCGAATTGACGGTGGAGTATTTAAATCTGGCGATAAGATTAAAGTTTTGCCATCTGGTTTTACATCTAATATTAAAAACATTGACTTAAATGGTGCTGCTATAGATGAAGCTTTTGCACCTATGTCAGTAAATATAACTTTAGAAGATGAGATTGATATCAGTCGTGGGGATATGATAGTCAGAGAAAATAATGTGCCAGAGGTTGGTCAAGATTTAGAAGTGTTAGTGACTTGGATGAGTCAGACGCCTTTGCGGTCACGAACTAAAGTAGTTATTAAGCATACCACCAATGAGTGCTTGGGCATGATTAAGGAAATTAAGTATAAGATTGACATCAACACACTTCATCGCATTGAAGATATCAACTCTATAGACATGAATGATATTGCTCGTGTATCTATTAGAACTTCTAAGCCCTTGTTTTATGACGCTTATAAGAAAAACAGACAGACGGGTAGTTTAATTGTGATTGATGAACAGACCAATGAAACCATTGGTGCAGCTATGATTATAAAGTGAGCCAAGACTTATTAAAAATAGCTATCAGTGCTGCATTAGAAGCAGCCAAAGAAATTCTAATGATTTATCTCTCCAATGATTTTGAGGTGCAGTTAAAATCTGACGATTCACCGCTTACTAAAGCAGATTTAGTGTCACATCAAGTTATAGAATCTTATTTAAAGCCTTCCAATATTCCAATTCTTTCAGAAGAAGGCAAAGACATTTCATACGATGAGCGTAAAGATTGGGCTCAACTATGGATAGTTGATCCCATTGATGGCACTAAAGAATTTATCAAAAGAAATGGGGAGTATACCGTAAACATAGCCCTCATTGAAAATCAAAGGCCAATATTAGGGGTGGTTTATGCACCGGTTTTAAATGAGTTGTATTTTTCATCCAATGAGTTAGGTGGTTTTAAAGTATCTGTTGATTTGACCGATTTTGATGTGAATAATCTAATAGATTCAGCAGTAAAATTACCATTGAGTAGAGAGGATAAGACTTATACTATTGTAGCTAGTCGTACGCACCTTTCAGATGAAACAGTAGATTTTATAGAAGAGTTAAAGAAAGAAAAAGGAGATGTTCAATTAATTTCTAAAGGCAGTTCCTTAAAATTATGTTTAGTGGCTGAGGGTTCAGCAGATTGCTATCCAAGATTTGCTCCGACTATGGAGTGGGATACGGCTGCTGGACAAGCTATCTGTGAACATGCTGGATTTAGAGTAATCGATTGGGAAACTAAGGAAAACTTACTTTATAATAGACCGAAATTACTTAACAATTGGTTTGTAGTAAATTAATTATAACATTCGTTTTTATTTCAATCAATTTTAAGTATTTTTATTATGTGTTTTTAGTCTTGATTAGTTGTTTTATGTGACTATTCGAAGCTAAGTCGAATCCGCTTAATAAGCATTTAACAAAATAACCCTTATTAATTTCAATTTTGAGTAAAGTAGCATTCATAACTGGAGTCACAGGTCAAGATGGAGCCTATCTTACAGAACTATTACTAGAAAAAGGTTATGTGGTGCATGGCTTAAAACGTCGTTCATCTTCTTTTAATACTCAACGTATTGATCATTTGTATCAAGACCCTCACAGTGAAAACCCGAGATTTATTCTACATTATGGGGATATGACCGATAGTACTAACTTAATTCGTTTAATTAAAGAAATACAGCCAGAGGAGATTTATAACCTAGCTGCTATGAGTCATGTTCATGTATCCTTTGATATGCCTGAATATGTAGCTAATGTTGACGGTATAGGAACTTTGCGATTGTTGGAGGCTGTAAGATTACTTGGCTTAGAGAAGAAAACAAGAATTTACCAAGCTTCAACATCTGAACTTTTTGGTAAGGTACAAGAAGTTCCTCAAAAAGAAACGACTCCATTTTATCCTAGATCTCCTTATGGTGTAGCAAAGCTCTATGCCTATTGGACAACAGTTAACTACAGAGAAGCTTACGACATGTTTGCCTGCAACGGCATTTTATTTAATCACGAAAGCCCTATCAGGGGAGAAACTTTTGTAACTCGTAAAATCACTATGGGGGTAGCTAGAATAGTGAAAGGACTTCAAGACAAACTATATCTAGGCAATTTAGATGCTAAACGAGACTGGGGGCATGCTAAAGATTATGTCCGTATGATGTGGATGATACTTCAATACGATAAGGCTGAGGATTGGGTAATAGCTACCGGAAAAACCACTTCAATACGAGAAGTTGTAAAAATGGCATTTAATTATTTAGGTATCGAGCTTGAATTCGTTGATAAGGGGATAAATGAAAAAGCATTTATAAAATCTTGCAAAAATTCCAATTATCAAATAGAAATAGGTAAGGAGGTTTTAAATATAGATCCAAATTATTTCCGCCCAACTGAGGTTGATTTATTAGTGGGAGATTCTACTAAGGCTAAAGAAAAATTAGGTTGGAAAGCAGAAACTAATCTCGAAGAATTAATTCAGGAGATGGTTCTTTCAGATTTAAAAGCCATAAAGGAATAGCCTAATGATATTGGTGGTAGTCGAAAAATTTATGTTAAAAATGCGCAGGACTTTTTCTTTGGTATAGGTGCTACAATTAGCTTCGGGTATGTTTATAAATCCGTTGACGGGGATAATCCTACATTATAGTTAGAATATTAAGAACAATTAAAGGCTTGATACGTAGTATC
>CENG01121828.1_pt1 | contig 18059 bp, 18 predicted proteins | sample 530131 | NCBI WGS metagenome assembly CENG01 (sample SAMEA2591057, study PRJEB7988) | marine metagenome | biome: marine biome (ENVO:00000447); feature: surface water (ENVO:00002042) layer; material: saline water (ENVO:00002010), including plankton (ENVO:xxxxxxxx) | depth 5 m
ATAGCCTTCTGCGCTTCCATCGCGTAGGCTCGAACCAAATCGTCGTCCATATAAGGCCCACATTGAGGTGGTGTTTGAATTGTTGCAAAGCAGTAGTATCATGAATGATTGCATCTATTGATAAGGGGGTGATGGTACCAATGAACGGGTGAGGACATGACTGAAGTCTTGTTACGTGTAGAAAATCTCCACGTTTCCGTAGGAGATACTCCGATTATCCAAGGAATCAGTCTAGAGATTAAGCGTGGAGAAATTCACGCTATCATGGGTCGAAACGGGGCAGGGAAATCCACACTTGCCAATGTCATTATGGGTCACCCTGCCTATGAAATCACAAGCGGGACAGTTCATTTCAAGGGAGAAAACATTGCTGAAATGGAAGTCTTTGAACGAGCCCGTGCAGGGATGTTCCTTTCGTTTCAATACCCCGCTGCAATCCCAGGCGTTCAAGTAGGAACATTCCTGCGCAAGTCTGTCGCTTCCGTACGGGGTGAAGCACCATCGCCACGAGAATTTCGAAAGGAATTGAACGAGGCCATGAAGCAACTCGATATGGACAAATCCTTCCTCTCTCGCTATGTCAATGACGGATTCAGTGGAGGAGAAAAGAAGCGTCTTGAGATCCTCCAAATGCTCTTGCTTCAACCGGACCTTGCTCTTCTCGATGAGACCGATTCAGGTCTTGACATCGATGCTTTGCGAATTGTTGCTGAAGGAATTAACGCTGTCGCAGAAGATACTGGTTGCCTCATCATTACACATTACCAACGTCTTTTGGACTTGGTCAAGCCAAACGCGGTTCACGTTCTCATCGATGGTAAAATCGTCGAAAGTGGAGGGCCGGAATTGGCAATGAAACTTGAAAAAGAGGGGTACGATTGGGTAGATGCCCTTGTTTGAGGTGATTCGATGACACAAGAAGCACAAGATGCAGTAGGTGATTACAAGTACGGATTTCACGATCCTGAATCCTCAACAATCCGTTTCGACAAGGGGTTGAGTGAGAAGGTTGTTCGAGACATTTCAGAACTCAAAAATGAACCACAATGGATGACGGACATTCGAGTCAAGGCATACCATCATTTCATGGAAAGAGAAATGCCTACTTGGGGCAATTGTGAATCCCTTGAAGGCATTAATTTCGACAACGTAACCTACTTCCTCCGATCCTCCGATAAGACCGAGAAGGATTGGGATGATGTCCCCGAGGACATCAAGCGTACCTTCGACCGTCTCGGCATTCCAGAGGCGGAACAGAAGTGGCTCGGTGGCGTTACTGCTCAGTACGAAAGCGAAGCTGTATACCACTCCATTCGTGAGGATCTTGAAGAACAAGGAGTACTCTTCCTCGACATGGATTCTGGACTCAAAGAGCACCCTGAAATCGTTAAGAAATACTTCGGGACTGTTGTTCCACACACAGACAACAAGTTCTCCGCACTCAACACAGCAGTCTGGTCAGGTGGTTCATTCATCTATGTTCCAAAGGGAGTTCACGTTGAGATGCCTGTTCAGGCCTACTTCAGAATCAATGCAAAGAACATGGGACAGTTCGAGCGGACGCTTATCATCGCTGATGAGGGGTCTTCGATTCATTACGTCGAAGGATGTACTGCTCCAACCTATTCCACCGATTCACTCCATTCCGCTGTTGTCGAGTTGATTGCAATGGAGGGTGCAAAAATCCGATACTCCACAGTCCAGAACTGGTCAGCAAACGTCTACAACTTGGTTACAAAGCGTGGTGTTGCTCACAAGAATGCAACAGTCGAATGGGTCGACGGAAACATCGGTTCAAAATTGACCATGAAGTATCCAGCAGTGTTGCTCAAGGGAGAAGGCGCCCATGCAGAAGTCATCTCGGTCGCTTATGCTGGTGAGGGTCAACACCAAGATGCTGGTGCTAAAGTTCATCACCTTGCACCAAACACTACCTCCAACATCCTCTCAAAATCGATTTCGAAGAACGGAGGTCGCTCTTCGTACCGAGGGATGTTACAAGTTACACCTAAGGCATCGGGTTGCCGATCGAAGGTGGTTTGTGACGCATTGATGCTCGATGAAGACAGTCGTAGCGACACCTATCCCACCATGGAGATTGGAAATTCAACAGCCGATCTTGAGCACGAAGCAAGTGTGTCAAAGGTCTCTGGAGACCAGTTGTTCTATTTGATGAGCAGAGGCCACAGCGAAGAGGAGGCCATGGGGATGATTGTCAATGGGTTCTTTGAGCCGTTCACTCGTGAACTTCCAATGGAATATGCAGTTGAACTCAACCGACTCCTTGAATTGGAAATGGAGGGCTCGATTGGATGACATCGTATCTCGATGCCACTCTTCCAAGTCGATCCGAACACCTCTGGCGATACACGCCATGGTCCAGGGTTCATCCCGGAAGCGTTGATACAATTCCAACTGTGGACACCGCCGTCATCAAATCTGAGGAACTTGAGATAGTAAACCAACCGTTTCAACCACTGTCAACGACAGACATCGCACGGATTTTTTTGAATGAAATTCTTTCTGATACCATCGTTGTTGAGTGTGATGGTAAGGAAGGGAACATACACATCCATGCAGGGGGTCATGCCGTTGCTACCCATCTCCACATTTCTTGCAAAACATCTTCCAATATTGTCATTCATCTCCACGGGGAAGCGGAATGGTTCGGCCTTGCTTTGACCGGCCATGTTCAACCCAATGCAAGTCTAAGTGTTGGCATCATCAATGAATTGTCCTCAGACTCAGTCATGGTTCGTGTTGATGACTGGTCTGTCCAACGGGATGGACGACTTGAACTTGCAACGCTCTCAATGGGAGGTCATCGAAACAAGTCCGATATCCGAAGTACGCTTCAAGGAACAAACGCTTCCCTCAAACAATTCATTGGAGTTCATGGTCACGGGACACGACATGATGATCATCACGTTGAGATTCAACATCAACAACCTCACACCAATTCACATCTCTTACTCAATGCGGCCTGCGATGATCGAAGCCATTCCATCGGAACGGGTGCACTCACCATCGATGATGTTGCACAGCACACCGATGCATCCCAAGTGTTCCGTAACCTACTGTTGTCCCCTTCTTCGAGGGCAGAGGCAATTCCTGAACTTGAAGTCCTCGCTAACGAAGTTGCTGCTGCTCACGGGGCTGCTTCTGCACCCATTAACAAAGAACAGTTGCACTACTTGATGAGTCGTGGACTCTCAAACGAAGAAGCAACCTCAATGATTGTCGAAGGATTTCTAGTCGACTCGTTCACTGGCCTAAGCTCTGATTACGTGCGCGATGCAATTCAGACTCGATTGACGGTTCATCTTGAGTGCAAACTTATTGGGTGATACGCATGGCAATTCAAGATGATTTTCCGATTCTGCAACGTCAGGTCAATGGACATCGCCTCATTTATCTCGACAATGCCGCAACGACTCAGAAGCCTTCGATAGTCATTGATGCAATGAATGACTACTACACCAAGCACAACGCCAATGTTCACAGAGCAGTACACACACTCGCCGGAGAAGCAACAGATGGCTATGAAGCATGTCGAACATCGCTCAAATCATGGTTCAACGCTGAACGCTGTATCCTGACAAGTGGTACAACTGAAGCCATCAATCTTGCAGCACATGCTTGGGGTCACCCACAACTCAAAGGTCGAGCAATCGTCCTCACCGAAATGGAACACCACAGCGATATCGTCCCGTGGCAAATGCTTGCCGAAACCTTCGGAAACGAATTACGATATGTCCCTGTCAAGCAAGACTTAACACTCGATATGGAAGCCTTGGAAGCTTCGATTGAAGGAGCAGGTTTGGTCTGTGTAGTTCACACATCAAACGTTCTAGGGGTACGAAATCCAATTGAAGATATCATCGAAATCGCTCATAGACACGGTGCTAAAGTATTGCTCGATGCGGCCCAAGGAGCCCCCCACTGTCAAATCAACATGGGAGAACTGGGCGCTGACATGATGGCATTGTCCGCTCACAAGATGTGCGGTCCAACCGGTATTGGATGCCTCCTTGTCAATGAAGAAACGTTTCAGGAAATGAAACCCTTCATGGGCGGTGGAGACATGATTGAAACCGTAACACTAGAGGGTTCAACCTACCAGACCAATGAACATCGTTTCGAAGCTGGAACGCCTCGAATTGCTGAAGCAATCGGTTGGAATGCTGCTTTAGACTATTTGGCAAACCTTGATCTCAAGGAACAACATTTGCGGCTCCTCAACATCGCACGCCACGTCGCAGATGCGCTTCGGGCAATGGGAATGACGGTTTATGGGCGTCATGATGATGAAGATTCATCGGTCGTTTCGTTCCTGCATCCAACACTTCACAGCGAAGATTTCGCTCATCTCCTGGATGCTCGTGGGGTAGCGGTTCGCACCGGGCACCATTGCGCTCAACCGCTCCTCAATCGACTCGGCATCAGTGGAACCGTTCGAGCATCATTTTACATCTACAACACGATTCAAGATGCTGATGAATTCCTAGGCCATGTTGGCGACATTCTGGAGAGGTTTGCATGACCTATCCTGAACAACTCATGGAATTGATTGAGGATTTCCAGTCTATCGATGATCGAATGGAACGTCTTGAGTATGTCTTTGATCTTGCTTCTGAAGTTAACGAGCTTCCTGAGAAGGACTGGACCGATTCAACTCGAATCAATGGATGCCAATCAGAGGCTCATGTTCGCGTAGACATCGACAACAACAACGTTCGGTTATACTCGGGGGCAGATTCCAAATTGGTGCAAGGTCTGATGGGAATTCTAACCATAGCAATCGACCATCAACCCATTGATGTAGCACGTAATTTAACACCGGATTTTGCAATGACAATGGGCATTCTCAACTCACTTTCACCATCGCGAAGCAATGGTTTTCGCAACATGTTTGACAAAGTAATGAGCGAAATATCGGAGGAAGAATAATGGTTGAAGAAACGCATGTTATGGAATCGTTGCAATCGGTTGAAGACCCTGAATTGGATATTTCTATCGTCGACCTCGGTTTGGTCTATGCGGTTCGTTTTGAGAATCGAGATGAAGGAATGCACGCTGAAATCGATTTAACACTCACCTCACCGGGTTGCCCTGCAGCCCCTGAAATCATGGCTGCTGCTCACCGAGCTGCACTCCAAACAGATGGGCTTGACAGTGTTCACATCAATTTGGTCTGGTCACCACGATGGGATCCTCGAGTTCATGCAACAGAAGATGCCAGAATGGATATGGGCATTTGGGATTGATTATTCCCCAACATAAAGCGTGACATTATCTCCGTCTTCAATTCCAAGACGTTCCCGCAAGAACGGTCCTGAAATCACCTCAACAACATCAACGTGACGTGTCAAATCGGGAATAAGAATTGCACACTCAATCACCTGCCCATTGTGGGAAATCTTTGCTTGATAGGCGGTAGCTCCTCCAAACGAAACGCCGTCGCGAAGGAAGCCACGCACACGCATTGCTTCGAAGGCGTCAACATCAACATTCATCGCTTGTTCAACTGAGTGGGAATCGGCATCAAGCGTGTCAATTCCTGCTTTGTTCCTTAGCGCAATGTACTGAATCAAGTGATCTTGTTCAACAGAGATGTTGAGCGTTCCTGGCCACGCAGTCGTACCAAGAATTGTTCGAAACTGTTCTTGGTAGTGCGGTTGCGACATGAAAACATGGGCGCGACCTAAGCCACTGCTGACCGTTCCATTGAGTTGCACAAAAGCATCCTAAACCCTCTCCTTTTTCATCATGCGTGTTGAAGCCACATCTCACAAAAACCCTTAATCAACCTCGTCGAGCATTGGTTGGTGAGACCATGCCTGGTGACATGACGTGGATGAGACAACGCTTTGACGAATTGAATGAAAAGTCCCTTCTTTGGGAACCCCCAACCCTCGAAGGTCCGAATCAACCCCGCTGTACAATGGAAGGCAAACCTACCATTATGCTCTCAGCAAACAATTACCTCAACCTCACAACACATCCGAAGGTCGTTCAAGCGATGGTCGATGCAACCACGAGGTACGGTGCTGGAAGTGGATCGGTTCGAGCCATTGCTGGAACAATGGATTTGCATTTGGATGCTGAACAAACCGTTGCAGACTTCAAAGGTGTCGAAGCGGCATTAATTTATTCTGCAGGCTATACCGCAAACGTCGGATTAATTCCAACGCTGGTTCAGGGACCGCAAGATGTCATCATAAGTGACGAACTAAATCATGGTTCCATCATCGATGGTGTTCGACTCACAAAGGCACGACGTGGTGTATATGCTCACAATGACATGGGTGAGCTTGAAGCGGTTCTGAAGGCACATGAGGATGCTGAACGGAAACTCGTCATCACCGACGGTGTTTTCTCAATGGATGGAGATTATGCACCATTGGACGAAATCAACAAACTTGCAGAGGAATATGGAGCGATGGTCCTTGTCGACGATTGTCACGGCGAAGGTGTTCTCGGAGAAGGAGGAAGAGGAATTGTCGACCATTTCAAACTTCAAGGAAAAGTCGACTTCGAAGTGGGGTCCTTTTCGAAGGCCCTTGGAGTACAAGGTGGTATTTTAGCCGGTACAGAGATGACCCGGACGCATGCCTTGAACCATTCTCGCTCATGGCTTCTTTCCGGTTCGCAACCGCCCGGTGTAGCTGCCGCACAGAAAGCCGCGATCGAAGTTCTCATGGAAGAACCGGAGCATCACGCAAAGTTATGGGAGAACACGAACTATTTCCGTAAAGAATTGCAATCCTTAGGCTTTGACACAGGAGTTTCAACGACCCCGATCATACCCATCATGTGTGGTGAATCATCAGTTGCAAAAGCGATGACAACCCATCTCCAGAATGAAGGTGTTATGGCTGGAGCGATTGTATTTCCAATGGTTGCTAGAGACAAGGCCAGAATCCGTACTCAAATGTCATCTGGGCTTTCTCGTGAGGATTTGGACGATGTTCTTCGCCTTCTGGAATCGATTGGCCCGAAGGTCGGTTTGATCTGAATTTAGGATTTAATTTCTGCTTGTTCAGCATCTTCCATAAGAATAAATTCGTAAGCCCCGCTTGCACTATCGTAGTCAATTGACAGAAACAGAGCCTTCATTTGACGCTCCTCGAATGGGTCATGAAACCATGGTTGACCTCCCCTGAAAATCTTCAAGATTTCTTTGTACTCACTCATCGGCATATTCCCCGAAATGGTGTATTCTGCAGATTCAGCGCCCTCGTCCAGTAAATCATCACCTTCTTGCCCACGGATTACAGTTCGTTGTAAACGACGTTTTACGTTCATGTGGACGTTACAATTTGCAATTCGATACCAATCTTTTCCAACACTCGCAATGAAACACTCGTTTGCTTCCATAGTGGGTGGATGAAAACTGGGTTTGTAACCTTTCTTTGAAAATCGACCCTGTTGAATCAATTGCTTCAAGACCAACGATTATGCTTATTCTGATTCGTAGGCATCGACTACTTCGAGAAGTTCGAGGTCCTCTCCCGCCATCTCATCTGCGGAATCCTTTGTTGAAACGGGATAACTTTTCCCACCTTCAAATGGATTTACACCATCATCAAGCATGCATAGAAGTCGCCATCGAGGAGCCCAAGATAGGTGGACGTATGCAGGACCTGGAAGCAGAAGTACGAACAAGGAGAGTCCTGCAGGTATATCCAGAACATTCGAGAAATCGAGACCAAGCAAACCAATGCCAAGGAAAGGCATGGGATACAAGACAATTCGAGGTGGTGTCATAGGCATTCGTTTCGTCAGTGCAACCAGAATCAACGACGAAAAACCAAGAACCAAACAAGCTGCCATGAAGAGTGCTGAAAACAACAGCCAATTCGAAAACGACTCATTCAGATTATCGTACCGTAACGTGTATGGGAAAATCAATGCAAGACTGATCAAGAATCCGTAAAACATACCAATATTGGCAGGATGAGAAATCCATAACGGAAGTCTCGAAAAACGGCGAGAAAGAGAAGTTCCAAACAAGAGTTCCCGCTGTTCTTGGTCAAGGTCTGAAACGATTTCAGTCCAACGAACAGGAGGTTCCATAACGCTATGCTGACCAGTTTAGGTTTTCAATCCACCCGTTGTTGAGTCAATGAATCGGCTATTCCTGCCCTCTCAACTTTTTGGCGATTGGGCCAACAGCATCCTCGAGTTCCAATTCTTCTGGCCAATCTCGATCGAGTAATCCATAGTCCATTGACTCTCGAGAACGTGCCTCTTCCATATCGTCCTCGACCTGATTGTGGGCATCACGAAGTGCAAGTGATTGGTTGAGTAGGGACATGACTCGACGGAGGTGTGAATTCAAGACCTTCTCATCGGTGAAGTATCCAAAAATAGTGTAATCATCATCGAGAGCAACCAAGTTGAATCCTGGAAGTAAATCGTCGCTGATGAGTCGATAACGATCGTTACCAGCTTCGGCCCATCGCCCGTCTTGAAGTCGAATCATTACTTCTGCTTCTTTGATCGAGTCCAATTCCATCATGGGATGAGAAGGGTTCACTGCAAATGGTATCGTTTGCCAACGTTGCCATTGACGCAGGCCGATAAGAAGTATAATCAAACACAGAGTCAAGAAGAACGCTCCAAGAATGGAAGCACCTCCGAGAAGTATTCCTATCGTAGGAAGGGCAAGGGCAACGCCAAACTGAAGGAAGATGCGACGGGATTGTTCTTGCGCCTTGGGCGTTTGTGCAAACACGATGAAATGCTGTGGCAAGCCTTGTTCGAACTGCATCACTCGTTCACCTCTTCAACAACTGGCAACCGAATGGATTCATAGGTTTGTTCCCAAACATCAACGTCGTCAACAAAAACCGAGATGTTCGCCATATGTTGTTTGATGTTGAAACCCCAAGCATGGTCCCACGAACTCAATTTCGGGACAAGTTTAGCCCACTGATTGGTGACTCCTCTCGTTTTCTTTCGTTGATGGTTGTAGAGAAGGGCTGCTGTTTGAATAAGACCTTGAATGAGTAAGACCTCAGTTTGAACCGCATCCCTTCGTTTCAGAGAATTCCATAAATCCTCCCACGCCTCATGAGCGTGCCAATAACGCCCTGTATCGAAATCAAGTCGTCCTTGTTCAAGCAACACCGCCTCATCCTCTGAAAGGGGTGATGCCTTCATGGTTGGCCCACACCATCAACCATTGAAATGCTTCTCATTTACCCTCGAGGGACACACAGTTCAAAAGATAAAAGAAAATCTTTGTGATTGCGGGGTGGAGATTATGTTGAATTTTATACCCGGGGACGTGCTTGAATCAAGACGCGGAGGAGTTGATGTTCTCCGCCATCTTGCACAAGAATTAGCAATGTTAGAGCGGAATGGTTCAATCCAAATTCAACGCAACATACCGGAAGTAGGAGAACGAATCGGCCACTTATTGATTTTCGACGGATCTCTTGCAGCCGCATTTCATCAAGCTGAAGTGCCACGGTTTGGAATTGAAGCATTGCTTGAAATTGAATCCGATGCATCTGCATTGGATGCAACCATGAGCCTTCATGAAATGACTGAAGCATCGTACATGGAAGTCGTGTCGACAAATCCAAACATCGGTTTGTTCAACCTCGAGGAAGATCATCGTGATGAAGCATGGTGGACAACAGTTCGCACACCTATTCGAAGACTTGATCGTGAAGAACGACTTCCAGAATTAAAGCCATCCGTTGGCGTTCCTGAAGCGTTACGACGACGCAGTGAAGCACGTTTGAGAATGCAAAGCGGCCCGGTACTGCAACGAGGTCAAGCATGGCTTGAGCACGCAATTGATCCAGTTCATTCCTTCATGTTTGCACGAACAATCTCTGAATTGAACCAACCCGTACTCATTATTTCCCGCCAGTCACCACCACAAATGGAATCGAATTACGATTTCGATTTGGAACAGTACAGATGGCTGTCAGAAACTCAACATGAGCGAACGTTGGAACCATCTCTTGAAACAATTCGGAGAACCGTTGACGAATTCTCAGCTACGCATCAAAATAGCATCCTCGTTATCGAAGGCATCGAATACCTTTCAGGAATTCATGGAGAACAACGTGTAATTGAGATGATACGAAGTATTGTTGACCAAACACGAGTTAACGGAAATGTTCTCCTGATCACATCAAATCTTGAAGCGTTCTCAAGACAACAGCGTTCACGTTTGGAGCGTGAATTCACTGGAATTGAAAGTGATCAAATTCAAACGTGGCTACTCGATATCGAGTTGTTGCAACAACATCCATTCTTTATCGAAACAGATGCAGAGGCAGACGCTGCGATGGAGGAACATCTTCAGCAAAATGTGAGCGATCCTATCCTATCACCTAAACTTGAGACGCCTGCTCCTGTTCAACAAATCCCATTACCTGTCGAACATCGTACACAGCAGGTTGACGATGAACTTCGATCAAAGATGAGGGCATGGGTTAACGATTCTGATGAAGAGGATTCAAGTGAGATAGCCGAGATCGAACAAGAACAAGTCGTTGAAATCGAAGAGAACAAACCAATTGTACGACCTCGAATTCCTCAACGAATGGTTCGAAGAAGGAAGAAAGGAACGAAACCTGTTCAGCGAACACCAATCGATGTTGCTGCACAACGGAACATTGCATTACCAACTTTGAAGGAATCGCCTTCGACCAAACCGTTCGTCCCAGTTCGTCCTGCTAAGGAGCATGCGTTTCCTGAGCAAAAGCCTACCATGACGCACAAACGAATTCAGCAAGCTGTATCCACTTCAGCGAGGAGAAAACCCGCAGAATTCCCCCCAATCAAAGCAACTGGACGTGTGCCTCTTCGCTCAGAAACTGAGTCGCAATCACAAAGCAGTAACCAATCATCAGACCATGCACACGCATCTCAAGGTCAAACCGATGAACCTGATTCGGGGGGAGAACAATGAGTATCGAACGAACCAATCGTCTCCGTATCGCCCTGCAAAAGGCCAAAGCCGGATTGGAGATTGAAAACGAGGTTGAATCGGACAATCCTTCGAAACTCGGACGACTTCTGAACAGACCAAAGACAACAAATGAGGGGAGAGAATTTATTCAATCTCAACCCATTCATGAGCGTCCAGTTTTTAGAGCAATTGCAAAAGAGGTCTTGGGAGAAGAAACGACCTATGAGCCATCGATTCATTTGGATCAACCTCACCCGATTTCTCGATTGAGAAACCTTCGAGAAAGAAATTCCCAGGAAGCAATTCCCGAAGGAAGCCTAGGCGATAAAGTTGGATTCGCATCATCCGGACAACCACTCTGGTCCTCCATTCTTGATCAACAGAGAGGAATGGCGATCAACCAGATGGCTTCGAACTTGTCACCTCCTTCTCAAGGAGATCGGGTGCATCATCAAACCATCCTCTCAAGCCAGTCGAATTGGCCTCATCGTCTTACAATGACTCAGCGTAAGACCTTCAAACAATGGAATGTCAATACAGAAAATGAGCATGCAACAAAGACGTGTGAGTCGATTGTTGATCATTTAGGACGGCGACATAACCCTCACATCATCATTGGGTCTCCTGAGGTTGGGAAAAGTCACTTGCTACATGCGACTGGACAGAGTGCACTTCGTTACTATGACGATGATGTTCGGATTCTTCGAGCGAGTGAGCTCGCAAGCAATGATTCAATTCCATCTGATTGGCACGAAAGTATCGCTTCTACCTCCCTTCTCCTCATTGATGATGCGCATCTTATCGCTAGAAATGAACAGCATGCGCAAAGTATTGGTCATCTTGTTGATTACGCACTTAACATCGGCGTGCATGTTCTTTGCACCTCATTGGAGCATCCACGTGATTGGCCCTCATCTCGGCTTTGGCAATTGTTGAACCAAGCATCAATTTCAACACTTTATTCCGTTTCTGAGGCAAGTTTAGCCATGCATATCAAGCACCAGGCATCGCTTATGGGAATGCTGTTTGAGGATGCGCACACCATGGAAGTGTTGAACCACAGTGGCATCACTTGGAGAGGTGTTGAAGCATCACTCTCAGCGCTGAAAGATGCACATGATTCAGGAAGAAAACTATTGGATCCTGAAGATGTTACGCTCTTGCTTCAAGGTCAAACCTCAGACCTCCCAGAACCAAAAGAAAGCAGGCCAAACTCATCGATTACTCTTGCATCTGACATCTTCCAACGAGCCTCTGATGTCGTGTATTCAGATGTTGATGTCGGAGGTATCGAACTTCATACAACAGCTCTAGAGGAACAGGAGGACGATTGGGAGCCAACAATCGTAACCGCCGAAGAATTGAGTTCAGCAAATGACATGCTTGAAATGCATCTCAAAACCACGCTGGACGAGCTCACACCTGAAGCGCCGACTGTTCTTGATGTTGATTCGAGAGACCGACACTTGACCCATCAAATGGGTTATCTTGGCGACAGAGATGTTGGCCATGCTGCAGACGTCCTTGCTGGAATTGACATCTCCATTGATGCGGCACTCTCTGAACGAGAACGAATGGTTGCAAGTGATGAACTTCGCCTGCGGCATTTGGAACTGATGATGGAAAATCTTCTCCAGCGTACAGAGCATGCAGATATGGATGAACTCATTTCAATCACCGATGAATTACGATTCATTCAGCATGAACTTGGCCTTGTAAGCGAAGATTCTATGGAAGCATTTGAAGCAGAAGATGAGGAACTTAAGGTTGCAAGACTTTCCACGATCAAACCAACAACTCGTCTCATGGGTGAGGAAGAATGAAGGGCGCTTGGTGGGCCGAAGGGGTTCGGTTTACTTGCCAACCTGATTGTGGACGTTGTTGCGACGAACCCGGCGGAATTGTCTACCTCTCACGCAATGATGTGGAACGATTGGCACAACATGCAAACCTTACCGTACCAGAATATCTCAAAAAAGATTGTACAACGACACTGGATGGACGGTACGTCCTGCGTTCTAATCAATCTGATGGAATCTGTATCTATCTTGATGAGAACAAGCAATGTACCATCTACGAAGTTCGCCCACAGCAATGCAAAGCGTTCCCGTGGTGGGCAGAAAATCTTCGAAGTCAGCGATCTTGGAAACAAGTCAAAGCATCGTGTCCGGGTTTGACGGCAGAGGACGCTATTCTCATTCGTGGTGAAGAGATTCAGATTCACGTCAATGCTGACCGTCAATCAACCCAAGGATTTCGTGTTTGGGAAAATAAGTGAGCAGGTGTAGTTTCCAACACCGAAGGTATACTTGCTCGTCCTTTCCTTTATACGAATGACCGAGTTGGCTCACACCGGTGAGACCGTGACGGATGAAGCAAACCACTTGCTCAACTTGACAGAGTCCCATCTCGACATTGGTATGCGAGGCGTACCCGTTGGAACATGTCGCACATCATTCGTCACTCCAGGAGAAGGCGTTCATTACTGCGGATACCCCATAACTGAACTTGCGGGCATGGTTCCCGAGGATGTTGTTTACCTCCTCCATAACAAGGAACTACCAACGCCTGAGCAGTCCGAAGCATTTCGTGCAGATTTGGCTCGTCGAGCAGTAATGCCGGGCGACCTTGGCCCAATTTTCTCTGCACTTCCACAAGATGGGCATCCTATGGACTGGCTTGCTGTCGGGATTCAAACCCTTGGAATGTGGGATTGTGCAAACGATTGGAAAGAAGATGCTCTGAATCTCGTTGCTCGTATGCCTCGATTGATGGGTATGTTGTTCCGTTATCGAGAAGGTCGTACAGAGGGCATTCCAAATGACGATCCAAGTCTCTCAATGATTGAGCGATTCACCAACACGCTTCAACTCGATGTGGATCAAGAGAAACTCGCACGAGTCTTGTCAGTTTATCTCGTCCTGCACATGGATCACGGTGGCGGAAACCTCTCCACATTTGTTGGAAAGGCTGTCGCAAGTGGCCATGCAACTCTGTACTCTGCGATGGCAAGTTCCATGAATGCATTGAGTGGACCCCTACACGGACGTGCGAATCAATCCTGTCTGGAGTTCGTGCTCAGAGTAGGAACTTCCGATCCTGAAGAAGTGGAGCAGTTTGTTCGAGGTGAGCTTGCAGCAGGCCGTCCGGTATTTGGATTTGGACACGCAGTCCTACGGTCAGAAGATCCTCGAGCAACCGCACAGTTTGCTCTTGGAGAGGAAATCTGTCCTGATGATGAGAATTTCAGAATCATTCGAACACTACGGGAAGTTGCACCACGCGTTCTCGCAGAAAACCCAAAAATTTCGAATCCGAATGCAAACGTCGACATTGCATCAGGAGCACTCCTTCATCACGTTGGACTCAAGAATCCGAGTTACTACACGACGTTCTTTGGTTGGGCTCGTGTAGCAGGAATTGGTGCTCAAATCTTTGATGAGCGCGTTGTTATGCGCAATGGAAAGGGAGTTCCAATCTATCGACCGAAATACTTCGCTCGTGATCAGGAACTTCGCCATGTTGAGTAATCACGAATTCATATCGATTTCAACATAACCTTCGTGTTCTCGCACATCATATGTCTTCAATGGAGTTGGTTTCCTCAATTTACCGAGCAACTTCCCATACGCAGGGAAATAATGCGCAGGAGACCATTCGTTTACCGAACCATCCTCTGGGTGATACGATGTTTGGTGCAGAGGACAGCGTAGACAACCGTCTTTGATTTTCCCTCCCCAATGGATTGGCCACGCCATGTGGCGGCACAGGGCATTGCTTCCGAACAATCCTTCCTCAGTCCGCATGACCAAGACCATCTTCGCACCGATGGCTTTTCCTTTGATTTTATTCATCTTCAATTTTGAAGACTTACAGATTCGTTTCCATCGCGGGGCTTCGCTCATATTCCTTGAACAATCGTTCGACTTATCAACTGATGTTCAAAATCAAGTTCGGATTGTTTCAAATTCTGAACACCCATTTATACAAGAACCAAAGCAGTTTAATTCATGGAGAACCCATTCAACAAATTGACTACTGTTTCCGTTACTCGTCCGAAGGCAACGATTGCATCGATCATCATAATCACACTCGCACTCGCTTCGATGGCTCAATTCATTAATTTTGACAACAGTGAAGATGCATTCTATCCCCAAAACGATACCACTGAACTCCTCTATGAAATTGAAGAACGGTACCAAGCTTCTCTGGATTTTATTCGTGTTATTGATGAGATTGAAGAAGGTGACATGAAAACATCCGATACATGGATTCAGTTTGCAAACATCGAGGCTGAGTTGACAAGCAATGAAATGTTTCTTCCTTATCAAGTGCCTCTGTTTGGAGGGAGTGCTACCAGCGGACCAGCAGGGTCTGCGTTATTTTGGTTAACTACACAAGACCCAATCACCACACAAACATGGCGTGATGATCTATCAATGCATCTTGCTAATACTACAATCGCAAGTGAGGAAAACTTCACCAATGCCCTCAACGACTTGCAACGTTCCATCGATGCAATCCCTTCTCCTGTGGCCCCGACTGCACAAGATCTACGGGATTGGAATCCTGGAGACGTTATCGATTGGCAAGCAAGAATCGAGAGCCAATCCAACATCAGCGCAGAACTGGGGGCACTACTTGGCCAAATCCAAGGTTTGCAAGATAGTCGAACAAACCCTGCTGAAATCGGGTCCGTGTCAGCTGTAACCGGTCCACTTCAGGGCACTCTGGGGACATACATAGGATTGCAAAACATCGATCACTATGGCAACATCATCGCAACAATGCCCGCTGAGGACAAATCGAATCCGTGGCAGAGTGACGGACCTATTTTGATCAGTCTCGTCGTCTCTACCGATGCCGAGAACTATGAGAACGCAACGATTATTGGTGAAGTCCAGGAACTCCTTGTTGGATGGACTGATGCATTTCTTGTTGATTTGAAAAATCAAACTCAAGACGACCAACTTCGTGTATTTTCATTCTCAGAATTCCAGTATGCGCAGAACTCCAACATTGGAAAAGAAATTGGCATCCTCACGTCGCTCGCATTGGTATTCCTAACTGTTCTATTGTACATCAAATTCCGATCCGTTCGTGATACTGCATACGTCATTGGATTAACAGTTCTCGCTATCGCTGCGACCTATGGAGCGGCAGGTATTTTCCAATTAACCTTCAATGCAGCAATGAACAGCATACCGATTCTTCTGCTCGCCATCGGTGTGGACTATGGTATCCACGTTGTGACTCGCATCCGTGAAGTGATGCAGGATATGGAGCGCGACGATCCTCAAGGACGTACAACTCTGAAGGATTTTGACGAAGAACTTCGAGTCAAGGCGATTCGTACCGGAGCCGTTCTCACCTCTGCAGCACTGGTGATTGCCATCTTTACAGACATGGTTGGTTTCCTATCCTTTCGGCTATCATCGCAGATGTTCTTGGTTAACTTTGGTACCGTCATCGCTCTTGGTCTGTTCGCAATTTATGTGCTAAGCATCTCACTTCTCCCTGCTCTCATGACTGCTTTGCCAACAAAACCACTTCCGCTAGCTAAATCAGGAGCCATGAACGAGACGAAACTTACCGCTACAATTGGCAGCATGGCTGAACATCGACCTGCTCTTGTCATCATTGTCGCCATTCTGTTATCGCTTCCTATGGCTTATGGAATGAGTACTCTAGAAGTCGGGTTTGATACAGCAGATCAGTTTGATGACTCTCTTGAAGTGGTTCAAGATTTCCTTATGATTGCTGAGAAATTCCAAAGCAGTCCAACACCATTGTATGTTGTTCTTGATGGAGACATCTTGTCTGCTGAAGGAGTCCTTGCATACAATACTGCAATCGACACACTTCTCGCTGCGGATGGTGTAACGGGTGTCCCTACAGGTCTTTGGGATACACTCGAATCTGAACGTGGGAGAAACCCTGTTTTGGATGGACTAATGAACAATCTAAGCAGCGATGAAGGATTCCAACAACTTGAATCGTATCTACTTGAAAACTCAACAGGTCGTGAACTTGTTGGTTCATTGCTTTACACCAACGGTCAGCAGACCATCATCTCCTTCCAAGCCAACACCCTTGACTGGCAAGCGACAGTCGATTTCGAAAAGGCGTTGTCGGCATCCCTTTCCGATGCATCGGATACTGTTGCGGGAACGTTCTCAATGGAATTGAGTGGGCGCGCCCTCATTCTTGCTCAAATCAGCGCTGATGTGGCAATCTCTGCAATTACCTCGACTGCCATTGTTGCCTTCACGATTCTATTCGTCTTGATCATCATTCAGTTTGTACGTACACAAAATGTCCAGCAGGCAGTATTGCGTGGTGTCGTCATTTGGATTCCACTAATTACGGTGGTCATGTGGGTCTACGGTATAATGGGTCTTGCAGGTTATCAATTAAATTCTCAAACCGTAACAATTGGAGCACTTGCTCTTGGTTTAGGAGTTGATTACGCGGTACACTATGTGATTCGATTAGAGGAAGAAGTAGAGTTGCATCCAGACAAGACCGTTGCCGAATGGACTTCAAAAACCACTGCGACGACAGGTCGTGCAATGTTGGGAGCGGCAATCAGTACTGCAGGAGGTTTCGCAATCCTCAACTTCTCAGGACTTCTTCCTCTCCGATTGTTTGGTCAAGTGTTCATTGTAGCCATCAGCCTTGCAATGGTCTCCAGTGTAACGTTGCTGCCTACTCTCTATGCACCGTTCCTTCGACACGATGCTGAGCACCATCTTGCAGAGATGAATGAAGCGGAATGATCACAGAACAGGCCGCTTTGTCTTGCCTGCACCTCTGTGACCAATCATTCGGACCAATTCCCAGGGCATGCTCCCACTGCGAAGTTCTTGGTCCAAGAGCTCATCTACAGATCGTGACCATTGCCATTTTGTTCTCCAAAACGTGAGAAGTTCACGCTTGCGAGATTCATCACACTCCTTCCATGGAACAACCTCGTCCTGCAATACATTCAGTATTTGAAGATGGTTTTCCTTTGTTGCTTGATCAAGACGCTGACGCTGTGCCTCATCCAATGGCAACGTTGCAGGTTGATTCCATCGAGCATGCCCGCTTGGAAGCCAAGTCAAAGTAGGGTCACTTT
>CENG01018837.1_pt1 | contig 18025 bp, 32 predicted proteins | sample 530131 | NCBI WGS metagenome assembly CENG01 (sample SAMEA2591057, study PRJEB7988) | marine metagenome | biome: marine biome (ENVO:00000447); feature: surface water (ENVO:00002042) layer; material: saline water (ENVO:00002010), including plankton (ENVO:xxxxxxxx) | depth 5 m
AAAAAAAAAGGGATAAACACCCCTTTTTAAATTTTACCTTTCAAAAATATAGTCGAGCAACTTCGATACATCTTTCTCATCCTTAAATGATAATTGATTTTCAGAAATAAAACTGTCAACTTCTATTTGTGTTTTGTTTTTATTTGTAAAAAGCTTACTAATAGATCTTTTGTTAAGTTTGAAATATTTAATTGTTTTACTCTTTTTATTTCTTAAAAAATATTTTTGCTTTCTAACATATCTATCATTTTCTCTATTTATCATTGGGTTCCCAGATCTTGAAACTAGTTTTACTGAAAAACCTTTTAGCAGCGAAAAAGAATCGTTTTCATATATTACTTGATATACTTTATTGTCTTCATTGTAATAATAATTTTTAAATACCTTGTCGTTAATTATAACTTTATCAATGTTATTAAAATTAAATGAGAATATTGAGTCATTTTCACCCTTTGCCTCAAAGGCATTTCTACTCATATTTAAATTTATTTTTTTAACCAGAAATCTCTCTCCAGAAATTGTTTCAATTATTCCGTTATTATTCCATTCATCAAATAGATAATATGAGCCCAAAATAACTTTGTTTGGAGGATTATAAAAAAAGGAAGAACCATAGCTTGATGGTTGACCAGAAACTTTAGATGAAATATCCGCTTGTAAATTTGTTTGAGTGAAACCTAAAAGTGGTAGGATAAGAATAAAAAAATAAACTCTCATTGCAATTCAGTATATCAATATTAATTATTTCGAAGAAGGTTTTTCTTTTTCAGATGAACTGTCCTCAGCTGCAGGTGCCTCCTCAGTAGAAGGTGCCTCCTCAACAGCGGGTGCTTCCTCAGCAGCAGGTGCCTCCTCAACAGCAGGGGCTAACTCATTAGAAGTTTTAGATTCGTTAGTGTTTTTACCACCCCTTCTACTTCTTCTTGTCGATTTTTTCTTTTTTTCATGTGAAAATACATCATTATAATCAACAAGTTCAATCATAGCCATTTCTGCATTATCACCAAGTCTATTCCCAAGTCTTATCACTCTTGTGTAACCTCCCGGTCTGTCAGCTACTTTAACAGAAATCTCTCTAAAGAGCTCAGAAATTGCATTTTTTTGTTTAATTCTTGAAAAAACAATCCTTCTGTTATGTGTAGTGTCAGATTTAGATTTTGTAATCAGTGGCTCAATGAACCTTTTTAAGGCTTTAGCCTTAGCAAGAGTTGTATTTATTCTTTTATGATAAATTAAAGAACAAGCCATATTTGCCAACATAGAACTTCTGTGACCTTTTTTTCTTCCTAAATGATTAAACTTTTTTCTGTGCCTCATCTGTAAAATTTTTTACTTTTTATTCTTTATCTAATTTATACTTTGACAAATCCATTCCAAAGCTTAAGCCTTTGAGAAGTACTAATTCTTCAAGCTCAGTTAATGATTTTTTACCAAAATTTCTAAACTTCATTAAATCATTCTTATTAAAAGAAACAAGATCTCCCAGTGTATCAACCTCTGCGGCTTTCAAACAATTTAGCGCTCTAACAGATAAATCCATGTCAATTAATTTTGTTTTTAAGAGCTGACGCATATGAAGAGACTCCTCATCATATGTTTCAGTTTTGGCAATTTCATCAGCTTCAAGGGTAATTCTTTCATCTGAAAATAACATAAAATGATGGATAAGAATTCTTGCAGCATCAGTTAATGCATCTTGAGGAGAAATAGATCCGTCTGTCACTATGTCAAATACTAGTTTTTCGTAGTCAGTTTTTTGTTCTACACGAAAGTCCTCCACGTGATATTTTACATTTTTTATTGGTGTAAAAATAGAATCTACGAAGATTGTACCCAATTGAGCAGATTGACTTTTATTTTCTTCAGATGTTACGTATCCTCTTCCCTTGTCAATTGTAATTTCTAGTTTTATCTCAACCTTGGGATCTAATGAACAAATCACTTGGTCAGAGTTTAAAACCTGGAAACCAGAAATAAACTTTTGGAAATCACCAGCTGTAATTTTATCCTGCCCTGAAATTGATATCGAAACAAGTTCGTTGTCAACTTCGTCAATTTGCCTTTTAAATCTAATTTGTTTTAGATTTAGAATTATCTCAGTAACGTCTTCAACAACGCCTGGAATTGTTGTAAATTCATGTTCAATGCCCTCAATTTTTGCAGATGTAATAGCAAAACCTTCAAGAGAAGATAATAAAACTCTTCTCAAGGCATTTCCCACTGTTAATCCATATCCGGGTTCTAAGGGTCTAAACTCAAATCTTCCTTCAAAATCAGAAGATTCAATCATAATTACTTTATCAGGTTTTTGAAAATTTAATATTGCCATAATTTGTTTTATAAATGTTATTTTGAATATAATTCAACTATATATTGTTCGTTAATTTTTTCTGGGATTTGTAACCTCTCGGGGATGGAAACAAATACGCCTTCCATTTTTTCTTCGTTCCAAGTAATCCACTCATAAACTGTTGAAGAATTTTTAAGTGAACTAGTTATAGATTCAATTGATTTAGATTTTTCTCTAACAGCAATTGAATCCCCTGGCTTTAATATAAAAGAAGGGATATTAACTATCTCTCCATTTACGGAAATGTGCCTGTGCGAAACTAATTGTCTTGCACCTCTTCTTGAATTGGAAATACCCATTCTAAAAACCACATTATCTAGTCTAGATTCACAAAGCTGAAGTAAAACCTCACCTGTGATTCCTTTAGAAGCTGTAGCTTTTTTGAATAAATTTCTAAATTGTCTTTCAAGGATACCATAAGTATACTTAGCTTTTTGTTTTTCCATAAGCTGAATAGCATACTCAGATTTTTTTCCTCTCCTTTTATTATTGCCATGTTGACCAGGAGGATAATTTCTTTTCTCAAAAGATTTATCATCACCAAAAATTGGCTCTCCAAATTTTCTTGCAATTTTTGTTTTTGGACCAGTATATCTTGCCATAATTATTTAATTTTATTTGAGTGATTATGAATTAAGGTCAATCCTTCGATAATCAAATTTCTCAATTATACTTTCTTTTAAACTCTTCTTCTTTTAGGTGGCCTACATCCATTGTGCGGTGTTGGAGTAACATCAATAATTTCTGTTACCTCAATACCACCATTATGTATTGACCTAATTGCAGACTCTCTGCCATTACCAGGACCCTTAACATAAACCTTAACTCTTTTAAGCCCTGCCTCTCTAGCTACAGTAACAGCATCTTCAGCAGCCATTTGTGCAGCATAAGGAGTATTTTTCTTAGTTCCTCTGAACCCCATTTTACCTGCTGAGGACCATGAAATAACATCACCATTTTTGTTTGTAAGAGATATTATAATATTATTAAATGATGCTGTAATATGGGCTTCGCCAATTGAATCAACAACAACTTTTCTTTTTTTAGTTCCAGATTTTGCCATAATGATTATTTAGTTACTTTCTTTTTGTTCGCAACAGTTTTCCTTTTACCCTTTCTTGTTCTAGAATTATTTTTAGTTCTTTGACCCCTAAGTGGTAAACCAGACCTGTGTCTAATACCCCTATTAGAACCAATATCCATCAATCTTTTAATATTTAATTGTGTCTCTGATCGAAGTTCTCCTTCAATTGTATAAGAGCCTATAGCTTCCCTAATTTTACTTATTTCTGAGTCATTCCATTCGTTAACTTTTTTATTCTGATCAACTCCAGCTTTTTCAAGTATTTTCAACGCTCTACTTTTTCCAACTCCAAATATATAAGTAAGAGAAATTACTCCACGTTTATTTTTCGGTATATCAATTCCTGCTATTCTTGCCATAATTATCCTTGTCTTTGTTTAAATCTTGGGTTCTTCTTGTTAATTACATAAAGTCTTCCTTTTCTTCTAACGATTATACAATCTGAACTTCTTTTTTTTACTGATGCTCTAACTTTCATAATTTAAAATCTATATGTTATTCTAGCCTTAGATAAATCATAAGGACTCATTTCTAATTTTACTTTATCTCCAGGCAAAAGCTTGATATAATGTAATCTCATTTTTCCAGAAATATGAGCAGTAACAACATGACCATTTTCTAGCTCAACTCTAAACATTGCATTAGATAATGATTCAATTATCGTTCCTTCTTGTTCTATCGGTGCCTGTTTTGCCATTAATTTAAATTTTATATTGCGGGTTTTCTGTCATTACCAGATTTCATCAAACCGTCGTAATGTTTATTTAACAAATAGGAATTGACCTGCTGCATTGTATCAATAGCAACTCCAACCATAATCAATAAGGACGTACCTCCAAAAAACAAAGCCCAACCCGCTTGAACATCCATAAATTTTACAACAACTGCTGGAAATACAGCAACCATTGCAAGGAATATTGAACCTGGTAGAGTAATTTGAGACATAATTGAATCTAAAGTATTAGATGTATCCGTTCCTGGTCTAATTCCAGGGATAAAACCTCCGCTTCTTTTTAAGTCATCAGCAATTTTGTTAGTTGGAACAGTAATAGCAGTGTAGAAATATGTAAATACAATAATTAATAATCCAAATACTATATTATACCATAGTCCAAAAATATCAGAGAACTGAATTACCATCCATTGACCAAAATCAGTGTCTTCCATTATACTTAGTCCACCAATAAGACTTGGAACAAACATTAATGCTTGTGCAAAAATAATTGGCATTACACCAGAAGCATTTAATCTGAGGGGTATATATTGTCTTTTTCCAACGACATTTCTGTCAAAACCACCAGAGGAATTTCTTCTGGCATACTGGACTGCAATTTTCCTTACAGCCATAACAAGCATGACTGATGCTAAAATTATTGCAACCCAAATAACTAACTCAATAGAAATCATTATCAATCCACCATTTGACTCAGTAACCCTAGAAACCCACTCCTGAACAAAGGATTGAGGCATTGTTGCAATAATACCAACCATAATTAATAGAGAAATACCATTTCCAATTCCTTTGTCAGTAATTTTTTCGCCCAACCACATCGCAAAAATACATCCCGTAACCAAAATAATTACAGATGAAAAATAGAACATACCGCCTTGTCCTAATAAAAACGCATCTTGTGGTATTCCAAGGGCAGGTAAGGCAGTTAAATATGCTGGAGCTTGCACTACGCAAATAGCGATGGTCAACCATCTAGTAATTTGTGTAATTTTTTTCTGACCACTTGCACCTTCCTTCTGTAACTTTTGTAAATATGGGATGGCGATTCCCATTAACTGGACTACAATGGATGCAGAAATATATGGCATGATTCCCAATGCAAAAACTGAGGCGTTTGCAAATGCACCCCCCGTAAAAGCATTAAGTAACCCTAAAATACCTTGTTCTGTATTTTCTGCAATTAGGCCTAATTTTGTAGAATCAATTCCAGGTAGAACAACCTGAGCACCAAACCTGTAAACAAGCAACATAATCATAGTTAAAATTATTCTGTCTTTTAATTCAGAAATTTTCCAGATATTTTTTAATGTTTCAAGAAATTTCATAATTATTAAATTTGAATTGCCTCCCCACCATTACTTTCAATTGAAGATTTTGCAGCAGCTGAAAACTTGTGTGCTGAAATTTTTAATTTTGCTTTTAGCTCTCCTCTTCCTAAAACTTTAATACGATCATTTTTTCCAATAATCCCCAAATTGACTAATAACTTGTGGTCAATTACAGTCTTAATCTTCTTTTCATCTACAAGGGATTGAATTTTGTCTAAATTGATAGGCTTATATTCTACACGATTAAAGTTTTTAAACCCAAACTTTGGAATTCTTCTCTGTAGAGGCATTTGTCCACCTTCAAAACCAAGTTTTTTTGAATAACCTGATCTAGACTTTGCACCCTTGTGACCTCTAGTAGCAGTCCCCCCTTTTCCAGAGCCTTGACCCCTTCCAATTCTTTTTGAGTTTTTATTAATTGACCCTTTAGCAGGTTTTAAATTACTTAAATCCATTTGTTTAATTTTCTACAGTTATTAAATGGCTAACCTTTTTTACCATTCCTAAAATATTTGGGGTTCTGTCATGTTCAACTGACATACCAATCTTTCTAAGACCAAGAGCAAGCAATGTCAGCTTTTGTTTCTTGGTTCTATTAATAGGACTTTTAATTTGTGTAATCTTAATTTTTTCCATATTAACCATTGTATAATTTTTCAAGTGATATTCCTCTGTTCTTAGCAATAGTTACAGCATTTTTCAATCTTAGGAGAGCATCAAATGTAGCTTTAACAACATTATGTGGATTTGATGAACCTTGTGACTTTGATAAAACATCATTAACCCCAACTGCTTCCAGAACTGTTCTAACAGCCCCACCCGCAATGACTCCAGTACCAGGTGCTGCAGGAATAAGATTTACCCTAGCTCCCCCAAACTTTCCTTTTTGCTGGTGAGGAAGAGTTCCTTTTACGATAGGGATTCTAACTAAATTTTTCTTAGCATCTTCAACAGCTTTGGCAATTGCACTAGAGACATCTTTAGACTTTCCAAGTCCCTGACCAACAACCCCATTTTCATCACCAACGACAACAATAGCAGAAAATCCAAATGTTCTACCACCTTTTGTAACCTTAGTTACCCTTTGAACTCCAACCAAGCTGTCTTTTAATTCTAAACCACCTGGTTTAATTCTCTCAATTGTTTTATAGTTTTGATACATATTTTAAAATTTTAATCCTCCTTCTCTTGCACCATCAGCCAATGACTTTACTCTTCCGTGATATAAATATCCTGAGCGATCAAAAGAAACATTTTTAATTCCTATCTTAACTGCCCTTTCTGCTAAATTTTTGCCAACAGAAGCAGCCATTTTTGTTTTATCCAATTTTGATTTAGCAAATTCTTTTTCGATTGATGATGAAGAAGTTAATATACTTCCTGAGACATCATCTATAAGCTGGGCATAAATTTCTTTATTGCTTCTAAAAACAGAAAGCCTTGGATGATCCTTAGTACCAGAAATTAATTTTCTGATTCTATTTTTTATTCTACTTCTTCTCTTATTTTTAGTTAATCTCATATTAATAATTATTAAGCTTGTTTACCGGCTTTTCTTCTAATTTGCTCACCCACAAATCTCACTCCCTTTCCTTTATATGGTTCAGGTTTTCTAAATGATCTAATTTTAGCAGCTACCTGCCCCACTAATTGTTTGTCATAGGAGGTCAGTTTAATGATTGGATTTGACCCTTTTTCATTGATAGCTTCAACTTTAACCTCATTGGCAATTTGCATAACAATTCCATGAGAAAAACCCAAAGCAAGGTCTAATTTTTGGCCTTGAACAGAGGCTCTATATCCAACTCCTACTAACTCTAACTCTTTGGTCCATCCAGATGAAACCCCAATTATCATATTGTTAATTAGTGCCCTGTATAGTCCATGTTTAGATTTGTCATCTTTAGACTCACTTTTTCTAACTAAACTTAAAACTCCTTCATTTTCTGAAATTTCAACATTGGAATATTCCTGAGAAATCTCACCAAGCTTACCTTTAATGGTAATGATATTTTCAGAAATTTGAACTGAAACTCCTTCTGGGATAATTATTGGATTTTTTCCTATTCTTGACATTTATATTATTTTCTAATTAACGTAACAAATTATTTCTCCTCCGACATTTTCTCTTTTAGCCTGCTTTGCTGTCATGACTCCTTTAGAAGTGGAAATAATTGCAATTCCCAATCCATTTAAAACTCTAGGTAAGTCAGATGAATTAGAATATTTTCTAAGACCTGGCTTACTTATTCTTGAAATATTTGTAATTACAGATTCATTATTTTCCTTCGTGTATTTCAAGGCAATTTTAATATTACCTTGAACTACGTTATCTTCAAACTTATAACTAAGAATGTATCCTTGGTCAAATAATATTTTAGTTATTTCTTTTTTTAAGTTGGATGCAGGAATAGAAACAACCTTGTGGTTGGCTCTAATTGCGTTCCTTACTCTTGTTAAATAATCTGCTATTGGATCTGTATTCATAATATTTTATTTACCAGCTTGCTTTCTTAACTCCTGGGATTAAACCTTTGTTTGCCATTTCACGAAATAAAACTCTAGAAATACCAAAATTTCTCATGTAACCTTTTGGTCTTCCAGTTAATTTACACCTATTATGCATTCTAACAGGTGATGCATTTCTAGGTAACTTCTGTAAACCTTCATAATCACCAGCCTCTTTTAATGCCTTTCTCTTTTCAGCATACTTTTTAACTGTCTTTGCTCTTTTGACCTCACGGGCTTTCATTGATTCTTTTGCCATATGTGTTTTATTCTTTATTATTTTCATTTTCGGATTCAGACTCTTCCTCTTCTTTAGTCTCTTCAGAATCAGGTCCTTCCTCAACCACTGAAGCATCTTCAGAAACAGGTGCTTCATCTGCCACTGGAACCTCTTCAGAAACAGGTGCTTCATCAGCCACTGGAACCTCTTCAGAAACAGGTGCTTCATCAGCCGCTGGAGCTTCCTGAGAAACAGGTGCTTCCTCAAGTGCTGCAGTATCTTCAGAAATATCTGGATTCTTTGAAACTACTTTACCTAATGTTTTTTCTCTAATAACTTCATTACTTTTTCTTTTAAACGGTAAACCTAACTCGCTTAAAAGCTGTAAAGCCTCTTTATCGGATTTAGCAGAAGTAACAAAGGTTATATCCATACCAGAAATCTTATTAATTTTATCAATATTTATTTCCGGAAATATGATTTGTTCAGTTATACCTAAGTTATAATTACCACGACCATCAAAACCAGTACTCTTTACCCCATTAAAATCTCTAACACGAGGAAGAGCAGTGGTAACTAATCTATCTAAAAACTCATACATATTTTCCCCTCTCAATGTAACTTTAACTCCAATTGGCATTCCCTTTCTTAATTTGAAAGATGCTACATCTTTTTTAGAAATAGTTGCAATTGCCCTTTGTCCAGAAATTTCAGAAATTTCGTTAATAGCGTGATCAATTAATTTTTTATCATTAACAGCAGCACCTACTCCTTTTGAAATAACTATTTTCTCAAGTTTTGGTACTTGCATTACATTATCATAGCTAAACTCTTTGACTAGTTTGTCAACTATGCTTGTTTTGTATTCGTTTTTTAATCTTGGTATGTAACTCATAATTAAATTTCTTCTCCAGATTTTTTTGAAAATCTTATCTTTTTGTCCTTTTCAATTCTATATCCTATTCTTGTTGGTTTTCCGTCAGATGTTAACAATGAAATATTTGACACATGAATTGGTAATTCTTTTTCAGTTATTCCTCCCTTCGGACTATTTGCATTGGGTTTATTATGCTTTTTTACAACATTTACACCTTCAACAATAACTTTATTTTTGACAGAAAAAACTTTCAATACTTTTCCCTGAGAACCTTTTTGGTTACCAGAAATTACCTTAACTAAATCTCCTGTTCTAATTTTTAATTTATTTTTCATAGAATAATTATAAAACCTCAGGGGCTAATGAAACGATTTTCATAAATTTTTTATCTCTTAATTCTCTAGCAACTGGGCCAAAAACCCTAGTACCCTTCATTTCTCCAGCTGCATCTAGTAAAACACATGCATTATCATCAAATCTTATATAAGACCCATCTTTTCTCCTAACTTCTTTAGTAGTTCTTACAACGACAGCAGATGAAACTGATCCTTTTTTTACCATTCCATTAGGTGTAGCAGCTTTGACAGAAACGACAATTTTATCACCAATTGATGCATATCTTCTTTTTGTGCCTCCTAATACCCTAATTGTTAAAACCTCTTTAGCACCGGTATTATCTGCAACTTTTAATCTTGATTCTTGTTGTAACATAATTATTTAGCTCTTTCAATTATTTCTACTAACCTCCAACATTTTGACTTGCTCATAGGTCTAGTTTCCATTATTTTAACTCGATCTCCTATTTTACAATCATTTTGTTCATCATGGGCAACATACTTCTTAGTTTTCAAAACAAACTTTCCGTACATTGGATGCTTAACTTTTTTAACTTCAGAAACTACAATAGACTTCTGCATTTTGTCACTAGTTACAACTCCAATTCTTTCTTTTCTTAAATTTCTTTTTTCCATATTAAAATAGGGTCAATTACTTATTATCTCTTTTAGATATTTCAGTTAAAATTCTTGCTATTGTTCGCCTAATTGATTTAATCGATATTGGATTTTCCAAAGGAGAAACAGCATGAGCCATTTTGAGCTCATTATATTTTTTTTTGTTCTCAACAAGTTGCTCTTTCAACTCGTCATCTTTTAATTTTATAACTTCTTGTTGCTTCATAGTTTAAAATTATGCTTCATAATCTCTTGCAATTATGAACCTTGTTTTCACTGGCAGTTTCTGTGCTGCCAATCTAAGTGCTTCTTTTGCAATATCAATTGGAACACCACCAACTTCAAATAAAATTCTTCCAGGTTTTACAACAGCAGCCCAATATTCAACAGCACCCTTTCCTTTTCCCATTCTAACCTCAAGAGGTTTTTTCGTTATGGGTTTATCAGGAAAAATCTTTATCCACAGTTGCCCCTCTCTTTTCATATATCTTGTTGCAGCTATTCTTGCAGCCTCAATTTGTCTTGAGGTAAGAAAATTAGAATCTAAGGATTTGATACCAAACATTCCATTTGAAAGTCTATGACCTCTTCCGGAGTTTCCTTTCATTCTGCCCTTTTGAGCTTTTCTATATTTTGTCTTTTTTGGCTGTAACATCTGTTAATTTCTTTTTCGTCTGTTATTTTTTCCTTGTTTTTTTGCTAACCCAACAAGAGGATTAAGATCTCTTTTACCAAAAACTTCACCTTTCATAATCCATACCTTAACTCCAATTCTTCCATAGGTCGTATGAGCTTCAACCATAGCATAATCAATATCAGCTCTGAACGTTGACAATGGAATTCTACCTTCTTTATAATGTTCACTTCTAGCCATTTCTGCACCATTCAACCTACCGCTTATTTGAATTTTAATTCCTTCAGCATTCATTCTCATTGATGCAGCAATTGCCATCTTAATTGCCCTTTTATAAGAGATTCTATTTTCAATTTGTCTAGCAACACTTGATGCAACTAAAAATGCATCTAACTCGGGTCTTTTAATTTCATAAATATTTAATTGAATATCTTTTGAGGTTATTTTTTTAAGTTCCTCTTTTAATTTATCTACTTCTTGCCCACCCTTACCAATAATAATTCCAGGTCTTGCAGTAGTGATTGTAATTGTTACAATTTTAAGAGTCCTTTCAATTATAACCCTTGAAATACTAGCCTTAGCAAGCCTGACATGAACATACTTTCTGATTTTTTGATCCTCAGCAAGCTTATCACCATAGTCTTTACCACCATACCAGTTTGACTCCCAGCCTCTAATGATACCTATTCTATTACCAATTGGATTAGTTTTCTGTCCCATTTATGATTTATTTTTAATTTCTTTTGAGTTCAAAACAATAGTTACATGATTAGATCTTTTTCTAATTCTATGAGCTCTTCCTTGAGGAGCCGTTCTAATTCTTTTTAACATAGATGCACTATCAACTCTAATTTCTGAAATATACAAGTTAGCATCATCAACATTCTGGTCTTTATTTTTTGATTGCCAATTTGATAATGCAGACAACAATAATTTTTCTAGTTTTCTCGATGCTTCTTTGCTTGAAAATTTAAAAATGTCTAGAGCTTTGTCTACATCCTTTCCACGAACAAGGTCAGCAACAATCCTCATCTTTCTAGGAGATGTAGGGCAATTATTAAGTTTAGCTGTTACAAGCCCCTTGTTTTTATTTTTTAAATTTTCCGCCATTTTATTTTTTCTACTTCCCATTTAATGCTACTTTTTTCCCTTGTTTTTAGCACCAGCATGACCTCTAAAGGATCTTGTTGGAGAAAATTCACCTAATTTGTGACCCACCATGTTTTCAGTAATATATACCGGAATAAATTGTCTACCATTATGGACAGCAATAGTTTGACCAACAAAATCTGGAGTTATCATACTAGCACGTGACCATGTTTTAATAACCGTTTTTTTATTTTCTTGGACATTCTTTTCAACTTTTTTGTTCAACTTAAAGTGAACATATGGCCCTTTTTTTAATGATCTTGACATATTATTTCTTTCTTCGTTCTACAATAAATTTATTACTAGCCTTTGACTTAGATCTTGTTCTAAATCCTTTTGCAGGGATACCTTTTCTAGATCTTGGATGACCTCCCGAAGCTCTTCCTTCACCACCGCCCATTGGGTGATCAACAGGGTTCATCGCTACAGGTCTTGTTCTAGGCCGTCTACCAAGCCATCTATTTCTACCTGCTTTCCCTGAAACAGTTAATTGATGATCTGAATTGGAAACTACACCAATAGTTGCATAGCAATTACTTAAAATTAATCTGGTTTCACCAGATGGCATTTTTATAGTTGCAAATTTTCCATCTCTTGCCATTAGTTGAGCATAAGAACCCGCACTTCTTACAAGTGCAGCGCCTTTACCTGGTGTAATTTCAATACATGAAATCATAGTTCCTAGGGGGATATTAGATAAAGGCATAGAATTACCAATATTTGGGGAAACTGAATTACCAGAAACAATTTTTTGACCAACCTTTAACCCTTTTAAAGCCACTATATATCTTTTTTCAGAATCATCATAATTTAATAGTGCAATAAATGCAGATCTATTAGGATCATATTCAATAGATTTTACCTCTGCATGAATATCATGTTTGTCCCTTTTAAAATCAATAACTCTGTATCTTCTTTTGTGCCCACCACCTTTATAACGCATAGTCATTCTTCCATCGTTATTTCTTCCACCAGATTTTTTAATTGTTTTAATTAATGATTTTTCAGGTTTAGAGGTGGTTAATTCAGAAAATTCATTAACGATTCTAAATCTTTGTCCTGGCGTAACTGGTTTTAATTTTCTTACTGGCATCTTATATTTTTTACTGAGAATTAGCATATAGATCAATTGTTTCACCATCATGTAATTGTACTATGGCTTTCTTGAAAGAATTAGTCTTGCCAAACTGGATCCCAGATTTGGTGTATCTAATTTTACTATTTGATCTAACATTTATAGTTCTCACCTTTTTAACTTTTACTCCATAAAAAGATTCAATATTATTTTTAATCTGAACCTTATTTGCATTTTTTTCTACTTGAAAAGTGAAGCAATTCTTTAATTCACTATCATTTGTCGCCTTTTCAGTAATAATAGGTTTTATCAGTATAGACATATCTATTTAGCTAAATTTTTATTTATAATATCTAAGGAACTTTCCGAAATAACTAATTGCTTTGCATTAAGTATTTTATAAGTACTAAGTTCTGAACATGTTATAACCTCTGGACCCTCCAAATTTCGCGATGATAAATATACATTTTTATTCGAAGCTGAAAATACAAACAGAGACTTTTTAATATCAAGATTTAAGGAGTTTATCACTTTTATAAAATCCTTGGTTTTTGGTGACTTAAATTCAAAATCTTCAACTACAGTGATTGCCTTTTCTTTTGCTTTCAATGAAAGCGCAGATTTTCTAGCAAGTTTCTTTAGTTTTTTATTTAACTTCAAATTGTAATCTCTCGGCTGAGGGCCGAAAATTCTTCCTCCTCCTCTAAAAACTCCAGACTTAATACTACCTGCTCTAGCGGTTCCTGTCCCTTTTTGTTTTTTAATCTTCCTTGTACTACCTACAATATCAGCTCTTTCTTTTGCTTTATGAGTACCTTGTCTTTGATGAGATAAAAATTGCTTAACATCAAGATACAGAGCATGCTCATTTGGCTCAATAGAATAAATATCTTTGGGGAGTTGAATCTCTCTTCCCGTCTCTTTACCTTTTGAATTTTTAACCTTAAGCTTCATTATTTTTGGATTATTAAATAAGAATTATTGTGACCAGGAACAGCACCCTTAACAAGCAAAATATTTTTTTCTGGCATTACTTTCAATACTCTTAAGTTCATAACTTTTACTTTCTCTGCACCCATTCTGCCAGCCATTTTCATTCCTTTAAAAACCCTCGCAGGATAAGATGCCGCACCGATAGAACCAGGTGCTCTCAATCTATTGTGTTGTCCATGAGTAGCTTGACCAACACCAGCAAAACCATGTCTTTTAACTACACCTTGAAAACCCTTTCCCTTAGAAATGCCTGACACATCAACATACTCACCAACTTCAAAATGGTCAACTCCAACACTATCACCTAATTTCAGATCTTCAGCAAAGCCCTTGAATTCAGCAAATTTTATTTTAGGATGAGTTCCAGCTTTTTTTGCATGACCAATAATAGCTTTGGACGAATTCTTTTCAGATTTATCATCAAATCCAAGTTGATATGCTGAATAACCATCATTCTCCTCTGTTCTAATCTGAGTTACAATACAAGGTCCTGCTTCAATAACAGTGCAAGGTATGTTATTTCCACTTTCGTCGAAAACACTAGTCATTCCAATTTTTTTACCAATTAAACCAGACATATTTTATTTTTTCATTTTAAATAAATAAGGGTCAAAATAATTTAACCCTAAACTATTTTTTCCATTTTTCCATCGCCATCGCTCAGGACATTTTAATATCAGAAATAAATTTCTGATATTCTTTATTATACTTTAATCTCAACTTCAACTCCACTCGGTAATTCTAATTTCATGAGAGCATCAATAGTCTTAGAGGATGTACTATATATATCAAGTAATCTCTTGTAAGAACTTAATTGAAACTGTTCTCTTGATTTTTTGTTAACGTGTGGAGACCTTAGTACAGTAAAAAGCTTCTTGTGAGTTGGCAAAGGAATAGGCCCTGTGACAACTGCACCAGTACTTTTTACAGTCTTTACAATTTTTTCAGCTGAATTATCAACTAAACTGTGATCATACGATTTTAATTTTATTCTTATTTTTTGGCTCATATTATTTTAAATTAAGAATCGACTGTTCCATTAGCTTTTTTTATTACTTCTTCGGAAATATTTGAAGGGGTTGATGCATAATGCGAAAACTCCATGGTAGATGTTGCTCTACCAGATGATAGTGTTCTAAGAGATGTTACATATCCAAACATTTCTGAAAGAGGAACATTTGCCTTAACAACTTTTGAACCAGCTCGGTCCCCCATATCATTTACTTGTCCTCTTCTTCTATTTAAATCACCAACAATATCACCCATATTTTCTTCAGGTGTAATTACTTCCAACTTCATGATAGGTTCCATAATTACAAATTTTGCAAGTTTTGCAGCATTTTTAAATCCAATTTTAGCTGCAAGTTCAAAAGATAACTGATCAGAATCAACATCGTGATAGGATCCATCCTTTAATGTAACCTTCATAGAGTCAACCTCATAACCAGCAAGCGGACCATTTTGCATTGCCATTTTAAAACCTTTTTCTACAGAAGGAATAAATTCTTTCGGCACATTACCTCCTTTGATGTTTGAAATAAATTCTAAGCCTTGTTTACCCTCTTCAGCTGGCTCCACAGTGAATACGATATCGGCAAACTTTCCTCTACCACCTGATTGTTTTTTGTACACTTCTCTGTGATCAGCCTTTAGGGTAATAGCCTCTTTATACTCAACCATAGGTTCCCCCTGATTAACCTCAACTTTAAATTCCCTTCTAAGTCTATCAACAATAATATCTAAATGAAGCTCACCCATACCCGAAATAATTGTTTGGCCAGATGCTTCATCAGTCTTTACGGTAAATGTTGGATCTTCTTCAGAAAGCTTTGCCAATGACATTCCCAATTTGTCAACATCAGCCTTTGTTTTAGCTTCAACTGCAATACCAATTACCGGATCAGGGAAATCCATACTTTCCAGAACGATTGGTGCATTTTCAGCGGTTAAACTGTCCCCGGTTTTAATATCCTTAAATCCAACAGCAGCCCCAATGTCTCCAGCTTCAATCACATCAATTGCATTTTGTTTATTAGAGTGCATCTGATAAATTCTAGAAATTCTTTCTTTTTTTCCAGACCTGTTATTCAATACATAGGAACCAGCTGGTAATTTACCTGAGTAAACCCTAAAGAAAGCCAATCTTCCAACAAACGGGTCTGTAGCAATTTTAAAAGCTAACGCAGCAAATGGCTCATCAACAGATGGCTTCCTAGAAATATCTTCATCATTCCTTGGATTTTTACCAATAATTGCTTCTTTGTCAACAGGAGAAGGCAAATATCTGCAAACCGCATCCAGAAGAAACTGAACACCTTTATTTTTGAAGGCAGATCCACAAATCATAGGAATAATTGCCATGTCCATGACCGCAGCTCGCAATGCACTGTGAATTTCCTCTTCAGTTATTGAATCCTCATCCTCCATATATTTTTCAAGAAGATTATCATCATAAGAAGCAACTTCTTCAATAAGTAAAGCTCTGTACTTTTTTGCTTCTTCTTTTAAATTTTCGGGTATTTCAACAATGTCAAAAGTTGATCCCATTGATTCTTCATGCCAGACAATTGCTCTATTCTTAATCAAATCAACTACCCCTTTAAAATCAGCCTCTTCCCCAATTGGTAAAACAATTTGAACAGCATTAGAACCAAGCATATCTTTTACTTGCTTACAAACCATTTGGAAGTTTGACCCTTGTCTATCCATTTTATTGACAAAACCAATACGGGGTACCTTGTAGTTATCAGCTAATCTCCAATTGGTTTCTGACTGGGGCTCAACACCATCAACAGCACTAAATAAAAATACTAGGCCATCTAAAACCCTCAAAGATCGGTTAACCTCTACCGTAAAGTCTACGTGACCAGGTGTGTCAATTATATTAAAGTGGTATGACTCTGAATCAGCAGTTTTTTTACCATTTTCAGTTGGAAAATCCCAATTACAAGTTGTTGCGGCAGAAGTAATGGTTATACCTCTTTCTTGTTCTTGCTCCATCCAATCCATCGTAGCTGCACCATCATGAACCTCTCCAATTTTGTGAGAAACACCTGTGTAATACAAAATCCTTTCAGTAGTTGTAGTTTTTCCTGCATCAATATGAGCAGCAATTCCTATATTTCTTGTGTATTTGAGATCTCTAGACATATGTTAAAATCTAAAATGTGAAAATGCTTTGTTAGCCTCTGCCATTTTGTGTGTGTCTACTTTTTTCTTTACTGCAGCACCTTCCTCTTTTGAAGCAGCTAAAATTTCAGCTGCAAGTTTTTGAGCCATAGATTTCTCATTTCTTTTTCTTGAATAATTTATCATCCATTTCATTGCAATAGAAATTTTTCTGTCAGATCTAATTGGGCTAGGAATTTGAAACGTAGCACCACCAACTCTTCTACTTCTAACTTCAACATGAGGCATCACATTAGAAAGAGCATCTTTCCAAACCTCTAAAGCGGATTTTTCATCATCCATTTTTTTGCTTTCAACAATCTGAATCGCATCATAGAATATTCTAAAAGCAATAGATTTTTTTCCACTCCACATAAGCATGTTAACAAATCTGGTGACCAACTTATCATTGAATTTTGGATCTGGAAGTAACGGACGTTTTTTGGCTTGCTTTTTTCTCATAGGTCAATAGAAAAGTGATTATTTTTTTGGCTTTTTAGCTCCGTATTTAGATCTCCTTTGAGTTCTTCCTTCAACACCAGCAGTATCTAAAGCACCTCGAACAATATGATATCTTACACCAGGTAAATCTTTAACTCTTCCACCACGAACTAATACAATTGAATGTTCCTGAAGATTATGACCTTCCCCTGGGATGTAGGCGTTTACCTCATTGCCATTAGTTAGACGCACCCTTGCTACTTTTCGCATAGCAGAATTTGGTTTCTTAGGCGTGGTAGTGTAAACCCTTGTGCACACACCCCTTCTTTGAGGACAAGAACTGAGGGCAGCTGATTTACTTTTTTTTGTAATTTTAGCTCTACCTTTTCTAACTAATTGTGATATGGTTGGCATATGTTTATTTTTTACCTCTAATTTTAAGAGGCGCGCAAAGTTAGACATTTAAATCAATTAATCAAATGATCGATGTTAAATTTTCATATTTTTTTAAA
>CENG01001677.1_pt1 | contig 17914 bp, 18 predicted proteins | sample 530131 | NCBI WGS metagenome assembly CENG01 (sample SAMEA2591057, study PRJEB7988) | marine metagenome | biome: marine biome (ENVO:00000447); feature: surface water (ENVO:00002042) layer; material: saline water (ENVO:00002010), including plankton (ENVO:xxxxxxxx) | depth 5 m
CGTAACAGAGCGAATTCAGCCATCGTTTGGCGAATAGTCAACTGACTTGACCATCGAACTTGTTCCGGCATGAAACCAACCTTTGAGCGCAGTTCATCGATTTCTATCCCCTTACCGTGCAGAGAAACATCACCCTCTTGCAACGGGAGGATTCCGCTCATCATTCGAAGCAAGGTCGTTTTCCCTGCTCCGTTGGTTCCAACCAATCCAACAATTTGCCCTTCTGAAAGAGTCAAATCAAGTTGAGATATGCCTGCCCCGCTTCGTTTGTTGAATGGGTTGTACCACTTTGGATTAGGAATCTGGTGCCGGTACGTGATGGAAGAAAATTGCATAGCGACCTCTTCCCCCATGGTACGGCTTTGGAGTCCCCTCTCTCAAATGCTTTGTTTTTGCAATCAGATTCCCAAACGCATATCATTGACATTGCGTAATCCTCGTGTATGGGGTTAGCCTACGATGCAGTTGGTTTTCTCCTTGTGCTTGCTTCAATCTTAATCGCGTTTGGAATCGATAAACTGATGGCAAAGGACAACGCACTTGAGTTCACTCAATTTCTTGGCCCGAAGACTTCGATCTATGCTCTTGTCTCTCTGATTTGCTTGCTTCTCGTTCCATATGGAGTGTTCGTAATTGCTCCACTGGTCTTCCTCCTTTCGATTGCGAGTCCTGCAGGTCGCTTGGATTGGAGCGAATTCAAGGGTCAACGGATTGTCGCAGTATGTACTGCTGGACTCATGATTGGTGTTGCAGGATTCATTCCAGTTGATTCGCCTCGGGCTCCAGAACAATGGGGTGAACCTTTTGCAACAGAGAATCCCTATGCTCCGGCTTGGCCAAGCAGTGAACAGTATACCTGGATTTTCGTAGAACCACTTAATCCGACGAATTTCGAGGTCGTCCAGAGCCTTACGCTTCGAACTCCACATCAATCAAATCCATTTTTACAAGCAGAGTCCTCAATTTGGATCTCCTCTCTTTTGGGAATGCAGGAGGATCGAATGCGTCAAGCCATCGATTTGGTGGACGAGCGGGTGCCGATTCGAATCGACTCAGAATCCTTTCGACTTGACCAGAAAGGGGATGCACAGTCTCACACGTTCCGTCCGCAGTCAGGGGAGATTGAACTCAATGTATGGGTATTCGATTGTTATTCCACATCTGGAACCGATGCTGACGGCACCAAAGTTGGGGAAGTGGTCATCGTAGGCCAATCAAATTGGGGCGGATCGTTGGAAATCCTCGTCATTGTTCGCCCCTTCTTCCATGATGGTTTGACGACAGACCCTTATGCAGAATCACTGGTGAATGCTTGGATAACCGATTAGTTTTCGGTAGACCTAAAACTATATACTACTCTCTTTTAGGGTAGCCGAAAACGGACCTGATTACTGTGAGAGATAAAACCAAAAAGCCTGTACTGCTAGCCCTTCTGATTCTTCTTGCATCTGTTGCTGGATGCATTGGGACAGATGATGGATCCGAATCAGAAACACTAACCATTGCATTTGAAATCAAAGACGATTATACAACGATGGATGCAAACCCTCAATTGTTTGCCCAATACATGAGCAAAAAAACAGGTCTTGAGGTTGAGATTTACCCTGTGTCATCGGAAGGATCAATCATTGAAGCATTGCGATTTGGGCATGCTGATATTGCATTTATGGATGCTGGAGCAGCATGGATGGGCTGGCAACAATATGGCCTGGAGGTTCTTGCAGCCGATACCAAATCCGATGGCCGCTCCTACTACAACGCTCATGCAGTTGTATTGAACGGTTCTGAAGTAGCACAGGCATATCTTGATGATAATGCTTCAACCGATCCATTTGATGTTCTGCAAGGAAAGACTTCTTGCCACACAGGATGGCTCAAATCGGCCGGAATGTTGTTGCCAATGGGTTACCTTATTTCGGAAGGATATGCGCCAGTAGTTGGTCCAGAAGATGATATTGAATCCCTAAGGTCAACCATCTATTCGTACTTCAGTGAAGACGCAAGCATCCCTGATTCCGGTACGCCTTATTCTTCTTATGGCGGTGCACTCCACTGCTTGTCGGATGGGACTGGAGATGTTGCATTCGTTAAGGATTCATCCGTTTCAACGTATTGCGGTTCTGATGACCCTGATTTGAATGAGGATTGGTGTCTTAGTTTGGATGAATACATTCTTTTGCCATCGTATGGAAAAGCCCCATCTCACCCAGTAATGTTCAATCCTGAAACCCTAAATGAAGAGAAGAAGGCACTCGTCCTTGAAGCACTTCTCTCTCTCAATGACGAAGAGTACCTCGAAGACGGCGTCATAGGTGATGCAATTGTCACTGGATGTGTCAATCTGGTTGAAAACACGGTGAATGAGGGAATTACCGCTTCACAATGCGGTGATAGCATTCTCTCGAACATTCTCAATACGGGTGGTTTGATCGAAACGGATACAGAAACTCATCTTGGAATCTACGGGTCGCTTATTGAGGCAGTCCCAGGAATTTCAACATACTTCGATACCAAATACGAAATTTCTTCCTGAACGGGGTTGACAACATGATTGAACCTCTGTTGAAACTGTCTGAGTTGAATGTTGGATTCAACGAAGATTTGGTTCGGAACCTCTCTCTTGAAGTTCATTCAGGTGAAATTATCGCCGTTCTTGGTCAATCAGGAATCGGAAAAACAACCTTGATTCGGACCATTGCAGGATTGATTCAACCCCGCCAAGGGTCAGTTCAACTTCATTTACCTGAGCACGGTGGTCTAGGATACATACCCCAGCGACTCGGTTTGGTTCGACACGCAAGCGTCTACCACAACGTCAATCTCGGTGCAAGAGCAAGCCTACCTTGGTTCAAAGGAAACCGAGAGGAACGTGCAAGTCGAGTCAAAACTGCGATTTCAGCTATGGGACTTAAAGAGAAGACAAGCGAACCCATTCGTCGGTTGTCTGGTGGCCAACTTCGTCGAGTTGCAACAGCACGTGCTTTGGCACAACAACCAAAATTGCTGTTGGCAGATGAATTCTTGAGCGAGTTGGATCATACCACGGTTGACGTTGTTATCGATGCCGTCAAGACGCTCACTGATGCTGGTAATTCGTTGATTATGGTTGAGCATCACGAAGAAAATGTTGAGATGATAGCAACACGCATTTGGTTGATTGAAAATCAAGAACTCATTGATATGACCATTGATGAGTGGCGGGAAAAGATGGAGGAAGAGGAATGAGGCGAAGCTTCCTTTTTGCCATCGGTGCGCTCTTACTGACTGCATTCATCATTCTCAACGATTTGGTTGATGATTGGGGTCGACTCAGTGGAGGTTTGGAAAATCTAACCGTGTTCATTCAAGAAAGCATGTGGCCTCCAAATTGGTCAGTATTGGAAGCGCAATCCTATCCTGTTTGTGAAAACAACATTGAATTCTTTTGTTCTGTTGGTTACATTGGAATGATTGAGACCATTAAAATTGCCTTTGTCGCCACGATTCTCGGTTTTATCGGTGCACTTTGCCTTTCGTCGTTTGCAGCCAAGAATCTCATGCCAATGCGCATTGCTTTCCCAATCCGCACACTCCTTTCAGCAACAAGAAGTCTACCATCTCTTATTTGGGCGATTATATTCGTCATTGTGATTGGATTTGGACCCTTAGCTGGTGTCCTTGCGATGACGTTCTACACGATTGGATACCTTGGAAAATTGCAGTATGAAACGTACGAAGGTATGCCAAGCGATTCGCTCGAAGTCAGCAAAGCAATGGGCCTCTCTCACCCTGTCATCTTTACCTCAGTTGTTATTCCAGAAACAGGGAATCATCTCTTAAGTCAATTGATGTTCATGTTCGAATACAACGTTCGACATGGGACTGTGATTGGAATTGTTGGAGCAGGTGGTATTGGTTATTACATCAGTACCTATCTTAAACTTCTACAATATGACAAGGTTCTCGCATTGTTGATTTTGATTTTTATCGTTGTCATCATCATCGATTTGTTATCGTTGGTGTTACGATCCTTCGTCACAGATGAAGGCGATGTACGGAAACCGAAGTGGTTGTCCTTCCTCATGAAGTATATGGAATGGAGCGAAGGTAAACAATCAACAGAGTAAAGTTCAATCTGCAGCAATATGCAGCGCACCATTCTTGTAGAAGACCTGAATGCGTTGGGGAACTTTTCGAGTAAGAGCAGCAATTGCTTCGTAGATTGCTTCCTCTTCAACGTAGAATTGTTTTGCCGCTTTTTTCGTCGACCATGGCTCAGCATGGAAGTTATTTTCACACAACCATTCCAAAAGTCCAGTCTCGAAATCGGTTAATTCCATGGATTTGTCTTCTGCCATGTTCGGAGGATATCGTCCCACCATATGAGGAAATCGGACTTAACCCAAGAGAACCATGCGACGACAACACTCTTCAGCTTCAATATCTCCATCGAGTAACGTATTGAGTGCCTTTGTAAACGGGATGTCGATTCCTTGATCGATTGCACGGTCTCTAAACATTCGAGCAGCACGTACACCTTCGGCGACCATGGTCATCTCGTCAAGTGCCTCTTCAAGCGATTTACCAGTTCCAAGCTTCTCACCCATGGACCTGTTTCGTCCGAAAGGAGAGGTTGAAGTCACGTAGAGATCTCCCAGCCCTGCTGGTCCAAACGCAACTTCTGCCCGTGCTCCAAGCAACGGTAGGAGAATACATCCTTCTTTGAATCCAGCACTGAATATCGCGGCCTTTAGATTGTCTCCTCCAAGCGTTCCGATCCTCTTCAATCCATCAACAAGCCCACACGCAAGGGCAACGACGTTCTTGAATGCGCCCCATAATTCAGCACCTTCGGGATCAGAAGCAGCATGGAGCAACAACGTTGGCGTCGATAGGGTATCTGCGAGCCGTTCAGCAACTGAGAGGTCTTCTGAAGCAACCAATGCAGTTGTCATCACACCACCCGCAGCTTCTGGAGCGATGGTTGGACCAGTAAGAACTGCCAATGGGTTAGAACAACCTGCTTTTCGAAGGGATTCGTGTATGGCTTGAGAGATCAACCTCTTTCCTGGAGCGAGTCCTTTAGCGAGATCAAGAAGAACGTGTCCTGGACGCAAGAACGGTACGATATCATCGACAACATTGAGAATGACTGAGGAAGGAATGGCAAGAACAACAATTTCAACACCATCAAGCGCTTCCTCAAGATGCATCGTTGCTTCAAGACCTTCAACGGATTGGTCAGGCAAATACTTCCTGTTGATGCCATCCATGGTGACAGATTCGTACACCTCTTGCTCAATAGTCCAACCCTTCACATGATGGCCTTCGAGTAGCCACAGACGGGCGATAGCAGTTCCCCAATTCCCAAGTCCTAAGACTGCGATATGTGCCATGAGTAATATCTTCGAACTCTTTGTCCTTATGTGCATTCCCTTCCGTAAGAGGGGAAATCAACAATTTTGAGGGGAACTTGAATCACCGAATCAGAACAAATCGTCATCGTCTTCTTCTTCAAAGGAAAAGACATCCTCTTCTGCTTCTTTTTTCTTAGTTGCAGCCTTCTTGGGTTTCTTTTCTTCTTTTACAGGTTCAGGTTTCGGCTCAGGTTTCGGTTCTTCTGCGACTTCTTTCTGAGACCCTTGTGTGCGAAGTTTTGCCATTTCTTCTTCACGGCGTTGAAGGTCTTCGACAGATGTTCCAGTTTGTGCTGCAAGCGCACGACGTCGGTCTTCTCGGGCCTTTCGTTCGAGTTGCTTGTGCTTTGCTTTGTCGATATTCTGCAACATGTACATTGCATCGTGTTCCAACAAGGGTGAATCTGAAATGAGGGTGATGTCCAACCAACCACCGTCTTCAACGATGAATTCTGCGAGAGGTTCGAAGTTCAAATCGGATTTCTTGATCTGGGTGTAGTGCATTGCATTGCCCGTTCTATGCTCGACTCCGGAGAAGTGGCAGTAGAACTCTTTCGTACCGATCGATTCTCGAACCATATCAAACAGTTCACCGTAATCTTCGGAGGTCTTCATTCGTCCGTGGCCACGTGCGTGAATGTGGGCAATGTTGAGGACGGGAATCGTTCCTTCGACATGGTTGACGACTTCGATGACCTCTTCGAGACTACCCCACAATTCTTGACGCCCTGATGTTTCAACACCGATTTTGGAAGGAGTTCCATTCTTGATCCAAGGGAAGACAGGGAATTCATCTTCATCATCATGCCAAATGTCGTGAACACGGTCGACGATGCTTGAGAAAATATTCGCAACTTGCTCATTTGCAGCACTACCGCGCCCGAAGTCACCGTAGTGGCCTGTATGAAGTGTAATGTGACGCGCATTGATGGTTCGAGCCGCTTGAAGTGTTGCCTCAATCTTTGCAAGAGAGCGTCCACGTTCAACACGGTTACCGAGGAGTTCAGAATAGTACGGCCCGTGAATGTTCATCTCAAATTCAGCCTTGTTAGCAAGAACACCAGCTTGCCAATATTGCTCAAAGTGCTGTGGTTGAATTAATCGAACCGTTTGAGCTTCCATCGTCTCAAGACCGAGAGCAATAATATCATCCATTCCTTCGACGATTGTTCGTCCCTTACAGGACAAAGGTACGCCAGCAGGTCCTAGTTTTACACCCATCATTCCACCCCCGCGAATCCAAGCCAAGCCGTTCCCTACATTAACCCCTTTCCGTCACTCGTTTGCCGGATATCTGTACATATCGTGCAATACGACGGTTCATGAAGGTGAAGCGAAACGACGACATATGTCAGAAATTGTCGACGCAGCAATCGCCGCCTTCCGTCAGGGGAACCCTGTCTGTCTGTTCGATTCCGACAAGCGAGAAGGTGAAACTGATTTGTTGTTCCCTGCTTCGTTCGCTCTACCAGCAACGATGCGACAACTACGTCAAGATTGTGGAGGTCTTCTGTTCCTCGCAATCGGTCATGATGTCGGGGAATCGTTTGGATTGCCATTTCTCCAAGATTTGCATACCCATGATGCGCTCACTACAGAATATCCAGTTCTTGCCGAATTAAAGACCAACGATCTGCGATACGATTCCCGTTCGGCTTTCACACTTTCACTCAACCACCGAGAGACATATACAGGTATCACTGACCATGACAGAGCACTGACAACACGACGTTTTGCAGAACTCACGCAAACTGTATTTGATGAAGGTCTGGATGAGGCAGAAGCACAGCGTCGAATGGGTGCAGAATTTCGTACGCCTGGACACATCCCTGTTTGCCGTGAATCCGAAGGAGGCCTTTTGACTCGTCAAGGCCATACTGAACTCGCAGTCGGAATTGCAAGACTCGCTGACCTTGTTCCTGTCGTCATTGGAGCAGAAATGTTGCAACCTGACGGAGACGGTGCGCTGTCCGTTGAGGATGCGCGTGCTTGGGCTGGCGAACGGGGAATACCGTTCCTCGAAGGGGCAGAAGTCATCGCAGCCTTGCATGGACAATCTCAAAAACAAGACTCCTCTGCTTGACTTGGGTGAGCACGATGAAGAAGGTCATGGCTGTTGGCGTTTTTGACCTTCTGCATGCAGGTCATCTCCATTATCTTGAACAAGCGAAAGCCTTGGGTGACCATCTCACAGTTGTTGTTGCTCATGACGATACTGTGCGTAAGCGAAAGCATGAACCAGTCACAAGTCAAGACTTGCGTCGACGTATGGTAGAGGGTCTCAAACCGGTTGATGTAGCTTGTATAGGAAATCCCCCAGAGGTTCCAATTTTCGATATTTTACCTGATATTGAACCTTCAATCATTGCACTAGGTTATGATCAAGAACACGCAGAAGACCGAATTCGCACAGCCCTTGAAGAACGTGGTTTTTCCTCGATTGAAGTGGTTCGTGTCGAAGGTTTGAGTGATGATTTGGATGGGACGAGAAAAATCATCGCAAGAATCGTAGAACGCTCGAAGGGAGGTGAATTCTGATGTTCACTGGAATCGTTCAAGGCCGAGGAGAAATCGTTTCTATAGAATCCGGAAACGAAATTACAACACTTCGGATTCGAGTTCCATCTACCGAAGGCTTGGCCATTGGCGCAAGTATTTCTATCGATGGAGTCTGCTTGACAGCAACAGAATTTGGAGAAGGAGTTGTCTCCTTTGATGTCATTCCCGAAACGCTTGAAAAAACCACATTCGGGGAATTGGAAGTAGGTTGTTTTGTGAATGTTGAGCGTTCGTTACGTTACGGTGACGAAGTTGGAGGGCATCTTCTCTCCGGCCATATCATCGGACGAGGTATCATTAGCAAGGCTGATGCTGTTGGCGATGGTGCACAGTACACGATCATGTCTCCTCCAGATGTTCGGAAATACATTACAAGTAAGGGATACGTCGGCATCGATGGAATCTCTCTTACCATTGGGGATGTTCACGACGATGGATTTGATCTTCACCTCATTCCCGAAACTCTCCGCCTCACTACAATAAGGGAAAAGCAAGTCGGCGATGCCGTCAATCTTGAAATCGACTCCACGACAATGATGATCGTCGAAACTGTTGAACGTATGATGAAAGAGGAATAACCATGACAAACATTGCTGCCGTATGTGCGACCTACCATCTTGAAGAAATCGAACGAATGCTGACCATTGCCACCTCACAGGCTGAGGATTTGGGGTACGATATTACCGAGGTGATACGAGTACCCGGTTGCATGGAAATTCCACTTGCACTCGATCGTGTTCTTGCAGATGAGACCATCGATGGCGCTTTTTGTCTCGGAATCATTGAGAAGGGTCAGACTGACCACGGCCTTGTTATGGGCCAAGGTGTTGTGAAAACAATCCTTGAATTGCAATTGGTCCACAACAAACCAATCGGCCTTGGAATCATTGGGCCTGGAGCGCTTCCAGAACATGTCGGCCCTCGAATCGGTCCACACGCAACAGCTGCCGTGGATGCACTACGACCGTTTTTCGACGAGTGATTGCTTACGTTTTTTGTAGAACACGTAGGACCAGATCGCAACAATAATCGCTAGGTTGCTGAACCAAACCCATGGCGTACTCCATCGATAACCATCGAATCTGATGTCACTAAAGGGGGCAAGGAACGGTGTTGGGAAGAATTGCGCTGTGTGTGTAGGAATGTCATTGACAATGTGGATGAACCAAGGAAGCCACATCCATATGGCGGCATCACGAGCAGAGAGTGTATTGTTGGTAAACAAGCGTTGAGACACGCCTCGTTTCTCAAAGAAAATCCATGTGAAGAGAAAGCCAATTGTCGCCCACACAAAACTGTGAGTTACTTGGTATGCTTCCCAAGCATACCATCCAAAATCAGCTGTAACGGTTTCAGCATTAACCTCGGGGCGTTCATCCAAAAAGAAGGAATTTGGAATGAAAACAAGCAAGTCCGGAAGAACGCCCATGGTTCCAGCAACCCAAAATTTCGTGCGCCCATTTGTCGCACCTGAACCCATTAACCAGTGCGAGGCGACATCCATGTCACGAGCGGTGGTCGTTGAGAATTAAATTTTAGTATGATGCGAAAGATATTCCATTTCATCTTTATTCGCGACGTACCCACTGTTGGGTCGATGGATCTCGGTAGAACCATTGTTGGCTTCCAGATGGGTATTCAATCCACTCTCGTCCTTCTCTCATCGCTCCACGTGTTGCATAATCTGGATACTCAATTGAAGGGTCATCGTTGATGAAATCGGAAGACTTTCTTCTCAGTACCAGTAGAACTGCGAGAACGATGAAGATCAAGCCTGCGATGCTAAGTATTGCATTCGAGGCAAGAGAAAAGGGTTAACCTCTTACTCATAACAATCATTCTGATGAGGTCATACATAGGTGTTTAGCCGACACTAGGGCGAGGAATGAGTGGGATAATGTTCAAGTTCATCGGGGTGTTGGCAAGGGAGTGAGTAATATGTCCGAAGTTCATAATGTCATCATTATCGGTTCAGGTCCTGCTGGATATACCGCTGGTTTGTACACCGCTCGAGCAATGCTTGAGCCTCTCATGTTCGCTGGATACATGTCAGGTGGCCAGTTGATGTTAACGAGTGATATCGAAAATTTCCCGGGTTATCCAGAAGGGATCGGTGGACCCGAGATGATGATGCAACTACGCGAACAAGCAGAGCGATTTGGTTTGAACGTACAAGACAAAAACGTCGAATCCGTTGACACATCCTCCCGCCCGTTCAAAGTCACCGTCGAAGGTGAAGATTTCTTTGCTCATTCGCTCATTGTGAGCACCGGCGCAGAATCCATTTGGTTGGATGCTCCTGGTGAAGCAGAGCAGAAAGGACGAGGAATTTCGACCTGTGCAACATGCGATGGAGCGTTCTTCAAAGAAGAAGAGGTCTTGGTTATCGGTGGAGGCGATTCTGCTTGTGAAGAGGCGACCTTCTTGACACGTTTCGCATCGAAGGTTACCTTGATTCATCGCCGTGACGTATTCCGTGCGTCCACAATCATGTACGAACGTGCTGCAAACCATCCAAAGATTGAGATCAAAACATTCCGTCAAGTCAAACAATGGCTGAGCGATGAGAAAGGACTCACTGGAGCAGTTCTTGAAGATCCTCGCGATGGTTCAACAGAAGAAATCGCAGCAACAGGAGCCTTCATCGCCATTGGACACAAACCAATAACAAACTTCCTTGGTGGCCAGGTTGAGACCGATGAGAATGGATACATCATTCACAAGCATCACACCATGACCTCTGTCGATGGAATCTTCGCAGCAGGTGACGTTGTTGATACCCGCTACAAGCAAGCCATTACCGCAGCAGGCATGGGTTGCCAAGCTGCGATGGATGCTGAAAAGTGGCTTGAAGAGAACGTTCATTGAGCAACGATGTCTATTTGATTGAGCATCAATTCGCATCGACATGGTCGATATGCAACGGCATGCCCGTCACCTTGTCCTTCCTCAGGTTGGTCTTGAAGGGCAAAAGAAGTTGGCAGAGGCCAAAGTGTTCGTTGTCGGTGCAGGTGGATTGGGCAGCCCAGTTCTGCTTTATCTTGCTGCGGCAGGGATCGGGACAATCGGAATCATCGATGATGACCGTGTCGATATTTCAAATCTTCAGCGTCAAGTTCTCCATCGAACTGAAGATGTTGGGCGCTTGAAAGTTGAATCTGCAAAAGAGCAACTTCTTGCACTCGATCCAAACCTAGTCATCGTTGAACATCATGAACGGCTCAATCCAGAGAACGTGATTGATCTGTTCACTGGCTGGGACATCGTTGTCGATGGAACGGACAACATCCCTACTCGGTATCTTATCGATGACGCATGTCATCTTCTTTCGATACCTTGGGTCTACGGTTCGATTCATCGATTTGAGGGGCAAGTGTCATTTTTCTCGACAAAAGAGAACCGTAGGTATCGGGATCTCTTCCCAGAAGCACCTCCAGCATCAGCCCTACAAAATTGCGCAGAGGCAGGGGTATTCGGCGTCCTTCCCGGAGTGATTGGAAGTATCCAAGCAACTGAAGTCATCAAGTACATTGTTGGTATGGAGTCAAGCCTCATCGGTCGTTTGCTGTTGTACGATGCAGAGTCGATGACGATGCAATCGCTTCGTTTTGATGCGCTTGATACCGCTCCGGACATCACTGATTTATCCTCTGTTCAACGCTTGTTCGATGATCCAACATACTGCATTCCACGACTTCAGCAAGTTGAAAAGCATGAAGTTTCAGCGGAAACTATGATGCAATCAATCACTGTACCTGAGTTGAAATCCAAACAACAAGGTGGATGGAACCCCTTCATTATCGACGTTCGCAGCGACCAAGAACTTGAACAAGTTCGCCTCTCAACATTTGACTTGCATGTCATCCATGACGTGGCGAATACAGCATCTGATGATATTCCAAAGGACAGAGATGTTGTTGTCATGTGTCGTAGTGGAATGCGTTCCCAGATGGCTATCATGTTGCTTCATCAATCCGGAATCGATTCAACACGTTTGTTTAATCTTACAGGTGGTATCATGGCTTGGGCTCAAATTGCTCCAGAAGACATTGTCCATGGTTGAATTGAGGGTGAGGTTCAAAGAGCCGAAGCCCTCGTTTCATCACGGTCATCATGGGAAAAGTCATCGTTGCTGACGAGAATCAGGGTCGTCGAACCCTTCTCGCAACAACGCTTGAACGTGAAGGATTCGATGTTACTCGCGCAGGAACGCTACGTCAAGCAGAAGGCACTGCTCTCGCCGTTATGCCCGAAGTTGTGCTCTTGGATGGTGAATGGAAATCAGGTGATGCAATTGATGCATCACAACGCTTGATGGGTGATCCAGAGTTTGCATTCAAGTGTCGAATTGTCCTTCTGTCGCGTTCAACATCACCTGAGTTCATGCTGATGGCTGCAAAAGCTGGAATTCACGAGGTTATTGGAAAACCAGTCGACATGAAGAAACTCGTCGATCAGCTGTGGAAACACAGTCGCAAACAGTTTGTTCCTCCTCCTGCTGATGTGTCCCTCGACTCAAGGGGTGGTTCGTTTGATGTCGCTGTGATGGCTGGTGGCGGAGGTTGGGCTCTTCCAATGCTCAAAGGATTGGTAGGACCGGATCGAATCAATGAGTCATTCATCAATGAGATTCTTGTGCAAATGGGCGAAGAAGGTATGGATGTTGATCTAGATTTGGAAGCAACCGACCTCTCCAACCTCTTACGCTTGGCTCTAAATCGTCTTGTTCAAGATGGAGAGGAAGGTGGTGACGCGAAAGGACCATCCTTTGAGGATCTAAAGAAAAAGAAATCACTGGGTGATCTCAATACCCAGCCAACACCAATCTCCTCTGGAGGAATGGAATCTATTCTTGAGCAACAGGCTGCGAACATTGCTACGGAAATAGAATCCAAGATGGATGGTATTCTCGACGAAGCACCTGAACAGATTGCATTGTTACTTGATGATGACATGGATCGGATTGACCCTCAAATTCTTCGAATGACACGATTGACTACAGAAATGGTCCACGAGCTGATGTGGGACCTTGGACGTCCTGGAGCAGTTGCTGATCTCACATTGATGACTCGAATCGAAGATGCTGCGGAAATGCTTGGTGATGTTCTCTCATCCTTACCTGAATCCGAAGAGGAGTGAGTTGGTTGAAGAAACTCCCTCGGCCGTCGGTTTCACAATTACCACGGCCATCGGAACTCCATCTCATTGACGGACGCCAGAATCTTCAAAGTATGAAACAACAGACAGTCCAAGTCTATCGATGGCGAGCGCTGTTTGGGCTCCTAGCCCTTGTGTTGTGTGGTGTTGCTGGCTACTTTTTGTTCCAAGACGCAGTGGACATTATCGATTGGTTCAAAGGATTTGGAATATGGTCTCCCGTACTGTTCACAATTGCGCTTTCATTGGCGATCGTTCTTCTCCTTCCTACTCCATTTGTGAAGGTAGGTGCTGGCGCTATTTTCCCGTTCTGGATTGCGGTTGCGGTCAATTTTGTTGCATCCATGATTGGTGGACTAATTGCCTTTGTCTTGGGCAGGTGGTTGTTTCGAGAATCGATACAGGAAGCGATCAAGAACGATCAGCGAATGGTCAATATCGAATCTGCTCTTGGTGAAGATGCAATGCGTATATCCATCTTAGTACGTCTTTCACCAATTCTACCGGATGAATGGTTGAACTACATTATGTCAGCGACACCCGTATCGTTGAGGGTCTTCCTAGTTTCAAATGCATCGAGTTTGGTCTATTGCCTCATCTATGCGTACTACGGTCACGCACTTGGTTCGATTGCACTCAGTCGTTCAGGTATGGCAGGATTAACGCAATCGACAGGTGGCTTAGCGATGTTACTTTTGGGAATTATAGCGACAGTTATTGCTACGGTTATCGTCACACGAACGTCAATTCGCGTACTCAAAGATGCGATTGGCGAAGAAGAGTGAACAATTTTCTCATCCGTTCGAATCCATAGCCTTGAAACAAGATGTTCCTTCCCAAGCACGGGGCGGGGTCATGACGCAAGGTGCACAACCAGTGATTCACGGTGCTGAATGGACACCAAGCGGAGCGCTTACCTTCTCGCAACCGCTTCTTGTTGATGCTGCACGAGCAGAAGTGATGCGTTTCTTTACTGAGCGTCATGAAGGCCATGTTTTCTTGGCTGCAAACGTCTGGGATCATCTCCAAGTCGACGGTCAACATTCCTTTGATGGTGAATCTTGGAATTCGTTCAGCGAACGATTTATTGATGCGTTTCGAAGAGGATTTGAAGCCCAGAATTCGCATAAGATTTCTTCCATACTTGCCCAAGAAGTCATGCCACGTCGAAGTATTGACGAACATCTTCAACGAAGGATTACCCATCTGATCATCGATCTTCGATTGTGTCTACGTCGACTTGCTCACTACATGTCGACTACGATGGAACAACGGATGGAATGGCAACGCATGATGACGAGAACACGTGCCATGGATGCTCATCTCAAAGAAGTCTTCTTTTCAGGCATGGAAACGCCAGACGGTTCCCGATTTGGAGGTAAAGGATTCCGCTCAACTTGGCAAGAAGGGGTGGTTGCTGTTGCTACTGCACTGAAGCGAGCAGAGGTCCCGGACAAATCACATACACCAGGTAATGGGTATGACGGTGACTTGGTCGCTCCAATGATTCGAGACGTTGGTTTGGCGTTAGCGATGGGTGATACTGTGGTTGATGTTATGGCTGCTCAAATGGGTAAAGCCGGCTCGAACCAGAACGGTGGCCATGAAGGGGCAGGTGGACGAGATTTGCACATCGGCGCTTGGCACGTGGGAGTACTTCCTCCGACCGCTCCTCTTCCCATCGCAAGCGCCACCATGACAGGGCTTGCCTTTGCTGGTTGGAAACAATCTCTTGGCCGATTCCACATTGCTTGTATTGGTGAAGGGGCTTCCTCTTCGGGTGAATATTGGGAAGCGCTCAACCTTGCCGGTGCTCGAGGTTTGCCAATCTGCTATATTCTTCAGAATAACCAAATCGCTCTCGATACACCTCCTGCGCATCAATCAGGTGTTGAATTGTGGGCTGACAAAGCTGCTGCTATGGGATTCCCTGGTTGGACCATCGACGGTTCGGACCCAGCCGCATGGCACGCAAGTGTAGCAACGGCGCGAGAATTTGGTCTTGAAGGAGGAGGTCCAACCATGATTCATGTCGAAACAATGCGTGGATGTGGCCATGCACATCACCATGATGATCTCTATCTTGGTTCAGAGACTGGTACTCCACCTGGCTATGTTGATCGGGAGTTGCTTGAATATTGGGCCGACAAAGACCCAATACCTTCACATCGTGAATTGTTGTTGACCCTTGGTGTTGATGAAAGTGAACTTCTGGCGATGGAATCCGAAGAACAAGGTCACGTTGATGAAGCTCGACAAACGGTTGAGGAGATGGGCTGGCCTGAACCCGAATCGGTCACTAAAGGCGTTACTACGCTCCATGATGCCCGGACACATCACGATCATCTTGAAGCAATAAGTGGGCATTCAAATGCACATCCATCTGCTCTTCATCAACCATTGAACTATACCGAATCCGGTGGTTGGACCTATGCTCGAGCTATTCAGCAAGCCATGGTTGATATTGCCAACACATTTGGTGATGATTGTGTCTTCATTGGCGAAGATATGGAAGTAGCTGGTGCATTTGGCATGAACATGGCCCTGAAGAACGCAGGGCATCAAGAAAAATTGGTCGACATGCCTCTTTGTGAGGCAATCATTGTTCATTCAGGTGTTGGGGCTGCACTGTCCGGAATGCGACCGATGGTCGAAATTCAATTTGGAGGATTTGCAGCACTCGGTTTCAATGCGCTTGTCAACAATGCCGCAATGTTACGATGGCGATGGGGTGCTGATTGTCCAATGACCATTCGCGTTCCACTTGGAGCCCGAACACGCTCTGGACCGTTCCATGCAAACATGATTGAATCCTGGTTCGCCAACGATCCCGGTTTGGTTGTCCTAGCACCTGGAACGCCACAGGATGCGTACGATTTGCTAATAGAAGCGGCTCATCTTGATGACCCTGTTCTTTTCCTTGAGCACATTGGATTGTATGGCTTACGAGGCGGAAAAACCGGATGGGGTAAGAACATCAATCAAAAGGTCGACACGCAATCTGTCCATGACTCTATAGAAAAGGGAGAACGTCATTCAATTGGAAAAGCATCCAAGATTCGAGAGGGTGATGATGTCACACTCGTAACGTGGGGTGCGATGGTTCACATTGCCGCTGAAGCAGCAGAGGAACTCTCGACCAAAGGTATCGAGGTAGAAATAATCGATTTGAGAACCCTTTTACCCTTCGATGCAGAATCTTGCATCGCATCTGTACAAAAGACGGGACGTCTTGTTGTTCTACAAGAAGGGCAGTGGCATGGTGGTCTTGGTCACACTGTTCAATCAAGAATCTTGGAATCAACGTTTTACCAACTCGAAGCACAACCGGTCGTTATTGGCGCAATAGACACACCAGTCCCATTCTCGCCTCCACTGGAAAATCATACAATTCCTTCTTCCGAACACGTTACAAGCGTCATTCAGAAGTTGTTCGAATGAGGCGTTCGACTCGGACTGCCAACAACGCTCCAATTGTTGTGCAAATGAAATAGAGAGGGATCATTGCTCCATCACCAGAGATGAGATTCGGTCCAAAGGTTCGTGCAGGATTCATACTAGCTCCGGTATATGCTCCGAACAAAAATGCAAGAACTGCGACGCTGGAACCTACCACGATTGCAATTGGTATCCACAGGTCTGTTTTGCGGATGATAAGGAGAATCGATGCCATCAATGCAAAGGTAATGAAAATCTCAATGCCAATCAAATTTATCCAGGATGTGTTGCGTACTGTTGGACCCGCTCCAGCAAGAGCAAGACCTGCTAATAGCCCCCCAAAAAGTTGGCCAATTACATGGGCAACTGTGTCTTGTGATGATAGATCTCCTCTATAGTAAAATGCAATCGAAACAGCAGGATTAATGTGAGCTCCACTCCAGCGGCCAATTACGATGATAACGAGGGCTACAATCGCTCCAAAAGCAAGTGAAATTTCCAGTGGTGAGCGTTCCAATGCAACGCTACCACAGCCAACAAAAACCATAGCGAAGGTCCCCATTGCCTCAATGCTTCCACGCTTCCACATCGCTTGAACGAATGTGGCAAAGAACATCATCTTTACGTCCATAGAAGGAAGGAAGCATCAAGACCCATAACTCATGGGAAGACTATGGAGCAGAAGGATGAGTTGATGGGCATTCCCCAACTTATCCATTTCAATGCCATGCTCATTACCGGTGCGCTATTCCTTGCAATCGTCTTGATGAAGTATCTTGGTACATCGAACTCCATGTGGGTTGTAAGTTGTATTCTCTTGCTCTCACTGGGTTTATTGATCACGAGTGCAGACTTCTTTATCGAAGGTGCAAAAGGTCTTGCTCGGAGAGCAGGAATTGCTGAAATTGTCATCGGATTAACGATTGTATCGATTGGTACATCGCTCCCTGAGATTCTCGTATCGGGAAGTGCAGCATATGAAGCAAGTCAAGGTAAGGCAGGGGCATCCGACTTTGCGATTGGCAGCATCCTCGGTTCTGTCTTGGTTCAAATTACCCTTATCCTCGGTATCGTCGTCATGACTCGCTCTGTGAAAGTACGCCCTTCTTGGCTCAATCGTGATGGAGTCATCATGCTTCTTGCAGTCATGCTGCTGTTGTTCTTTGTGTGGACTGGTGATGTCCTTGAACGCTGGGAAGGTGCAATTCTTGCTTCATTGTACGTCGTTTACATTGTTTGGCTTTTGATGAAACGTGAAGCAATTCGTCAAGAAGAAGTTGAAGATGCAGGAGAATACGAAATACGCGGCTCAAACTGGAGTTCAACTGCCTATATGATCATGATTTTCTTGGGGCTTGCCTTTG
>CENG01027098.1_pt1 | contig 17805 bp, 12 predicted proteins | sample 530131 | NCBI WGS metagenome assembly CENG01 (sample SAMEA2591057, study PRJEB7988) | marine metagenome | biome: marine biome (ENVO:00000447); feature: surface water (ENVO:00002042) layer; material: saline water (ENVO:00002010), including plankton (ENVO:xxxxxxxx) | depth 5 m
TGAAACATTGATTAATCCATTATGAACTGGAATAGAATACATGAAACCTCGACCAGGTTCAGTGATTTTACCCGCTCTTGCCATATTACTGAAAATATCGTCTGCATCGGACTTCTCCACTACACACCAAACAAACTCTTTTTCAGGACCCTTGGTGATTCGGAGCAAAGGAATTTTATCACGAACTCCACCACCTTCTCCGTATGTAACGGTTGGACCTGGGGCACCACTTTGTAAGGCTGCTTTTGTGATATCATCTGCAATCCCTTTTTCGCAAATGCAACAAATTGCTTCCAAATTAGGAGGCTGTACAGAAGAATCACTATTATTAATATCTGATGAAATGAGTGTAGGGAAAGAACTGCTCACATGGGCATCATTGCAACTAATGCTAAAAACCGCACCAGAACCAACTTTATCTAAACTGCCTGATTGAATCGCAGCATCTGTAACCGCATCAATAATATCGTCCGGAACTAACGCTTGTAAAAGTAATTGTTCCGGTGCCGGAGGTGGGAACATTTTCTGAAGAAATCCACCTTCGCTTAATACCGAACCACGGGCAGAAATCTGAAGAATCCCTTTTGCTCCAGCCTGCATGATAGCATCCGAGACTTTCACAACGGATTCCTTGGGAAGAATAAGATTTAACAGGGAAACCCCTTCTGATTTATTTAAAGTACTCATCTTATACAACCTCCGATGCTATTATGGGTTCTTCTTCACTGGGTTTCGGTTTTTTTCGAACTATTAGGCCAACGGTAAGAACTGTAATGATAGGTCCTATAGAAGCTAGGGCAAGCACTCCAAATCCATCGATTGCACCAGTTTTGGATCCAATTCCTAATCCCATCGCAAGAACAAGTGGGACTGTGATCGGTCCAGTGGTTACGCCTGCACTATCCCAGCCAAAATTCACGAAATCCTCGCTCGATAAGAATGTAATAATCATCAAAATGCAGTAAGGTGGAACCAGTAGGTACCAAAGATCTAGATTAAATGCTATTTTGGCAACACCTGTTGAAATGCCTATTGCTACCCCAGTAGCTACGGTTTGCATAAGTAAATTCTTTTTAAATGCACCAACGGTTATCTTTTCAACCGTGGCTCCAAGTGCATTCAAGGCCGGTTCTGCTAAGGTTGCACCGTATCCAAGAATAAAGCCAAACAAAATAGCCAAACACTTACCTGCCGTGGAAGAAGCAAACATGGGATCTACAAAGCCCTCTGATGCCCAAGGTTCAATAGCAGCAAAACTCGATACAACATTACCTCCCAGCTGTTCGCCCAAAGGTGTAAGTCCGAGTGCAATACCGAGATTAAAGAGGCCCATACCAATAATAGCACAACAAATACCGACGGCTAATTCGTCTAAGTGCTTGGGTCGCTGCCGCAAACCTACCCAGAGAACAAACAATAAGATCGAACAAAGAGGAAAGATTGCCCAAATTGCACCTTCGATCGCTCCCCGATCTTGGTCGGGTCCATCAAGGACAGCATCTGGGTACTTTTCACCAGGCTTATTATAGACGGTAATCCCTTCATCATTAACAGAATATATATCTTCACCAGGATCAAGAATACCATTCCCGTTTGCATCTTCGTCAGGTTTGAAAAGATTCGGAAAGAAATCAAAATTGTTCGTCATTGCTTTCATAATCTTAGTATCTGGGTTCCAAACCTCGTCTGGTGAGGAAACTCCGTCTCTTACAATGATTGACTGAGTACTTGCAGGTTGTACAACAGAACGAGAATTTTCATCTTTGGAGTCCAAGGGGCTTGCTTCTAGCGAATTACCAGAAATTTGAGTCTTTAAAGAGTAGCCATCCGGCAATTTACCGGTTTTATCAAGAGAAGACTTCACTTTGGTCAAATCTTCAACGGAAAGAGATCGTGCCATTTCACTTCCTGTGGCACTGCCCGCAGATTCTAATCTCCTTTTGGCAACAATATCTCCAAAGCGTTGAAGATCAGGATCGTAGTTTTTCCCGTATTCACCAGCATTCTGATGCCACTCCGCCTCGGAATAGGTAGCACTGTAGTAATTATCGCCTGAAAAAAGGTATAAAGCGTAGCATTTTACCGCAAGGATCGGAAAGAGGGAAGCAAGAGTAACAACTCCAAAGCCAGTATTGCTAGAACCTCCAGTAGAAACAATACGACAAACTCCTATCCCAAGTGCGAGGACAAGGGGAACGGTGACAGGACCGGTGGTAACCGCTCCACAATCCCATGCTAAACCAAGTACATGCTGTAGTCTTGCGTCCGAAAATTGAAAATAAAGAGTTCCCAAGGATAAAACAACTACACCGATATAAATGAAAGGCTTTAGAGACCACCCTTTATAAAACCTCAAAACCCCAAGAAGAACCGCAATACCGACACCAACTCCGACAGAATATACGAGAGTTTCTGCACCGGTGTTGAGAATAGTCCATAAAAGGGGGGCAAGAGTAGGATCAACCCCGGAACCTGCAGCCCGTAATACTCCAATTGCCGGTTCCGCAAAGGTTGCGAAAGCACCTAGAATAAAACCGAAAGCCAAACTCGTAGGAAGACAGGGAATACCAAGAATTTTTTTCCTTGGCAAGGTCGAGCCAAGGGTTTCGCCTAGCGGCATCAATCCAAGCCTTAGACCTTCCATAAAAAATGCCAGACCGATAATCACAATAATTATACCCGCTGCAATCATCAGCGAATACACAATCGGTAAACCAAGAATAAGGACTTGGAACACGATGAGATATAGTATGATGAACCAAACACATTGGATTTGCTCAATAACTTTGTCTTTGGAAAAAGACAGAAGAATACTAATCTTTTGCTGAAGGGTAAGTTGAAGTTTCTTTTGATCAGATGATTGTTGAGCAGCCATAATTACTAATCTTTCTTGTGTATTAAGATAATGTTATCAATCGTATAATAATAATTTCAGTCAAAAGTAAAAGCTTATTCCAAGCTAATTTACTCACTCCATGAAGCGTTTGCTAAAGTTAACGAAACTTTATTAAGACCATTTTCTATATTGATCGGAACATTCCATGTAACGCCCACCTTACCTAATGAAGCACAACCGATAATGAAATAATCACCTGGAGTTAAATTGCTAACCGTAGCAGCTCCATTTATGTCAGTCCTTACCCTTTGTCCATTTCCATTGTCTATTTCTTGAAGAAGACAATTCCGAATCTCTTTTTGTAAATCAGGATAAAGAAATGAATTTTTACGGGCTTGAGCCCAAAGTTCAGAATAACTTTCGACTCCAGTAAAATTGAGAAGGGATACTCCACGCTTGTTCAGCAGTTCATTTAAATTATCTTTCAATATGAAAAACTCTGTATAAAAAGCTTCTTTACTCTTACCGTTATAAGATGTGACTACCGCATCAAAATTTAATGTACACGGCACGAATGAAGTAGGGATAGATACCGAAGGAATTTCCGAGAGCTTTGTATATTTACTAGGTTCAGCAAGTATAACCTTGGAAACTGGTGTTTTCTCCAAACTTGAAATTCTTACTTCTAGAGAATCATTACGAACCCTAAGATCTTTAATCTCAGTGGATTTAAGCATAAGGCTATTTTTTAGGTTCTTTATCTCCGCATGAAGGTCTGGATTGTCCCCAATTCTAGAACTAGTTGCACTGGTAAATTTACGGAATTCGTTTGAGGCGTCCCCCCTTATCCTTCGGATTTCAGCTAAAAGTTCGTCGTTTATAGCGGAAAGGGATGCGATGGTTTTGTCTTTGTGTTCATTAATTTTCCTAAGCTCCTCGATGTTTTTTTGATGTTCAAGAGCAGAAACTTCTAAACTTTGGAGGGCTTTTTCAGCTTCCATATTTTCGGAAATCACTTCATCCGTAGAGCGGGATACAGAATTGGTAGTGGAAGATGTAACTATAGGCAAAGCTGGATCATCTAGTAATTTAGGATTTCCCGGTTCTTCAGCACCCGAGACGAACTCAGCATTCGCAGCGTCCCCTTCTCCCAATAATGCTTCCAAATCCTTAATCTTGGAATTTGGTTTGGAAATCAGTTGAAGAACTTCGTCACTCTGAGTTTCTGAAGGCGAACTATCAGGGCTTTCACAAGAAAAAATAAATACCGCTAACATGGATATTATTAGTCTCAATGGATATACAGTAAGATTTCGGAGCATTTGAAATTACCAAATTAGCAATCGTATACATTGCAAGCACAATAATTCTTTCATCAACTTGTTATTTACAAATATGTATTTTGTGAAATATTGAAAGTTATGTCTCAAGTTACCCCAGAAGAGGCTGATTTATTAAACCATGAGAATCGTTTTCTAAAACAAACGATTCTTACTTTGCGTGACGAACTGGCAAAAAAGAATTTTGAATCAGAAGATTTGATCCAAACCAAAGCTTCAGAATTTCAAAAGGAAATTTCTTTTTTCAAATCTAGTATTGAAAAACAAAGGTCAGATCTTGAAAGCTGCCTAGTTGAGCATGATCAAGAAAAGCAGGCATTGACTAAACGATTTCACAATGAACAAGTACAACTTCGGCAACTTGTTCTCGATCTTCGTGCATCACTAGAAAAAAATAAGAACGATTTTCAAGAGGAGAAACAATCTGTCATTTCAAAGCATTTTGCTGAAGCAAAAGATCTAAAAGCTCAGATAGAAATACTCAGGCTGGAACTTGATCACAGTAAATCACTAATTGACGAGACTCGTCAAAATGCAATTCGTGAATCGGCAAAAGAAATAAATCAGCTTAAAGATTCTTCTCTTAAATTAAGGGAAAAAATAGATCTTCTTACCTCTGTCCATCAAGAGAAAATTCAAATCGTTGAGGCGAGAGCTTCTTCCGAAGGAAATGAGTTACGAAAGGCCTTGAGTCAGCTTCGAGAAGAATTGGAAGAACAAGAATCAATCAGGCAAGATGCAGTCCAAAAAGCAGTCTCAAGCAAAAGCCAAGAAATTAAGACCCTCAAAAACTCTATTCAAACTACAAGAGAAAAGCTGAATAGAATAAAGCAAGAGGAGCAAGAAATTGCCCAAAAGAAATATTCAACTTTCAACCTGGAAATTAAGAATTTCAAAGAAACGGTCGAAAGAATGAGAGTTGAGTTAGACGCTAGAAAACTTAAAGAAGAAGCAGCGATTCAGTCCGTAAAAAAAGAATCCTACGATGAACTCAAGCAGTTGAAGATGACTCTTATTAAAACAAGGGAAAACTTAGAACTTCAGAAAGCACGGGAACAAGAACGAATCCAAAAAGCAACGGCTACTGCTGAATCTGAAATCCAAGCTTTGAAAGGAACGATTGAAGAACTTAGGGAAGAGCTACAAAATTCAAATTTTGAGAAAGAAGACGCAGTCCAGAAAGTTCAAAATACTTATCGATCAGAAATTTCTATTTTAAAACAATCATTGGCTGTAGCTAGAGAAAATTTAGAAAGCTTACAAGCTAGGCAAGAAGACAGGCTTCAAAGAGCTTTATCTTCACTCAATAATCAAAATCATTCCTTACAAAAGACCATCGAGGAGCTTAGGATAGAAATTGAAAAAGAATCATCCGAAAAAAATGCGATTCTGCAAAAGCAAGAAGCTTTTACAAATAGAGAAATTCAGCAACTCAAAGCAGCCTTGGCTAAAACCAGAGAAAATTTAGACCTTCAAAAGGTAAAATCTGAAGATGAAATTCAAAAAGTAGCATCTTCTAAAGAAAGTGAAATTTTCTCACTAAAGGATTTAATACAGAACCTACGCCAGGAATTAGAAGAAACCCAGTTTGAAACTGAAAGTCGCGTCCAAGAAACAAAAAGTCTATTTCAATCGGAAATTAAGCAGTTGAAGAGCTCTCTTGAAAGATTACGGGAAAAGCTTCAAACAGCTCAAGACTCAGAAGCAGATAAGATTCAAAAGTTTCTTGCTAAATCTGAAAATGAAAACAGTAGCCTTAAAAAAACGATTTCAGAACTGCGTTCAAATCTTGAAGAATCCGAATTTAAACAGAAGACAATTGCGCAAAAAACTGAAATTAGTAATTTAGCACAACTCGAAGCTATGAAGAAAAGTCTGGTTTCCACTAGAGATAAGCTTGAAAAAGCTATTCAGGATAAAGATAGCTCAGTGCAAGATGCTATTGCTTCAAGAGAAGTTTTGATCCTTCAATTACAAGCAAACATAAAACAATTGAGAGAAGATGTTGAAAAACATTCAATAGAAAAAGAAGATGCTATACAAAAAGCCACTTTTAAGTTAACAAAGGAGAATTCACTCCTGAAGGAGTCTTCGACTAGGCTGCGTGAAAAACTACAAACAGAAAAAAACCTACGGGATGATGCGATTCAAGATGTTAATCAAAGAAATTTAAACGAAATTAAAATTCTACAAGAAAATCTTCTTAAAATTAGAGAAGAGCTCGAACATAGCGAAATCAAGCAACAGGAAGCGGTTCAATATGTAGTTAACTCGAATCAGAATGAACTGAATCATTTTAAAAGAATGATTTCTAATCTAAGAAATGAGATGGACAATGAAAAATTGAATTTTGATCAAACTAAACAAAAAGATCTTCAATCAAAGGATCAGGAATTTAAACAATTACAATCAACAATAGTCGAACTTCGGACGAAACTTGAGACAAAAAATGGCAGATAAAAAAGACAATCAAAACAAGTCTAAGAGGACCACTCGGTTTTCAGACATGCTTCTACAGGTCACGAATGACTTGGCTAAAACAAAATCGCTAGACGAAGCACTTGAAACTTTAGTCAAAATTACCACATCTACAATCGGTGCAGAAAGAGGAACTATTTTTCTTAACGATGCATCTACCGGAGAGTTGTACTCCAGGATTGCCCAAGGTAACTTCAGAAGAGAAATTAGAATTCTCAACACCAAAGGGGTAGCAGGATGGGTATTTTCTAAGAATCAAGGGGTGATTATTCATGATGCCTACAAAGATGAGAGGTTTAACAAGGCTGTTGATGTTAGAACAGGATTTAGAACTAAAAGTATTCTTTGTGCCCCGCTTCGAACTGTTTCGGGTGAAAAGATTGGAGTCTCTCAGATTCTTAATAAAATTGACGGCGAATTTGAACAAGAAGACCTAGATCTGCTCGAAGCAATGACGGAGCAAGCCGCTATCGCAATTCAAGGAAATATAATTGTTGAACAAATTGAAGCCGCAAGAAAACAGGAATTGGAATTCCTGGATGTGGTATCGCAAGTCTCTTCCGAATTGGAACTCACCCCTCTTCTTCAAAAAATTATCACTACAATATCAACTATGTTGGATTGTGAGAGAGCAACACTTTTCATTAATGATGAAAAAACCAACGAACTCTATACTGAAGTTGGAGAAGGTCTGGATGAAAAATCAACCATCCGCATTCCCAATCACCTTGGAATATCAGGAACCGTGTTCACTTCAGGAAAAGCAGTTAATATACCCCACGCCTATGCAGATCTTCGTTTCAATCCCTCCTTCGACAAGCAAACTGGATTCTTCACCAGGTCAATCCTTTGTATGCCTGTCTTCAGCAAAGCAGGCAAAGCAATAGGTGTAAGTCAGGTTCTCAATAAAAGAGGCGGAGCTTTCAACGCAGAAGACGAAAAAAGGCTAGCCGCTTTTACCTCTCAGATATCTATGGGTATCGAAAACGCAAAGCTCTTTGATGATGTTCAGAGTCAAATGAACTATTCGCAGAGCATTTTATCAAGCATGCATGATGCGGTCCTTACCCTTGACGAAAATGGCGTTATTAAGACTTGTAATCCAGCTGGTCTACGCATTTTGAAGATTCCTCATGAAGCTGCTGTTCTCGAACAACAGGCTTCCGTTCTTTTCGGAGGTCCTAACGAATGGCTCCTCAAGAAGCTCGAAGCTGTCAATGAAAACGAGGAGTTTCTTGACGCCGAACTTCAAATTGAAGGGGAAACTCTGTCTGTTAACATAACCCTCACTCCCCTACTTGGTAAAATCAAATCCAAAGATGAGCGTGAAGGAGATACTGGGGGAGAAGGAATTTTGACTTCAAAACCAAACATAATCGGAGCTATGCTTATGGTCGAGGACATCAGTTCCGAGAAAAGGATGAAATCCACGATGTCACGATATATGGATCCCGAATTGGCCGACCAGTTAATGACGGCAGATGGAAGCAACGAAGATGTCATGGGCGGGAAACAGAGTGTTGGCACCGTTTTGTTTTCTGATGTACGAAGTTTCACTACCATCACTGAAGAATTAGGAGCTCAAGGGACTGTAAAACTGCTAAACGATTATTTTACTATCATGGTAGACTGCATAAGCGATGAAGGTGGAATGCTAGACAAATTTATTGGCGATGCAATGATGTGTATTTTTGGCACGCCTGTTCCACATGACGATGACCCGGATCGGGCCGTTCGTGCTGCAATTCGTATGATGACGGATTTGAAGATTTTTAATGATAAAAGGGCAATGGAAGGAAAGATGCCCATCGATCATGGAATGGGTATAAATACCGATTCGATTGTCTCTGGGAATATTGGATCTCCTAAAAGGATGGATTACACTGTAATTGGTGATGGTGTAAACTTGGCTGCCCGCATTGAGAGTGCCTGCAAACAATACGGAGCTCACATTCTAATTAGTGAATTCACTTACAAGGCGGTGAAAGCAACCTATCGTACTAGGCAGGTTGATTATGTTATTGTTAAAGGAAAAACTGAACCGGTCGGGGTCTATGAAGTATTGGATTTCCATGACGAAGACTCTTACCCAAACCTCGTTGAAGCTCTTGGCCTCTTCAACGACGGCTATCGCACCTGGAATCAGGGTAAATGGGATCAAGCGATCAAACTTTTCAACTCGGTTAAAAAGATTAATCCGAATGATAAATCAGCCCAACTTTATATTGACCGCTGCAACCATATGAAAAAAAATCCGCCCAAGGGAACTTGGGACGGGGTATGGGTAATGACTTCCAAATAATTAATTTTTACAATTGATGAATCCACGTGCTCACTTAGAAAAAGCAATCGCTTTGGATCCCAAATATCCCAAGGCATATTACAGCCTAGGGCTTCTCAACAAAAAAGAGGGAAATGACAACGAAGCATTAGAAAACTTTAAGCAAGCAGTTTCTATCGATAAAGACTTTGCTGAGGCTCAATGCGAATTAGCAATTTCTTTAATGAAAAAAGATGAGCTCGATGAGTCCCGTAATCATTTTTTAAACTCCTTGGAAATTAACCCAAATTATGCTGATGCGTATTATCATTATGGGTTATTACTTATAGAATTAAAAGATCACGAAGAAGCCAAGAATACGTTCGATAAAGTAACCGAGATTGATCAGAACTATTCAAGTGCCTACTTTTTCAAAGCTCGAATTCTCACTCATCCTGATGATTTTGAATCTGCTAGAAGCAACTATGAAACAGCGCTTGATATAAATGAAAAATTTGAAGAAGCCCACTACTATATGGCAAAACTCCTTATCGGTGGAGTCGCAACCGACAAGGAAGGTACAATCGTTGATAAGTCCAATATACCCGAAGCAAAAAAACACCTTTTAAATGCCTTAAAATTAAACCCTAAGAACGCGAAAGCATTATATAATCTTGGAAAAGTCCACATTATTGAAGGCAGCTATTCCAAGGCTAAAATTAATTTCAAGAAAGCAATTTCAGCAGACAAAGAATACTCAAAAGCACATTACTTACTCGGTACCGTTTTTCTTCAAGAAAACGACAATCGAAATGCTGAGAAACATCTAACCCATTCAATTAAATTTTTTGAACAAAATTCCAAGGCACATTTCAAACTTGGGGAGATGTATTACAAGGAGGAAAACTTTCAGAAAAGTGAAGAACACCTAAAGATATCTTTATCAATCGAAGACGAAAATGCTCCTGCACAGTACTACTTGGCTAATCTTTATCGGAAAGATGAAGATCCAAACTTGGCCAAAAAGTACTTCTACCGAGCCTTGGAAATAAATCCTGATTTTGCCACTGCCTATTATGACCTAGGAAATCATTGCCTACAAACTAACGATAATAACGAAGCAAAAATTCACTATCAAAAAGCAACCGATATCGATCAAAACTATGCACAAGCGTACTTTCAACTGGCAAAAACATTACAAAACCCATCAGAATTTGATCAAGCCTTTAGGAATTTCGAAACCGCTCTAGAAATTGATTCTGGTATGACGGAATGCCATTATCATTTTGCGAACTTATTAATTAGAGGCGAAAAACTTAAAAATGATGGCACCCTTGTAATAGAACCAGATTTAAATAGAGCCGAGTCCCATCTTCGTAAGGCAATCGAAATAGATTCCAATTATTACCTAGCTTATTATAAACTTGGCAACTTGCTTTGCATACTCGAAAAACACAGCCTGGCATACGAATCCTATATTAAGTGCATACAGATTGAGGAGTCTTTTGCAAAAGCTCATTACAAAATTGCAGTTCTACTCATGAGCGGAAAAGTAGATGATAAGTTGTTAAGCACCTAGTTAGTAATAAATAATTTGAATGTAGAAAAAAAAATAATCTTTCATCTCCAAAAAGCTCTTTTTTATCTACCAGATTATCCAGAGGCTTTGCTGCAACTTTGTAAAATTTATTTCGATAATAACCGAAGTGAGGAAGTCGAGAAATTATTGGATAATTACAATAAAACAAATCAAACCGTTGGATATATTGAAGCCCTTTTATCAATCAATAAAGGCAACTATGATGATGCTAGCGGTAAATTATCAAATATTATTACTAAGAATTCTGAATTAACGTATTTAAAAACAGCTAAAGAGGTAGAGGAACAAAGAAATAACAAGAGGAACCTTAGCAAGTATTTAGAAATGTTAGTAGATAGAGTCCCGGAAAATGGTTGGTACTATCTAGAACTCAGTAAACTATTAAATCCAGAAATTGATTATCAACGTATTTGTTATTTACTGGATACAAGCATTGAACTTTTAAAAGGAAAACTTGAACCTAAAATCTCAAAAATTGAATTTCTGTGGAAAAATTCTATTTTCCTAAAAAATACAAAATTTCGAAAATCAAACGAGCAACTAATTGAAGAACTTGAAATCCTTTTGATCACTCACCCAAATGATCCAAGCACAATCCTTTTGTTATCGGAGATCTATATTCAAGAAAATTCATATTCCGATATCATTCGAACCTTGGATAAAATCTACAGAAAAGATGATTCAAATTTAAATTTTATTATCGGAAAGGCTCTCTTCGAGAAAAAGGATTATGAAAAAAGTATCATTTATTTAAATCGTATTAAAAAAGATCCAACCTACAACTTTGATTCTTCATTTTTAAAAAGTATCATATTTCGAATTTTAAAGGATTATAAAAAATCGATATCCAATCAAAAGATTGCTTATGAATCTTTTGATAGTCATCTAAGAAAACTCGAATCCAAATATAAATCATTAATTGAAAATAACGATTTTCAAGAAGCAAAGAAAATGATTCAGGAAAAAGTTAAAGCAAGAAGGAATATGTCGGAATTATGCCTAGATCTGTACCTGCGTCACGAGAAAGATAAAGGTTCACACTTTTATTTAAGTCAATCTATAAATATATATTCACAAAATCATAAAGCATTGTACTACATGGGATTATATCATAAGAATAGATGTCTTAATGAATCCTTAACTTATTTTATAAAGTCTTTACAACAAGAATGGGATTTTTATGAAGGACATGTACAGATTGCTGAATGCTATGAAGGAGTTGGGCAATTGCAAGAAGCTGCAAAACATCGCAAAATTTCAAATCAAATTAAGGGCTAACTTTCCTTTATAATGGATCGAAAATCTCTCCTAAAAGCAATATAAGAAAAGGGAATGCTTATCAGATAAATCACTCCAAAAGCTAGTAGTGTGACCCACATCTCTTTGATAAAGACAGCCACTATTAGACATACCACAATAAGCACAGGGAGAGCTTTTGTCGCTGATATATTTAACCTCACATTTCTTAATGAGAATGTAGGTAAACTGGATATCATTAACACTGCAATAAAAGTGACCCACAATAAGAGAATCGTAGAATAGTCTAGTATATCGAATGGCAACCTAAATCTTGAACAGACAAACTCGACTGACATGGGTAATAATACTAAGCCAGCTGCTGCTGGAGAAGGCACTCCAATAAAGTAATTCTTGCTTACTTTTGGTTTTTGCAACTCTTCTTGTGACATAACATTAAAGCGAGCTAGTCTGAAAGCACAGCACATGGTATAAAGTAAAAAAGGAATCCAGTACCATCCAAGAATCTCGTATTCTTGAGGGGGATTAAAATTCATGGAATCTTTTATCCACAAAAATAAAATTATACTTGGGGCAACTCCAAAACTTATTGCATCTGCAAGGCTATCAAGTTCCGCACCAAAGCGGGAAAAAGCTCTAAGGAGTCGAGCAGAAAGTCCATCGATCATGTCGAAACATGCCGCAACCAAGATACATATAACTGCATTTTCCCAATCTGAATCCAATGCAAAGCGAATTCCAGTCAATCCAGTGCATAAACCAATCGTAGTAAAGATGTTTGGTAGAAGCTTAGAAAAAGAGAGGTTTTTTGTTTTCGATTTTATTGGAGTTTTCTTTTACGAAACCAGAAGATTACAAGTCCTGAGGTGCCTTCTAGGAACGCTATGCTCTAATCCATAGCTTCTGTTAATAATTCTATGCCACAATTCTGCGTGTGCTTTATCATGGGGGTTGGAAATTCCTGAAACAGTACAATCAAATGAATCCGTGTAAAAGATAAAATAATGGTTTCCAGATTTGGTATTCTCTAGGTCAGGCATTAGGTTTTTTTTGTTAATAAAATCAAATTCTTTGATAAGAAATTCCGCGTGGCTTATGAATCCAGACGAAATTTCGACTTGGACTGTCTTAGGAACCTCATTAATCAAGTTAAGATTCCTTATGTCTGAAAGTATTCTAGATACGCGAAGCATAACTCGACTTCGGTAATCCAGAATATCAATGTAAGTTGCGGTTCCGCGATCCGGAAACCTCGCTAAGCGGAAAAGAAACTTGCCAGATTTTGGACTAGGCAAATTTAGTTCTGCTACTATAGTAGAAGAATACTTTTCAAGAATTTGGGGATAAAGCATCATGTTAGACAGACAGTTAATATATAAGCAGAAAAGATGCCAAGAGGTGTCTAATCGGTTATCTCATTCTGCCAAGTTTCTTTCCATTCTTTCATGCTTTCTTCTTTATTCTTCTTGCCGTAAGGAATGGGACCCAAATAAACAATTTCAAAATGATGTTGAGATCCTTGCAAAACAGAAAGAACAAGATATCTGGAATCAAAAAAATCAAGCAAAGGAAAACCTAAGCAACCTTCATTCAAAATTGACGAAGAGCATAGTCCAAGGGTTAAATTTGAATGAGTTTCAAAATCTGGTTGGGGAAAATGCAACCGTATTAGCTCAAAAAGAACAAAGCGGGGTTCGGTGGTTGATTTTGAGATATCAGTGGGATGATATAGTAGAAAATTATTTCTCTAAAACCTCTGAGGAATACAGGCAGTGCTCAAAGCAAAAACAATATATTGAGATTACTGCCAAAAACTCCTTAATCATTTCGGTTACTTGGTTGTGAACCCGGTTCAATCCACGATTACTTTTTCAATTGTTACGATTAATTTAACTACACATCCATCACTTATCATAGATGGCACAATAGAAGAAAGAGTCCACCCTTTCTTGCTCAAATCATTCAATTTATCAGAAAGCAATTTTGAAAGTATATTCGAATAATCATCGCCCTTAACTCGTATACCCTCTGGTTCAACAATGAAAACTTTATAGGTTTTTGACATAGAAACTGTCGTTTTTTGGTCTACTATACTTCTATTTTAGTACTAGTATCTTTTTCTGAACCGTAATACTTGTTGTAATATTTATAGCGGAAGTACCCATACCCATAATAGCCTGAGTAATAATAGCCTGGGGTTTTTTTCTGTGGTAAGTCGTTTAAAACAACCCCTAATATATTTGCTCCAGTCTCTTCGATGTTTTCGATTAGATTCTTAGCGACCTTTCTTGAAACTTTACCGTATCTGGTAACGAAAAGCACCTCTTCTGCTTTTCTAGCAATTGCAAGAGAATCAGGAAATAAGCCAATCGGAGGACTATCAATTATTATAACTTCAGCTAAACTTTTCAAATGGTTTGTAACCATTTCAAATTCTGCACTCTCCAGTATTTCAGTGGCAGCTCTAGTTTTTCCCCCTGAAGGAAGAATATATAAATTATCGTGAATTGGGTGCAATGTTTTGTCGGTCAACTCACGTAAGTTTTCCACCCCATTCTTTGCTTCATTGATAAGAGTCAAAAGTCCGTTATCATTAGTAATTGAGCAAAACTTATGAAGACCCGGACGTCGCAGATCAAAATCGATAAGTATTGTTTTTCTTCCGTGATTCGCACAACTAAATGCAAGGTTTGCAGATATGAGACTCTTTCCTTCACTTGGTATAGCTGAAGTGACTAGGATTATTTTAGGATAATCAGCATTAGAATTCATCTGAATTCTACTATACATACTTCGAAAAGATTCAGTTAATCCATCGTCTAGATCATTACCAACTATTAATGGTCTTTTAGTTTCTTCTACTTGTGATATTTGAGGGATTCCCCCGATTAAATCCTTCCCTATAAAGACATCCACATCCCAAGGAGACTTAACTCGATTATCTACGAACTCTAAGAGTATGGGGACAATAATAAAGACAGCAAAAAATATTATTAAACCCTTTTGTTTAATTGCGTTTTTATCTGGAGAAAATGGACCTCCTGGTAATGAAGCAAAGTTTTCTTTATGAAGGGGGTCATCCTGTTCTGATGGTAAAGATTGCTCTATTTTTACATCATTTAGTCTTTTGTGTATCTGATCTGTACTAGCTCTAACAACACTCAGTTCTCTTTTGTAATCCTCAAGTCTTTCTTCGATTTCACTTAATTCATTAGACTGTAACTGGACTTCTTGCATAGCCATTGTAAACTCTCCTTCCTGGTGCTGTAATTCCAGTAACTTGTCTCGAGAATCATCGATTGCAGATTTGACTTCTAGAGCGAGTGCTTTCTTTACATCTTTAACTTGCTTTGCATTAGAAAGCATTTTGGGGTGCCTTTCCAAATATCCAGGCTCAAGCTCTTGATAGTCACGTCTCGTTTTCTCTAAATCAAAAAGATTTTTTCTTAGTGCAGGTACACTACCATAAGATTCAATTGCGTCGATCTCAAAGAATTCTTTTATCATTGCAATATCAGTCTCAATATCTTGGGATTTAAGAGACTCATTTTGAACACCAATATTAACTCTTACATTGATAATTTGTTTCAATAAGGTTGTTATTTTAATTTGTTCCAATTTTGACCTTGTAATTTCAGACTGATATTGGCTCTTGCGAGCAAAAATACTATTTTTTGCGTCTTCTAAATAAGGAATATTCTTTCCCTTTTTAAATTGAGACATTTCTTGAGCGATTCGTTTTTCCTCGCTTTGTCTATTTTCGAGTAAAAGTTCAAGCAAATTTCGAGCAGATTCAACTTTTTCACTCTTTCGGCTTTTGTGTAGCTTCTCGTATTCCAACTGAACGGTGTCGGCAATGATTTGAGCACCCCTTGCACTGCGAGAAGTTGCAGAAATTGTGAACCTTGGATTTCCTGCAGATGGGGGCGTAACGCTAACTGAATAACTAACCGTAGCCGCTACCCCAATTGGGATGCCTTCTTGCAAAAATGGGGCAAGCAATATTGATTTATACTCAGGGTTTTCTGATATTTTTTGTACCACATTAACCCGTAACTCCTGACTGTTAATTCCATCGAGATGCCTTGATATTAATGTATTAATTTGACTGGCTCGATCTACTTTTTGTAGATTGATAATTGCAGGCGGGGGAATTAACCTGAAGGACGATTCTGATCTGAAGAATTCGGGAACTTGTAACTCTTTGTAAACAAACCCAAGCGCAATTGGAAGAGCAAGCGTCAGCGCGAGAAGCCATCGATCTCTGATTATTAATAGAAAGTCAGAAATACCTCTTATACGACCCTTGGGCTTTGTGGACAGAGGACGGTCTATATCTTCAAAATTATCATCCATTATATTAGTCTTTCTGGCACTTCGATTCTATCTCCAGGATAAATCCAGAATTTTTTGCTGGTACCGAATCTAACCAAGCCTTTACTAAGCCCCTCAACATCTACAGTGTAAGTTTCCGTTTTTACAGCGTTACCTCTTTCATCATGTATGGTACGGGTAACATAAACTTTATTTTTTCGTGCAATTTCAGAAAAACCACCAGCTCTGGAAATTACCTCTACTATATTCATTGCCTCCACTTCGGGAGGAAAAGTGTATGGTCCTTTTCTATTTACTGATCCTGTCAGAAAGACAACTCTTTCTGAATAATCTGTGACAAACACATTAATAATGGGATTTCTAAAGATAAGATCAGTCTGATATTTTCTAATAGCTAAGGCTTCAATCGCTTTGGTATTTAAACCATTTACCTGAATTTCACCAATATATGTTAGTCGGATTTTTCCTTCGCGGCTTACAATGTATTCACCCGAACACTCTTCTTGGCCTCGAACATTAACCATTAACTTATCTCCATATCTAACCTTATAGCCAGTAGGGTCTCGTATAATTGATGGATCATTATTGAATGAACTTTGGCTCATCAAAGGATAACAAAAAACAGGTAGAAAAATAAAAAGTAGTTTTTTCACAAGATAAACCAGCACACATTAAAAAGTTCCATTCATCTGGGCTTTTAAAATATGGCGACCATAGGATTCCGAGCTACGATCAATGATACTGAAGTCATATCCTCCAGTCGCAGAAAGGAATTTATTAATCGTTTTAACAATCGAGATTCCAAAGCCATAGGTGTTCATAGAATTTGATTCGCCCGTTAATATAGGATTAATTGGATCATATGGATAACTATATTCGACATCGCTTGCACTAATGTAAGCCGTCCCTGTCAAATCTTCGACAAATCGATGACTAACCGACATCCGGGCAGTCGTTGAAAACGAAGAAAATCCTTGAGCTGAAGGAGAAAAAGATCTGGAGAGGTTAAAAGTGGACGATGTTTTAGAGTTATATTTATAGGATAGCCCAAGCCCAAGAGTTAGATCATTTTGGTCGGGATTATTAGCTTCATCAAAATTTAGGAAGGTATATCCTAAATTTGCATTTCCAGATAGTTTTGAAGAATAACTGCCATCTGCACCAAAGGAGATGCTGTGAGATTTACTATCAATTAAGTTTGGCTGAGGTCCTTTACTTTTAGATCTTGAAAACGAATATTCGGAGTAAAAGTCTAGTTTCTCTGAATAAATGTAAAAGGCCCGCAAATGTATAGGTAAAGTGGAGAAATCTTGGTACGGACGAGGACCAGTTGATCCAGCTTGATATTGTTGTAATGAATAGTTGGTGCCCCCTCCCAAACCAAATTTAGAACTATGATTATATCGTATGTTCACCCCTGAGGTGAAGTATGTGTAAGAAACAAGATCTTGCTCTAAAACGCTAGCGGAAATATTCTGTCCAAGATCAAAGACGGCTTCAAAACGAATTTTTGCATTGTTGGAAATTCGCTTCTTCTTGGATAGTGTTTCGTCGAAATCTATACTAAATGAAGTAACAGGAATCACATAGCTCTTATCATTGTTTTTCATATATTGGGCAATTTCAACTCCAGCTGAACCCGAAAATTTAAAGAGGCTTACCTTTTTCGCAAGATGAACTGCAGGAGAAAATTTTAATA
>CENG01013522.1_pt1 | contig 17580 bp, 15 predicted proteins | sample 530131 | NCBI WGS metagenome assembly CENG01 (sample SAMEA2591057, study PRJEB7988) | marine metagenome | biome: marine biome (ENVO:00000447); feature: surface water (ENVO:00002042) layer; material: saline water (ENVO:00002010), including plankton (ENVO:xxxxxxxx) | depth 5 m
TCGTAATGTCCCAGGTCTAGGTCTGTTTCGGCACCATCGTCAGTAACGAACACTTCTCCGTGCTCATAGGGATTCATGGTGCCAGGATCTACGTTGATGTAGGGATCTAATTTCTGTACGGTAACTTTGAGTCCTCGTGCAACTAGCAGCCGGCCTAGTGATGCACAAATTATTCCTTTACCCAAAGACGATGTTACTCCCCCAGTAACAAAGATATATTTGGTAGACATGTATGAAGGTGTGAGATTGCGGGTTGCGGTAAGATAGGGCTAAAGCACTTGACGGTCAATTTACCGATTGGCTAATTTTGCATTATTTATTCACAAGTTTTCCACAATATCCATCAATTCTTGAGGGAAATCGGTAAATATTCCACTTACGCCTTTTTTGAGGAGCTCCTTCATCAAATCTGGCTCATTCACGGTGTACACCAGATAAGGAATTTGATGCGCTTGTAAATCCGCAATCCATTCCGGGGTTAATTGCCGATAACTGCAATTAAATACATCTACTTCATACTTTTTGACTAACTCTGAGGGTTTTAACTCCCCTGATTGTGAGCTTTCATACAACAGCGCTTTAGGCATTTGGGCATCCAGCACATTAAGATGCTCCATGACTCGGTAGTCAAAGCTAGAAAAGATAACCGAGGAACTCATATCTAGCTCTTTTACAATCTGTAACGCTTTATCAACAATTCCACCGTTGATTACATCAGATACCGCTTCGCTTTTTATTTCTATGTTTACCGCGATTTGACCCTTCATTAATTCCAAAGATTCCCTAAGAGTGGGAAATTCCTCTCCCCGAAATTCTTCGGAAAACCAGGCCCCTACTTCCATTCTCTTAAGCTCTTCTACGCTGAAACTTTGCACGTCACCTTCAAAGTCCGTGGTGCGATCCACCGTTTTGTCGTGAACCACAACAGGAATTCCATATTTTGATATGGAAACATCCAATTCTACCATTTCTGCTCGTATATCGATTGCTGCCTGAAATGCACTCAGTGTATTCTCAGGGTAGCTTCCACTCACCCCGCGGTGGGCAATCACCCAAAATCCATCTCCATTATCCAGTGGGGATTGAGGAAGGGAGGCAGCATGTGTTACTTCAGGAGCTTCTTTTTGGTTCACCTTCGAATCCTGTTGTTGGCATTGGGTAAGGAAAAATAATACCACTAAACTACTGGAAATCAATCGCAATGATGCACCCATGGGAAAAAATATTTACTGGTTCGGGTCTCTTTCTTTAAGATTTTATTTTAATTTTGTTCTTTGACAACTCGTTCAATTGCCTCATCTATGAGTTTTTTGGCTTGATGCTGTTTTGACAAAGAATAATACGCCACATACGTACCCAGTAGAATAGAAAAGCTTCCTAAAACGGTAACAATTCCCGCTAACCAAACTGGACGAATAGCCTGAAGCAGTGCTAAGGCAATAACCAAGGAACCCAACGCAATCTGAAAAAGAGCCGAGACTAGGGCTATACTTCCATGATCTTGAACATTCCCTACCAACCGTGCCAGTAAACTCTCTGAGTACCCTTTATGGGGTTTTTTCTTGTTTTTTTGCTGGGCAGAAGACGTACCAATAACGCTCAAAAGAAAATCGTACTTATCTTCTTTGGACCTACCTAGTGAATACTTATTTGATTGACCTTTCGCCATTCGTTTTTTTCTGACCTTTACACTTACTGACTTGTCTAAGTAATGTATAAAAAGCCTATATTATTCCATAACCGATATGGAAAAATCAGAAAAAAATAATCTACTCATATTTGGCAAGCACGCCATTCGCGAAGCCCTTAGTCGTGAAACCGGTAAAATATCTAAGATATTTGTGCTTAACAGTTTGGCTCCCATTAAATATGACGATTTAAAAAAAGAGTGTGAAGCTCACAACATCCCGATCAGCTCAGTACCCATTCAGAAATTGGATCGGCTAAGTAATCAAGGGAATCATCAAGGGTTCATCGCTGAAATTAGTCCTATAGACTACACGAACTTTTTTGATTGGATTGAACAAACTGTGGTGGGTCCATCGACAGCGGTTCTGCTTTTGGATAGTATCGAAGATCCTCACAATTTAGGGGCTATTATTCGATCAGCCACGGCTGCTGGAATTTCGGCCATTGTCATACCCACTCAACAGCAAGTTCCGGTCAATGCCACGGTGTTCAAAGTTTCGGCAGGTACCGCTGGCATTATTCCCGTTATACGAGTGCACAACACTGAGCAAGGTCTAAAGGATTTAAAACTGGCGGGTTTTACACTAATTGGGCTCGAAGGCAATGCACCCGATTCACTATGGACGGCTGAGTGGACAGGGCCTCTAGCTTTTGTTGTGGGCAGTGAGGGTGGTGGTATAAGTAAGAAAGTAGCCAAACTCTTAGATAGTTCTGTGTCCATCCCAATGGAGCACGCCGTTGAATCACTTAACGCCTCCGTTAGCGCTGCACTCATTAGCTACGAGTGGAAACGACGACAGGCTTAATACAGTAAGTAGTTACGGCGTTTTTCTCTAAACGACTCAAAGTTACTGCCCCAGTCTATATCGAGTGAATCAGTTTTCAGGTTAATGCGGCTGCGGCTTAATTCATCAATTTTATCCGTCCCAGCCAGAAGGTATATATAGTCTTTGTATGCTGCCTCCGGTGAATGTTCCATAAGCCACTGCATCATGCGTAAACCAACGGTCAATGGATCTGGGTGCTCCAAGGCATTTTCCCATAGGATTCCATTTAACAGTAGTCCTTCTCCTTTTGGGCGTAAAGCTTTTCCGGGTATAGAAACAGGGGTAAATTGCATAGGTTGCAAGCGCACACCATGATTGCTCCACAGCGAAACATCATCATTGACGCTGCTGCTTTCTCCCCCCATCATTAAAAAAGGATGGTCAGTGCCTCTACCTTCTGATAGAGTGGTACCCTCAAAAAAACAGGTCCCTATGTAGGCATAGGCATGTTCAAAAGTGGGTAAATTAGGCGATGGTGGCACCCATTCTAATTGGGTGTCATTCCACTTCATCTCTCGCTGCCAACCACTCATTGGTATGACTCGCAGATTCACCTTGGCATCGGTTTCGTACCAATCCTCCCCCAACGCCATTTGAGCTAATTCACCCAAGGTTAATCCATGAGCTATAGGTATAGGATACGTCCCAACAAATGAGTTGTATTCGGGTTCTAAGACCCATCCCGCAACATAATCTCCACCCAAAGGATTGGGACGATCCAAAATCCAAACCTCAATCCCTTGCTCTGCTGCAGCCTCAATTACGTACTTCATAGTCGAATTGTAGGTATAAAACCTGGCCCCGACGTCTTGCATATCAAACAGTAAAACATCAATTTCTTTCAACATTTGTACGGATGGCTTTTTAGTGGCCCCATAAAGGGAAAATACAGGAAGTCCAGTAGCTTCGTCTAGTCCATCTTGTATAATTTCCCCTGCACCCTGACTGCCGCGAAATCCATGTTCTGCAGCAAAAAGCGCCTTGACTGGCAACCCTAAAGCTATTAAAGTATCCAGCATATGTACCCCATCTACCCGAGCAGTAGGATTCATAACCAGACCTATATTCCGCCCATCTAGCTCGTCTAAATGCTCCTGAATCAGCACCTTTGCTCCCACTTTAATATCTGCCTGTTGGGTCGATTCAGTACCCTCCTTATCTAGTACCTTCGTTCTCTCAGATTGGCAGGTGATACATGATAATGCGCCTACAAAAAGGAGCACTAGAGTAGATATTCGGGTACGATGAGGCATCTTTTTATGCGCCCTTTACAGCTACAATGTCAGACTCAGCAAAAAAATAATTGGCTTCTAGTTGCCCATTCTCAACCGAGTCAGACCCATGAATGATGTTCTCCCCCACACTATCAGCAAAGTCCGCACGAATGGTACCCGCTTCGGCTTCGGCTGGATTGGTAGCGCCAATGAATGATCTAAAATCGGATACGGCATTTTCTTTTTCTAATACCATAGGGACACACGGACCGCTACTCATGAAATCACATAACTCCCCATAAAATGGTCGTTCTTTATGCACTGCATAAAACCCACCTGCAGTAGTTGGGGTCAGCTGCATCATTTTCATAGCAACAATGCGGAAACCAGCTTCTTGAATTCGTTTGGTTACCTCACCGATTAATCCTTTTTTGACGCAATCGGGTTTTAAAATGGTAAGTGTTCTTTCGACAGACATAGATGAATTGTTTTGTTATTTTTAACTCTGTTATACAACCAAAGATAGCTTTTTGATTTTCAAATGGCTATTCAATGATGCTGAAATATGCCAAACCGCCTCTACAAAGAAAAAAGTCCTTACCTGCAACAACACAGCGAAAACCCTGTTGACTGGTATGCATGGGAACAAGAAGCATTTGATAAGGCTAAGAATGAACATAAACCAATCTTTCTATCCATTGGTTATGCCACTTGCCATTGGTGCCATGTCATGGAACATGAGAGCTTCGAAGATCCAGATATTACGGCCTATTTAAATGAACATTTTGTGTCTATTAAGGTAGACCGAGAAGAACGCCCAGATATAGATCAACTTTATATGCCGGTTTGCCAGATGCTAACAGGCCAAGGAGGCTGGCCTTTAACCATTATTATGACCCCTGAAAAGGAGCCGTTTTATGCAGCGACCTATTTACCTAAAGAGGCGCAGATGGGGCGACTTGGTTTACGACAAATACTGCGCGGCATACATGGTATGTGGACCAACGAACAAGCTAGAGTTCGTAAAGCCATAGAGCAGATCACTCAAGGCTACTCACAATATACCTCGTATACCGTAGGATCATTTCCTAATGAGAATGCTCTAAAAAAAGCACGAAGCTATTTCAGTCTACATGCGGACCCCCATTACGGTGGGTTTGGTAAAGCCCCTAAATTTCCTTCCCCTCATCAACTCGTATTTCTCTGCCGGGAATGGTATCAGCACCATGATTCCGAGCTCTTGGAGAGTGTTGTGCTAAGCTTAAAAAAAATGCGCCAGGGAGGATTGTGGGATCATGTAGGTTTTGGGTTTCACCGCTATTCCACTGACGAAAAATGGCTGCTTCCCCACTTTGAAAAAATGCTGTATGACCAAGCCCTAATGCTCATGGCCTATGCAGAAGCATGGCAGATAACCAAAGAACCGCTATTCAAACAAACTTGTTTAGAGTTATTTGAGTATTTAAAACGGGATATGCTGCTACCAAACGGAGGTTTTTCTAGCGCAGAAGATGCTGATTCAGAGGGTGAAGAAGGTAAATTTTACACTTGGAGTTATGACGAGCTTAATATCCTCGAGCTGCAAGGGAGGCTTCCCGAACATTCATTATCTTTTCTAGCTGATTACTTCGGGGTTACAGAAGAAGGTAACATGCTCGATGAAGCAACCAAACAACGTACAGGCCAAAATATTTTACATCTCACAAAAGAGCTAGATGAGGCTGCCTGCCAGCAGTGGGAACGTATCAGATCCGTACTATTCGAATGCCGCAAGCAGCGTGTTCGCCCACTGTGTGATGACAAGATTCTTTGCGATTGGAATGCACTATTAGTGGCTAGCTTGGCGAATGCAGCGCGTCTGTTGAATTCGGAAGAGATGGGAACTCAAGCTATGTTGACCTTGGACTATTTGGAGAGAACTTTTAGCTATAGCGTGGATAGTATGGCCAGTGACGATTTGGAGAATCCTGTTCGATGGTACCACCGGCACCGTGATGGGGAGACAGCCATCGATGCCTTCGCTGAAGACCATAGCTTTTTAGTATGGGCGTACCTCGATTGTTATGGCTATACCGCTGATTCTATGTATGTACAAAAAGCCCTAGATTTGGCCGACATTACCATGGCCCTATTTGGTGATGACCAAGGAGCGCTTGTCCAAACTCAAGATTCTGAAATTCAGGCGTTTGGCGCCCCAATGACTATTTATGATGGGGCTATTCCTTCCGCTAACTCAGCCATGGCCTATTGTCTAATTCGATTGCATCACATTTCTGGTCAAACCAAATGGATTGAGTATTTAGATAAAATGGGCCAACGATTTTCGGAGGAATGGTCACAATTTGGCTCAAGTATTACGGTGGCGATGATGGCTTTACAACAGTATCACTATGAACCTACACAATGGGTCGTTGTGCAGGGTAAGGATAATGGATCTAGTGTTGAAGCACTTAAACGAGAAATAGATCAATACTATTTGCCTACGTCTACGGTGCATGTGTTGAATAATCACAGTAAAGAAGCACTCGTAAAGAGAATTCCAAGTCTAGCAAACTACCTCATCGATGAGGCTCCTTCAAGAGTATTTTTATGCCAAAATTACCATTGTGAAGCTCCTATCGAAAGCTTGGATCAATTGAGGGTTCGACTTAAGAATATTGGTCGGACTTACTCTGGACAGTGAAGAGATAAGTGCGAGTGATCCAGTAAAGATTCCTTTAGTACTGCTGCATCATTTGCATCATGATCCAGTCACTAAAACCAAGTAATTGATAGTTTGATGGCAGCTCAACCATCGCTTTAGCAACGGCACTTTTTTCTGCTCGAACTAACTCATAAAAGGTAAACGTTCCTTCATCTGAAGTCCAAGTCATTAACACTGGAACACTTTTGGATTGAAATTCTATAGTGAGCCGATCCGTTGCCTCTCGTAACCAATCAGGACTGTTTAACCAAGGTTCTTTCAATAATCCCCAATCCATGTCTAATTTTGTGGTTGTCCAAATGGTTGCGTACCCGCTTCCATCCGCATCGGTAATTCTAATTTCTTTAGATGGATAGCCATTTATATTTTCCACTCTACCAGTTAGCACCACACTAGACTTACTTTCGGCTAGCTCCTGTGGGCTTGGCTCTTCTATACCAAAAATGGCCGAGATCATGGTGAAGAACCCTTCAATTTCTGATTTGCTAAGTTGGAGGGCTTGATTTTTACCCATCATTAAAACAAAATCTCGTTGATCTTGCCTTATCAATAAACCACTTGCTTCGTAATTCCCACTTTTAATGGACTCTTCTTCAGCGCCCTGCATAAGGATGCGTTCAGGAGTTACATACATATGAATGAGGGAAGTATCGGTAATTCCAGCATCGTTTTTAGAATACAATTGGATATCTAATACCCCATTAAATTGAGCCTGTGTTGATGTACTCAAAATTGTACAGATAAAAAGTGTCAATAAAGTAAATGTCCGAATCATGATGGTAAAATGAGAATGAAATTTTTAGATTAAACGAGAGAATCCATTTCTTGTTGCATTGATACATTCACCTTTTTTATCCAACCACCGGCTACCACATCATCCCCTTCGTAGCAAACAATAGCCTGACCGGGGGTGATTGCCTCTCTACCTGTTGGGAAATGCACCTTTATTTCGTCTTCTCCTAACTGTGTAAGGGTTCCAATTGCTCCGTCATCGTTATATCTGATCGCACCAGTAATTTCCATTTCACCTTTTGGAACAGCATCATATTTGATGAAATTTAACTCCTTTGCAGTTAGAGTAGTTTCGATCAAATCTTCTTTTTCTCCAATGGTAATGGTGTTGGTGTAAGGATTGATGTGTGTTACATACACTGGCTTTCCCATCGGTAAATTGAGACCTCTGCGCTGGCCTATAGTATAAAATGGATATCCTTCATGCGTACCTAGTACGTTTCCATCTTTATCTACAAAGGTCCCCCCTTTAACTTTGTCTTCTAGCCCCTCAACACGATCTTTTAAAAAGCGGCGGTAATCATCATCCGGTACAAAACATATTTCGTATGAATCTGGTTTGTTGGCCACATTCAGTAATCCGTGATCCTGGGCAATTTGCCTGATTTCTTTTTTTGAGTACCCTCCTAGTGGGAAAATAGTTCTGGCTAAATGTTCTTGCGCTACTCCCCACAAAGCATAAGATTGATCTTTCGACCGATCTAATCCTCTAGAAATAACAAAGCGGCTATTCTCTTCCCTGATTTGGGCATAATGTCCTGTTGCAATAAAATCACACCCTAAATTATTAGCCCTTTTCATAAGAGCTGCCCACTTAATGTGGGTGTTGCATAATACACATGGGTTAGGCGTTCGACCTTCTAAATAGTCTTCAACAAAACGGTCAATGACCCAGTCACCAAATTCTTCTCGAATATCAACAATGAAATGCTTGAAGCCATGATTTACGGCTATATGTCGAGCATCATTCATGCTTTCTACGGTACAACAACCAGTTTCTTTACCACTATTACCTCCACTACGATGATAATCCCAGGTCTTCATAGTTATTCCAATGACCTCATAGCCTTGCTTAGCTAACATTACCGCTGCAACTGAGGAATCCACCCCACCGCTCATAGCCACTAAAACCCGTCCTTTAGAATTCATAGTAAATGTATCGTATTTTGTGAAATGAATAGGCCCGTAGACCAAACTTTAGACCGAACTAGGATCTATAATATACGAATTCTGTCACTCTTTTTAGAGCATAACCCTAAACAGTCTGACTGACTGACCCGATGAATTTAGGCCATGTACAGATAAGGTTTCCAAGGGTCTTGTACATTTCCGTTATATTCTCGAAAAAATGTAATTGGAATAGGCCGGTATGGCTTTCTCTTAAGTGGCATTTGAGCTTCCTGGGGAGTTTTGCTTCCCTTTTTTACATTACATTTTTCACAAGCAGTTACCAGATTTTCCCAGTGGTCTTTACCCCCCCTACTTTTAGGCAAGACATGATCTATGGTTAGGTCAGACTTTTTAGCACAGTATTGACAGCTAAACTTATCTCTGCGCATAATATTTCTTCTGGAAAGTACTACTTTCGTATAGGGTATTCGTATGTAGTTACGTAAGCGTATAACTGAGGGGTACTGATACGAAGTCCTTGTAGTACTTAATTCTTTTTCTGGATCGTCATGGAGTAATTCTGCTTTTTCCAAAAACAGAAGCTTCATAGAACGTTGCACTGAGCATATGCTCAAGGGTTGATAATCTTGATTGAGTACTAAAACAGTTGCGTTCATGATGGCATTCTTTTGGTTATTGGATAACGGTTATTTCATGGAGAATGCAAAAACAGAACTAAATCTCTCGTCTAATTGTAATATCTTAACAGATAGAATACAAAGATAATTGAGTTTATGCTTGTTAGTATATACTCATTATATATTAAGTCATCATTAAATGCCGGATAAAACGTCAATTAAAAAGACCTTTATTTTCCAATCTGCCTTTGAAGAGTTGGAAAAACTTGAAGAGTGTTTGAATTCTGTAGAAGGCTACACCAAGTTAAGCGAAGATAAACAGTACGAAATCATGCTCGTACTAAGTGAAGCTGTAACCAATGCTATGGAACATGGTAACAAACTTGATTCAAGTAAAGCGGTAAAACTCAATGTTAGCTTCTCAATTGAAGGTATAACCGCAGAAATTTATGATGAAGGCCCTGGTTTTATCCCTTCGGAGCTTCCTAATCCTCTGGATCAAGAAGCAATGCTTAGAGATCATGGAAGAGGCTGGTTTTTAATGCAACATTACTCTTCATCTATTGAGTGGGACGATGAGCAAAAGTGTTTGAGAATAAGCTTCTAATAGAACTAGCATGGCAACGTTTAGAAAGGATTCAATCTAACGCCGTTGCCTACTATTGTCCATTAGGTTGTTAAACGTGAGCGTCTAGCTGCTTGGTCAAATGTGTCTTAGGTACCGCACCAACGATTTGGTCTACCACTTCACCATTTTTGAATATTAGCAATGCTGGAATGCTTCGAATTCCATATTTAATGGATACTTCGGGATTAACATCTACATTGACTTTACCAATTTTAGCCTTGCCTTCGTATTCTCCTGCCATTTCTTCTACAACCGGACCAATCATCCGACAAGGTCCACACCATTCAGCCCAAAAATCGATGAGCACGGGTTTATCGGATTGAAGTACTTCTTGATCGAAATTAGCGTCGGTTATTTCTACAGTTTTTGACATGATGGTAATGATCTAATTGGTATTAATGTGAGTGATATCCTAAAGAAAATGTATACAAAACTGGAAGATGTATCGTTTCCATTATGACTTTTCTCCTGGGAACTTCTTTGACACTACTTCATGAAAAATAGGGTAATCAAGTCCCATTTTGAAGAGCTAATTTTACATTTTCTTCTCCTAGTAATATACGTAATTCGTGCATAAGTGTGGGTGATGGATCAACCACAAATTTGCGAATATTCATCGCTATTGGCCGGTCCATTTGTTCACTTTCAATTTGAGCTTTCACATAGGTATGGCCTTGGTGTAAACTCAGCAAATGAGCCAAACGGTCGATGGAACTACTCTCTAGATTATGAGTATGCAATCGAATAGACAGACGAAGTTTATCCTGGTGTTTTTCTCTTAGATTTTCCACCCGCTCCACCGCTTGTACAATCATCGAATTACCACGGTCACGTTTACTATAGCGACCTTTTATCCAAAGCACATTATCTACTTCAAGAAGTGTTGCATATTGATCAAATTGCTGACTAAAGACCACCATCTCCATGGACGAATGTCTATCTTCAACCATCAAAAAAGCGATTGGTCGCCCTTTTTTATCCGTTATGACTCGTTTTGAGGTTACAATTCCAATAACATTTAGTTCAGAATCGTGATTGAGTTGGTCTATGGTATCCGAGGAGAGTGTATGAGACGAAAATAGCTGTATATCTTCTTTGTACCGTTCTAGAGGATGCCCGCTTAAATAAAAGCCGATTAATTCACGCTCTCGATTTAGTCGCTCCATAGAAGTCCAATTTGGAATACTGGGGAGCTTTGGCTCTTGTAGGGCGGCATCTGATCCAGCCCCACCGAACAAATTAACTTGGTTTAATCTTTTTTCTTCTTGCTTTCTGTTGGCGTAAGATAAAATATCTTCTACGCCTTGAAGAAGTTGAGCTCTGTTATCATATAGACTATCGAAAGCACCAGCCTGTATTAAACTTTCAAGGGTACGTCTATTGCATACGCGAACATCTACCCGTGAAGCAAAATCAAAAATAGATGTAAACTCGCCCTCGGTAGCGCGCTGCTCTACTATATGTTGAATAGCACTATCTCCTACCCCTTTTATAGCAGACATACCATACTGAACTCTACCATCTTTAGCCACAAACCTCCCTCTAGAGGTATTAATATTGGGTGGGTCTACAGGTATTCCAAGTTGCTGACATTCCTCAATGAAGGAGGCAATTTTCTTTATGTCACTCATGTTATGACTTAGTACTGCCGCCATATACTCTGGGGTATAGTTAGCTTTAAAGTACATAGTGTGATAGGCCACTACCGAATACGCTGCTGAGTGGGATTTGTTAAACCCATAGCCGGCGAACATAGCCATCTTATCAAATACATTTTTAGCTACTTTCTCGTCGTATCCACGTTCTACAGATTGACGAATAAACTTTTCCTCCTCTGGTGGAAGTAAATCCGCTTTTTTCTTACCCATTATACGCCGTAATACGTCAGCTTCTCCTAGGCTATAACCACCCATTTGCTGGGCGACTTTCATGATCTGTTCCTGATAAATCATGATTCCGAAAGTAGTCTCTAACAAGGGGACTAAGTCCTCATGATCGTATTCAACCTCTTCACGCCCATGCTTTCGCTCAATATAGTTGGGAATAAATTGCATAGGCCCTGGCCTATATAGTGCATTCATAGCAATAAGATCGTCAATGGTAGTTGGCTTCAGATCTTTTAAGTATTTTCTCATCCCCTCACTCTCGAACTGAAAGGTCCCTAAGGTTCCACCTTTTTGGTACAGTTCAAAGGTCGCTGAATCGTCTAGGGGAACCTCGTCTAGGTTGTAACTTTTTTGATGATTCTCTTGTACAAACTGAATAGCTGTTTTCAGGATGGATAACGTTTTTAAGCCTAAGAAATCCATTTTCAACATCCCAGCGGACTCAATAACACCCCCATCGAACTGGGTCACTTGCAGATCGGCATCTTTGGCCGTGCTAACAGGGATATATTCGGTTAATTGATCGGGAGCGATGATAATGCCTGCGGCGTGAAGGCCTGTGTTTCGAACTGATCCTTCTAATATTTGCGCCATTCGCAGTGTTTCCGCTTCCAGACCTTCCCCATCTCGGATTTCCCTTAGTTCTTTTACCTCCGAGAATGCATCATCCAGTGTAGTTCCTGGTCTTTCTGGAACCAATTTTGCTATTCGATCGGCATCGGAAAGGGGTAAATCAAGCACTCTAGCTACATCTCGCACCGAGGATCGCGCTGCCATAGAACCGAAGGTAACTATATGCGCCACCTGGTCAGCCCCGTATTTATCGACCACATACTCAATTACCTTTTGACGACCTTCGTCATCAAAGTCAATATCAATATCGGGCATGCTAACCCGCTCAGGGTTTAAAAATCGTTCAAAAAGTAACTCATATTTAAAGGGATCTATGTTGGTAATACCCGTTGCATAAGCCACCACAGAACCCGCGGCCGAGCCTCTTCCAGGGCCCACATACACCCCCATGTTTTTGGCAGCTGCAATGAAGTCCTGAACAATAAGGAAATATCCGGGGAAGCCCATATCCTTAATAATTCCCAGTTCTAAATGGATGCGATCTTGGAGTTCAGGGCTTAGTTCTCCGTATTTCTGAGCCGCCCCTTGAAGGGTGAGATGGCGCAAATAATCATCTTCATTTTCGAAGGCTGCCGGAATATCAAATTTAGGGAGAATAACCTCACGCTCTAAGACGATGGGTTCTATCTTTTGGGCAATTTCATAAGTCCCATAAATCGCCTCTGGAACATCTGAGAATACCCCAATCATCTCTTCAGAAGACTTGAAATAGAACTCATGGTTAGGGAATCCATATCTAAAATCACGCCCTTTACCTATGGGCGTACTTTTGAGGGCCCCATCGTCAATACAGATAAGCGCATCATGAGCATCTGCGTCTGCTTTTTCCATATAAAAGCAGTTATTTGAAGCAACTAAGGAAACGCCATATTTTTCAGAAAAACCCCGAAATACTTCGTTTACGCGCTGTTCTTCCGGTAATCCGTGATCGATTAGTTCAAGGTAGAAATCATCTCCAAAACAATCTATCCACCAGCTAATTTCTGCTTCTGCAGCCTCTATTCCTTTATTTAAAATGAGTTCTCCAAGTAGGCCGTTGGTACCTCCACTTAGAGCGATAAGATCGTTAGAGTGTTCAGCAATGATCTGTTTATCCACCCTTGGATATTTATAATAGTACCCCTGGGTGTATCCAAGGGAACAGATTTTCGATAAATTTTTGAAGCCCTGCTGATTCTTTGCCAGTAGAGGTACTTGCCAACGTAAGTCACGATGTTCACGGGTAAATTTTTTCTTCGCATGATCTTCAACCAAATACAGTTCGCATCCCACAATGGGCTTGATCCCTTGTTTATGAGCTTCTGCAACGAAGGTGAATGCACCAAACATGTTGCCTAAATCCGTAAGTCCCACAGCCGGCATCTTCCACTGCGCTGCTTTTGCGACCAAATCTTTAACCCCCGCCGTGGATCTAAGCACAGAATACTTAGAGTGACAGTGCAGATGAGAGAAACTAAGAGGCTTTCCCTGTGTCCATTTTTCTAGTTTTTTTTTTGCCGATTCTTTTTGTTCTTCGGAGGCTACAGAATTTCCTTGCGTTGCTATGTTTGGGTCAATTAAGCTATGCTCACGGGGCCCTTGATCTTGTGATTTCTCTGTATCGCCTGCTTGTTCAACAGGTGCCGTAGAGGTTTTAAGGCGATCTGGTGAAACGAGATTTATGTAATTTTCTCTTTTAAGATAGCTCTGGGGGGATTCATACAATTTAGCATCTAATGGAAAGCTAAACTTGGCCTCTCCAAGTAGCACCAACTCTAAAAAACAACGAGCGGTTGCCTCTACATCTGCAGCAGCATCGTGTGCATCATCAAATCCCTTGTTGAACAATGCGTGATGAAGTTCTCCTAGGGAAGGCCACTTAAATCCTCGTGGACCTGGTATAGCACAAAACTGAGTACCCTCATCTTTTGTGTCTATCTTAGCCTTATCCATGATAGCCGATGGGATTCTGTTTCGCAGGTATTCTGCCCCCATCACACGTTCATCAAAGGACACATTATGTCCAACCAAAAAATGGGCCCGATCAATATCTTTTCTAAAAATCTCCAGTACTTCTTTGAGATCGACTCCTTGTTTTAAGGCTCTTTCGGTAGAAATACCATGAATTTGTTCAGAATTAAAGGGTATGGTGAAGCCTTCAGGGCGAATGATATAGTTTCCACTCGATCGTAATGCGCCTGTCTGATCATGCAACTGCCAAGCCAATTGAACCAATCTTGGCCAATTATCTAATTGGGTTATTGGTGCGCTATAATCTCGGGGTAAACCGGTGGTTTCGGTGTCAAATATTAGATACATACATAAGTAATTATCTTGTTAATATAGGGTAACCAACAAAGACTATGTGCACAAGTTTTCCACAAATTTTTGTTATCAAACCCTATATTCTAGCATGGCTATAGCACTGATCTCTACGAACAGAAATTTTCTCGAATTGCAAGAACACATTCAGGGTTTGGATCCAAATATTCAGGTGGATATATGGCCAAGAATAACGGCAAAAGAGGCGGTAAGGATGGCTGTATGCTGGAACATACCTGAACATGCGTTGAGTCCATATCCAAACCTCCAACTCATCCAGTCCTACGGAGCTGGTGTAGCTGATCTTCTCGAAGATGCCAGTATACCTGCTCATATTCCCATTGCCCGAATGAGCCTGGAATCCCTTGCCACCGATATGCTCGCATATGTTAATTGGGCTCTTATGGATATTCGGCATCATGGATTATTCTATCGAGCTAATCAATCAGTTACTTCATGGGCTCCTAAAGAAACCCTAGGACATCAAGATCTCAGCATTGGGGTTATGGGACTGGGAAACATTGGGAGCTATGTCAGTCAATCTCTAGCAGCTCAAGGCTACCGGGTGTTGGGCTGGTCTCGATCCAAAAAAGAACTTCCGCTGGTGCGTTGTTATGAACAACACGAACTTCGCACCTTTGCTGAACAGTGTAACGTCTTAGTTTCATTACTTCCAAATACATCCGAAACTCAGGGCCTACTAGATCTAGAACTTTTTAAGAGCATGCCGAAACCAAGCTTCATTATAAATGCAGGAAGAGGGACCCAACTGGTTGATGAAGACCTGATTTATGCCCTGGATACCCAGCATATTCAAGGAGCATACTTGGATGTATTCATGAAGGAACCACTTGCTCAAAACCATCATTTTTGGAATCGTAAGGAAGTAGTAATCACCCCCCACATAGCGGCAAAGACCAGAGTAGCTGATGCTGCAGCTTTGATTGTGGAAAATTACAGTCGAATTTCATCTGGTATGCCCGCACAGTTTCTTGTGGATCGGCGCAAAGGGTATTGAGGCGTTTGGGGATACATCAACCAGAGATCTTGAGGACATAAATCGAATACCATCCTGCTATGGCCAAGGCTAATCCGAGCAGGACTTGTAGCCCCATATTTAGAAAGGCCGCCACAAATTGATCTGTTTTGAGCAACAAGAAAGTATCGAATGTGTAGGTGGAAAAAGTGGTAAAACTGCCTAAAAATCCTACGAATAGAAACATTCGAGGCCAGCCGTTTCCCCAATTTTTTACTTCAAATAGGGCCGCCAGTAGGCCGATTAAAAAACATCCCACAAGGTTCACCACTATGGTCCCGACGGGTAACATTTCTGGTTTTAGCCATCGTTCTATTCCTACACTGAGTAGGTACCGGCTCAAAGCGCCTAAACTTCCACCGAGCATGATTGCTATAATGGTATGAAGTTGCACCTGGGACTTAAGATTGAAGGGTAACGGGATGAGTCCAGCCAAAATGATCTTCTATTTGACCGTATTGAATGCCCGTAATGGTATCGTACAATCGCTCTGCAAGTGGACCAATTTTACCGTTGCCAATTTCGATTTTTTGGCCTTTGTGGGCAATTAATCCTACAGGACTGATAACCGCAGCGGTTCCACTCCCAAAGACTTCTTTAAGCCGGCCATCGGCAGATGCTTGCATGATTTCGTCGATCGAAACTCTACGCTCTTGAACCTCATATTCCCACTCCTTAGCTAGTTGGATAACGGAATCTCTGGTAATACCTGATAAAACCGAACCCGTTAACGAGGGGGTCACCAAGGTGTCGTCAATGAGAAAGTGAATGTTCATGGTACCTACTTCTTCAATGTACTTGTGCTCAATGGCATCCAACCAAAGTACCTGTGTAAATCCATCTTGCTGAGCCTGTTGAGCAGGTAGGAAACTGGCTGCGTAATTACCCGCTGTTTTAGCCTCACCAGTTCCTCCCGGCACCGCACGCACAAAATCAGGCGAAGTGGTTAGAGAAACTGGATTAAAACCTTCGGCATAATAGGCGCCCACTGGGGACATAATGATATGGTAGGCATAGGTGGATGACACTCTAGCGGCGAGGTAATCTTCGTTAGCAAAAATAAAGGGTCTAATGTAGAGCGCAGTGCCTCGCTTCTGTGGCACCCAAGCCGCATCTAGCCGTAGCAGAGTTTCCAATGCTTCAATAAATACCTCAAAGGAAGTTTCTGGTATGCACATTCTTCGACACGATCGATTAAAGCGGGCATGGTGCACATCTGGGCGAAATAAATTAATCTGACCCTCATCTACATAAAAAGCTTTCATTCCTTCAAATACGGCCTGCCCATAATGGAGCACGTTCAATGCCGGGGTAATTTGAATAGGGCCAAATGGTTTAACATGAGCCGTTTTCCAGGCATTGTTTGCATATTGCATCTCAAACATGTGATCTGTGAAACACCGACCAAAGTCTAAGTTATTCATATCCACTTCTTGAATTCGGGAAGTAGCCGCCTTATCTACCTTTATTGTTGAAGCCATGTTTGTATTCTTTGAATCTTTTGCGAAATATAGTAAGGATGTATATGAAAGTTCTTATAAAATACTGCTATTTAGTGGGGGAACTTAACCTGTACTCTGCATGGCTGCAGCGATGCTGTTTATATTTAAAAACAGTAACTCTGTTAGTATTTCCTCTTCTTCCTGGTCGGTTAAGTTGCGTTGTGACCAGCGTTGAATTAGCTCGGTTTGAATGACATTGAGAGGATACGTAAAGGGATTTCTAAAAGCTATTGAGCGCTGGATGACAGGGTTGTGATCTAAAATCTTCTCCATGCCGGCTATGCGTGTGATATACTCGGTTGCCCAACTGAAATCCTGTAGTATCATTTGATGAAAGGTATCCTCTTCAGGATGCTCCAAATACAATTCAGAGGTAGCTATATGGGTTCGAGCCAACTCGCGCTGGGAATTATTAAGAACGGTGTGGAAAAAAGTCCATTCTCTAAACCAACGCTTTACGATGTCTTGAGCATCAGGATTATTATCCATTAGTTTTTTTAAACCCGATCCTATACCGTACCATCCCGGCACATTGTAGCGGACTTGAGTCCATGCAAAAACCCATGGAATGGCTCGAAGTCCATCGAAAGTCAACCCACCTCCAGCACCTCTGGAAACGG